>JACKZZ010009294.1_pt1 | contig 18090 bp, 14 predicted proteins | sample 8027871 | NCBI WGS metagenome assembly JACKZZ01 (sample SAMN15724774, study PRJNA655200) | protist metagenome | isolation source: fluorescence activated cell sorting (FACS) single amplified genomes of... | place: USA: West Boothbay Harbor, Gulf of Maine | collected 2000-07-19
TTAATCCTTCTTTAAAAATCTTAATTTCTTTTTATTAAAAATCTCCCAGTTACTGTTTTATTCTATATTGATAAAAGTAAAAAACTACACCAAAACATAGTATAAATCTTGATATTATATGAATATCTTATGTAAAAAATATATTTGGTACAAAAGCCATCAAAAACCAAAATTAAAATTTCCAAGTCTTCTACGTTACAAACGTAGTTAAAAACACTGATTCACTTTATTTTCTCCTAAAAACTCTTTTAATTTTACGATAGATATATAATATAAATCTTATGAAAGGGAAATACAATACAATTTTATTTACTCTCAAATATAAACTATTGACATCAGATGATTCTGTATTAGCACATTAGCTTTTCGAGATTTCACTTTACTTACTTAAACTTTGACCCGATTTTTTTGAATTTGCTCTGCTACTAATACCATTTTCTGAATATTCAATAGAACTATGAGTCTATCTATTACAATTATACGACATCATATTTTATATCTTAAATAGTTTCCATTTTTTTCTTCCTCTGATAAACATATCCATTATTGTATATAAACACAACACCTTATGTATTTCCGTCAAATTAGGTAAAATCACCGTTAACCACATAATTACACAATAAATAGTTAAAATTACATCTTCCCAATATAAAATTTTTACAATAAAAAAAACTTTTGATTCTAAAAACCTTTCCCAAATAAGAGAGTATAATTCATTATAAGATGTTATTAATCTTAGAGAAAAAATGAGATTTTTTACCTCCCCAGCCGGGGAGAAAAACATGAATTTTTACAGTGAAAAAAAAAAGTATTATTTACCTCGGGATATCCAATCTATAAATTTTTTTCGTAAAAAGCGAAATAGCTTTTTCATTTCGGAGGATGGATACCTCTATATTACTATTTTGACCACCAAATTATTATTAACCACTAAGACTATTTATATTAGAAATTGAATTCAACATATGCATCGGCATATTTAATGGATTAGGAATTACTTATCCAATCGTATTTGAATAAAGTGAATTACTTGCATTAACAAACACACCACCTGTTTTTAATCCAGCATTTGCAAGCGTTCGTACACCTAAACCAGCAATATTTATAGTAGTATTAGTAACTTTGACTCCAGTATTTGCTACCTAAAAAAAGGGTATCTTTTACCACAGTCACACAAAGTATGATTTTTTATAAGTAAAAAATATTTTTTACCTCCCCACAGTCAGACAAAGTATGATTTTTTATATGTGGAAAAAAAAGGGTATTTGCTACCTCATTAGTTAATTAAAATGGAAGTGCAGCTACTTATAAAGGTATGGCTGCAACATTTCCTACAGATAATGTTTTTAAAGCATTGGTTGAAATCATAGAATAGGACTTAGAAAAATTTTAATTTTAATTGGAAGTATTTAAGTTTTATATAGGTAAAGAGTTAGATTATTTCAAACTCTTATTATACAATAATTCACTATTTTAAAGTTGATTAGTTGTCTAGTTACTGTTTTGTCCAGTTGTTAAAACTTTATCCATTACCCCATCAAAAATTTTTTTGGGAACTTAAACAGTTTAACTAACGCCACTAAAAAAGTATTTTTTTCACATCCCCAGCGGGGGAGAGTATGATTTTTTACAGTGAAAAAAAAAGGGTATTTTTTACCTCACTACTTTGTTTGCAGTTTTTTTCGGTAGTGACGCAACAGTTGAAGTTACATTAGTAAAAGCATTCACACCTGTATTTAGAAGATTAACACTTTTTTTTTTATAATTTTTTTCAGAATCATTAAATTGTATTTTCTATATATCAGATTAAATTGTATGATTTGATACAGTATCACTCTAATCTAGACTATTTTCACTACTTGGTAATAAACTATTTTTCACTTCCTAATCTTAGACATCTAAATTTGACAAATTTAATTCTTCAACATTATGTATATCATTAAAATTTTCTCCCAACAAACCTAGTTTACGATATTATTACAAAACAGTTTTTCCAAAACAATCTTTATATAATAGTCTAGGTGAAATCAATATCGTTTCAACTGTTATATTAATACCTCCAGCTGGTACTGATTTTTTGCATTTCTTACTTGTTCTCCCTAAAGTATTGGAAATTAATACGTTTTTTGAAAATTTACTATTCTTGCTATTGAAATTTTTTATACTAGGTTATTATACTTCTTTCTCTGTTAAACTTTATGCAGCTATGTTTGCATTAGTGGAGAGTAAGTTCGAAAAATCATTATCACTAATGTCATCATCTAAGTTTAAGTTATCCATACAATTTTAATTATTTTCTAGAGTACTTACTGTAGTTTTACTACCTGCTTATGTTGACATTGTTTGACATGATTCTTTTGAATTTTATTACTATACTCGATCTTCAAATTACGATGCTTAACGTTCACTAATTTTTCGAAAGCACTCAAGTTTACGCCACCCTGTTTGAATGTGACTTTTGAAATTCTAAACGCTGGGGGGTTAAAAAAAAAACTTATTTTTACACTGTAAAAATTCATGATCTCCCCGGCTAGGGGAGTAAAAAAAAAAACAATTTTTAGACTGTAAAAATTCATGATCTGTCTGACTGTGGGGGAGTAAAAAAACCTTTTTACCACTTATTCTTTTCATTTTCTACTTTTGATATTTATATCTTCCATCCAAATAATAATAGCCTAATAAAAATCCTAACTAAAGTTTAGAAAATCATTAGAATACATTTTTTAATAAAACAAAAACTTAAAAAATTAAAATTTTTAGCTTAAGGCTATAACATTTTCAACACATCTAAATTTTCTATAATTTCAGTTTCTATTTCCCCTTATGATATAATCCTCTCAAATTCAGGTTTTATAATTGTTTTCCCAATCTCCTAGTCCCATTTTCCGACGTCATGATCAAATAAGTTGATTTCTAGGTATTAATTGATATCGTAAATAGGTATGATAAATTCATTTTCAATATTTTGATGACATTGATTACTCTAAGTCTGATTTTTTTTCTTGATCAAATTTTACTACTATAATTTATACAAGTTCCAATCAGGATCTAGACTTTTTGAAATACATGGAGTTTTCCCAATCTTTTCTTTGTAGAGATAAGGTATTTGATGGAGGTTTAGCGCTGAAAATCTATCTTATGGGGGTAGTAAAGGTGCAGTAGACTTAGTACCTCCATTACTTTTAGTATTTTGATTTTATATTTATATTTTCTATGTTTGTTTTTACACACTCTTAACTTATACTTATGTAACTTATCTATCCATATTATAATTATTTGTTTTACTATCTAAATTGCACATCATAGGTGTTGCAAAATTTTATATTGGTGTTATGTTACAGTTTTTAGGTTAAGCAGGTTACACTATAGGTGTTACATGATTTGAACTTGAACTATTTGAACTATTATTAATCTTGCTATCTTTATCAGTACTATCTTAGTCTACACCTGTTTTAGGGTTAGCATCTAATTCTGGAATAGCAAAAGGTATAATGGAATAAATTTCACAATATGGATCAGAACTTCTATCGAAAACACCATAACCTAAAAAATCATACTCTCCCCGGCTGAGAAGGTAAAAGATCATACTCTCCCCGGTTAGGGAGGTAAAAGATCATACTCTCCCCGGTTAGGGAGGTAAAAAATACCTGTATCTTCAGCTAGGAGTCCTTTTGCTCTATTAGTAGTTAGTTTTAAAAAAGCAAAAGGAAATATTCTACTAGGTGTAGAAAGTTATTAATAAATTTATTTTTATGATGCTGTTAAATTGATTTGATTTAAATTAGTAAATGTACTTTACTAGGATTCAGAATTTTAAGTGTCAGACTCAAAATTGGGATTATTCTACAAATCTTATATTTCAATATCCTTAAAAGATTGAAAACTATTGCTATTACTTTTTGAATTATTTAGTGATTAACTTTAAGAGTCAATAGATTAAATGTATTCTTTACTAAGTTACTGAGTCTGCTTTTACTATTATGTACTAATTTATTCTGTTTCAGCTTAACTAGAAATTGACTATTATGTACTAATTTATTATTCTGTTTCAAAAAATGGGGTTTTTACCTCCCCATAGTCAATCAGATCTTGAATTTTTACAGTGTAAAAATAGGTTTTTTTACCTTCCCACAGTCAGACATATCATGAATTTTTACAGTGTAAAAATAAGGTTTTTTTATACCTCTAGAAATTGATTCGCTTATCTAAGACTATTAATTATTTCTTATTGTTGTCTGACGCTCTGTTGTCACTGTGTTACTGCATTTACCCTCAGTATGACTTTGATTCTAAACCTATCTAGTATTTTAAAATTATTACATTGTAGTAGCCTCCAAGTTTTATTTTTCTTCTGAGTCAATGTATACCTGACATCCATCTTAACTAGATTTTCTCCCAAGTAAACGACGTCCAAATCTTCGTAAGCGAGAATCTTTTGTTGGAGTGATAGTCACTTGCTATTAAGATTCTTGGATTTACTCCTCAAATTCTTACGAACTAGCCCTATTATTACTAATTCTAAGTTTATTTTTAATACGAGCACGTAAACCAACACGATTATTTGGGGAAGGCATTATATAAAATTTAATCTATAAAGTTAAAATTTAATATATGTCTAACTAATTTAAATTTTACAACTAATATAAGTACTTGTCTTCTAAAAACATAATACTTACTAAAATTTAGCTATTTACAATTCATAATTCAATATAAAATTCAAAACATATATAATAAATATTAGTATATATCAATGCTCATCTCAATTTCTATCTTTCTAGAGTTTGTATAAAAAGCTTCTCATACCTTAGGGTAGAGTAAATATATTATAGTTCAGAAAGGGAGGTGAAAAATACCTTTTTCATTGTAAAAAATCATACTCTCCCCAGCTAGCCGGGTAGAGAAAAAATTTTTTAAACTCTAATTCGTATAACAACATCTTAAATGACTTTACTACGTCACTAAAGATAGAGATAAATGAAAAAAAAATGGGTTTTTTTACCCCCCCAGCCGGGGAGAGTGTGAATTTTTACAGTGTAAAAATAGGTTTTTTTTTTCAAAAAAGAACAAGTTAAAAATACTTATTACTTAATTATAAGAATGAAAATCATAATTTTAAATACTTGAAGTTGTATTACTAGGTATTATTAATACAACTTTAATGACAAGTATACAGAATATTCTGAATCTATCTGATTCTAATAAGAGTACTTATTATCATTGCAGCTGCTAAGGTTCAAAACTCTTTTTTATCGCAACTACAAATTTACAAGACATAAAATGTAATTTTCAAAGTCGGTAAACTGAAAACTCCCCCAACCGGGGAGAGTAAGATTTTTTACAGTGTAAAAATAGGGTTTTTTTAATTAAATCTTAAAAAAACTTTTATATACTTATTATATCGATTTACATCATTCAGCTGTTTCTCTTATTTAACAAAAAAATAGATGCTACACTACTCACTTGACATCACATCCCCAGTCTTGCCACTCATCCCATTCCCATTCATTCCATTTCTATTCATCCTATTCCATATCTCTGATACTACGTTAGAATTTCTAAATTATTACCTCAACGTCATCCCCCTGCCTGGGGAAGGGAATTCTCCAATCTGGGTCAGTTAGACCTTTTTCCAAAATTTCCATAGTTTCTTTAAGATCGTCAAGTTGACCACCATCCTGCATAATTTAAAGTTCTTCAATCATGCGGAAACATATAGCAGCCTTAGCATCACGTATGGTTTTCATATTTTTTTTATTGTGACAATAGTGAGCAATATATGTTATTGGCAAACAATTTTAATCATTAAGATGAAATATTTTAGTGAATTTAGGATTTTATGTAATCTTTATGCCCCATTTTGCTTTTTTGTTTGCTAAAAAATCTGACTCGAAGTAGCGAGCAATATCGTAACTCTGATCACCAAAGATACTATGTAGTATAGATTGATTATAATTCTAGTCGATGTAATTAATAGTATTGCTATTCATTAAGTCATTCTGTATTATATAATCTGCTAAAATAATCGGAATACTGTATTCATATGTACTTTCACAGTCAGCGTAAGTATTAATGCAATGATTAAATAGATGACTTTAGTAACCTCTATCGACATTTCTATAATCGTATTCTTATGGAGTGCAATCTTATAGAGTGCAATCATTTACGAGATCCATATAGGCTATCTTAGGATCGGAAATTATATTAATTATTACTTTTACAGTAAATAAATCAAAAACACAATCATCAACTACACTGCTTGACACGTCATTAGCTGTTGCTATATCAGATTCAGGACCAGATTCTGAATCAGATTCAGAATCAGATTCAGAATCAGATTCAGAATCAGATACATTACAATATTAATGATTATACCGTCGCTCTTTAACTCTCGCAGGAAATTTCAACAGCCAAAACAGTTCACTTTTAATCCTCTCGGCATCCTAAGTTTCATCACAATCCTAAAAGTAAAAAAAGGCAAATGTTAGTAGATTATCCAAACCAGCGTGACTTAAGTACTACATTTATATTTTAAATAAATCTAATGACTTTCGAATTTTTGTTTCATGACATTAACACTCAGAATATATTTTATTTTCTTAACAAACATGACATTAACAAGAACGTCTATGACGATATAAACATCCAAAGAATTCACTAGGAGACTATATATCTTTTATTTCTACAGGAGTTGATAATGTTATCCTTTTATTCAAAACCTTACAAATATACCTACCTGCTTCAGGTATTGCGAAGTTAAACCAATTATTTATATGTACCCCATCCTAATCTTTCAATTTAACCTTAGTTTCTGGGGAGAGTTATTTTTTCACTGTAAAAATTCATACTCTCCCCGGCTGGAGAGGTACAAAAGGTCGATTATTACCATCTTCTAAAATTTCCTATGTCTCTTCGTCTATAATCTCGCACAAAAAAACGGGTGCTGAGGCTTTCAAATCTATAATAGGGTATTTTTCTCCCCAGCCGGGGAGACCGTGAATTTTTACAGTAAAAAAATAGGGGTATTTTTTACCTCCCCAGGTCTGGGAGAGTATGAATTTTCACCGTGAAAAAATAGGGGTATTTTTTACCTATAGAATCTGTTTCTTTTACTTCTTTAAGAAGCTCTTTACACAAGAAATTTGGATCATTTAGTTATGCAATCTTTGATTTAAGTTTACCTATACTTATACTATCTTCGTGATGCTCGATTTCTATTAAACTCCCATTCATCGAGGTGACTGTGATGACGTTAGGCTAGGAGTCGGATTAAAAGGACATCGTATTAGTTTAAAAATATAATCAAGGTGTCAAGTATAATACTTATAAAATAATAACTTATATATGATTCAACTATAAATCAAATCTAATTTCTAAGCTTAACAAATATAATTAAAGTAGTGGTATTATGAATGAGAATCAAAATTCCACTAGAATTCTAATACTTTTCAAAATTTAAATGTGACAGTAACTGTCATGTCATTGGAAATTAAATTTAATATTACATTATTAAATATTTAAAATTTAAATTATTATTAATCTTAGTAAACGCAAATTTACAATATCTTAATTTTTTTTTCAAACGCATAAGTTTCTTTCTTGATGCACTAAAAGTTTATAAATAGATAGATGGGCGCACAAAAATGGACTCATCGGGGATCGAACCCGAGGCCTTCTGCATGCAAAGCAGACGTGATACCACTACACCATGAGCCCTGATGCCAACTTTGTAAAAGTAATATAAGCTAGTTAATTCACTAAGATTCAAACAAACTATCAAACAGGTACCATATATTGATCTTGTTTTCATCATTTTTTTCAATCATCAGACTCATCTGACTACTTTTATTAGCTGTCACGTACTAACCCTGATTCTATCAATTTTTGAGATCATCAAATCGACGCATCTGACTACTTATGAAACTAATTTTAGCTGCCGCGTAGTAAGTTACACTGATTCTAGAATCAATTCGATGCATCAATTTTTAGCTCACTAAATTCAGGATCATTTTTGTCTAATCACTATGCTACGAGGTGGATCACTTCAGCTTTTTAAAAATCAATTTTAAAAATAAAATCCTTAAAACGGTATGAGATGGAATTAAATTCAAGAATTTACTTCGTTAAACGAAAATAATTTATAATTATAAGTTTACCAATATTAAACTACTTATTAAAGTTCAAATAAATAATCTAATAATTTACACATCAGTAATAAAATAACATTAAAATTTATAACATAGACTAAATAATATACTAAATGTATAATAAATCATAATACATCATTGTCATTTTATCATAATAATATGCCGCATGAAACTAAAAATAAAATGTGGTTTTTTTACTCCTCCAGACGGGGAGAGTAAGATTTTTTATAGTGTAAAAATAGGTTTTTTTTTTTTTACTCCCCCAGCCAGGGAGAGTAGGAATTTTTACAGTGTAAAAATAGGGTTTAAATTACTAGTTAAAAATAAAACATGTAGAAAATCAGAATCATATTCAAATGTATAATCAGCACAGCACGTATGTTAATAGCAATGGAAATAAAGTAATAAGAATATTCGTAGTTAAAATATGTAAAATAAGTACTTGTAAGCTAGCATTTAGATTGAAAACCTTCTTTTAAGCGCAAATCAATTAACAAATTTTAATCTTTATACCAACATATAATCTAAAAAAAAGTTACATTTCAGAACAAACTACAAAATTTATATGTTTCTAGTATATATTTATTAAAAAAATGTAATACAAGTATCTATTACATATTTTAATAACTAAAATACTTATAGGCTATATATATTCGATTTTAAAACTTCAAGTTCTCTAAAATTGTCTAAATACGCAAATTGATATTAAAAAATTATTAATTTTCTTCTTTATTTAAGTTTTAACCCTAGACGTATATATATATATATGCAGTTGATGTTGCCTTATAAAAGGAAACTTCTTCTTTCAATTTCTACTACTATAAATGTATTTATTATTCTTTTATTGAAAATATATCAAACCTTATATTGAATACTTATCATGCAATGCCAATTATCACTAGCCTATATATACTTAGTTTGTTTTTATAGAAATTGATTTCTTAGAAATACGTAGTACTGCATAGCTTCATCTTCAGTCTAATTTAAGATTCCTTTTGCATTTATAGATATTGGAATTTCTTATTTTATTAATACTATAATTAATTCTATATTTGTTTAGAAAAAAAAATCATATATAATTCTTAACTCTTGACTATTTATTTAAAATTAATATCATTATTCATCATCAGATATGAGTTTATATATATTTTATAAACTCCTATTTTTATTATTTAATTCAAATAAAAATTTCATTTTATGTTCACTCAGAAGAAGCTCTTTTTTTTGGTAATTTGTTCACATCATCTCCAAAATACACTGCTATTTTTATTGCTCCTATACTTCGTTTAAACAACTTTCCTACCTCCTCTTCGATTCTATATACATTTTCTCGCAATTGTTCTATATCATGCTCACTAATGGGACATTATATAAAAGTTTTTAGCTTATGAACCGGGGAGAGTATGAATTTATATAAAAAGAGAAAATTCCTGAGAGGAAGACATGAATTTTTTAAATATATATACCTAGTCACTGTTATTTCTTGATTTTCTAAAAACGCTAAAGGATGGGAATTTCGAGTTTCCACCATATCTAAAGGCATACAAGTTTAAGTATTTAGCGGAGGATCAGAAGAGTTTCTAAAATTTTAATAATAATTTTCTGTCATAAAATTATGAAAACCTTCATATGTGGTTAAGTCAGCATTTCCTATTCTACTAATCGGTGTACCAGGAGATAGATAGATAATATTTTTCTCAACTTTAAAATTGCCTGTAGAACTGGACGATAAAGTACTTTTTGGATATAATTCAGAAATAGAATGTATATCATTATCAAAGACCGCAATTTTATATTTCCCTATTCGACAACATTTTTTTTGAGACTTTTTTAAACTATTACAACTTACATCTCCTTCCCAGGAAAAAAAATCATATATATCTGGATAGCCTTTATTGATATACAAAGTAGCGCCAATTAAGTTTCGATCCACCGTATGACTCGACGTGCCTTGGATACAGGGAAAACTAGTTTCGGAGTCTTCAGAATCAGCTTCGGAAGTAGTACTAGTAGCGAGAATATTATTATGATTACGTGAGGTACTAGTATTGCTAGCATAGTTGCTACTGTCTCTTTGTGTCCCCTTCTGAGACTCACATTTCTTAATCCCCTTAGGCTTCAAATAATGATTCACTAACATTGCCCAATCAGCAAAAGTTTTTAATTCTAATTCAAAAGTATCAATTTCAAGATGCGATTCGTCCATAATTGTATTCAACAATACTCTAACCACATGTTCTTTTTCACTCAATACTTTAATTCCATTTGACATTCTATAATCTCTAATGATAATACATTTTTTTTCTTCTTCAGACCATTTCAAATAGTCTAAGATATCGACAACTTTGACATTAGACTCCCATGGAGAATGCACTATTTTTACCGCTTCTATTTTTGTCAACATCGACATTTCTGATGGAAGTCTTTCTAATGGATTAGAATTTGTAGTAGCAGCAATTTTATAAACCTTTTCATCGTCACAGAATTCCTTCCATATATGCTATAGCTGAAACATATTATTATGTATCGGATCATTTTTAGTAAACATAGTCTCACTGTCCTTTATTAACTCGCCAGTAACTGCATTTGAAAAGGTCATAATATTTTTACTAGTACTAGTACTACTGCTACCACTGCTTAGAATCACACCACCATTTCTGTTCTTAGCATCAACAGATATAAAATCAATTCTCAACCCATATACACTGGGTGTAATTAATATACCCTCTTCATAAAAGCCTATTTCGTCCCAAAGTGGTTTTAAATTTTTAGGCCCTTCCATCCCCAATTCAGGATCAGAATTTTATTCTTCAAAATGTCCCGACCTATCTCGGAGAATCCATTACCTTAATCTCACAGCATCATCTACGATCCCATCTCTCATCACTTTCAACCCTCCTCCAACGTTACTACAATAACCTTCTCTAAGTCCATGCTTTATATAATGTTTTTTTTTAAATAAAATTTAAAGCTCTTCCTCCTTTTTTCTAATCTTAAATAAAAGCTCTTCCTCCCATTTTAACCTATTTACCATTTCTGCTTCTGTTTTATATCGAGTCCTCCTCATTAATTTTCCAAAACCATGATATTCACCATCTTTAAAATCTCCTTTATAAAGACTACACCATCTTTCTTTCATATCTTATACATTTTCTCTATTTCTATTTTTTCTTATATATTTTTTTCTCAATATTCCATCAGGTCCATGAAATAAATCATTATTGAATTCACCAAGATAATATTCAGGAATATCATATGGATTATAAATAGAAAAAAAGGCTTTAAAACCTTACGTAACTCTTATATTTGATAAAAAAGTACCACTATAAAAATCTCCATTTTGATAATGATAATATGCATGGGGATGATGTGTATCAGGACACTTCTATGGTAGGGTTAGATCATATTTAGTTAAATAAAAATTGGCAAGATATTAACTATTCAAATCAGCTGTAGCTAAAAATGATCCTACAATATCACTTTTAACTCCATCCACATTAGTCACATACTCTTCAAATCCATTGCTATCTTTCATATCAAAACTCCAAAAACCATCATACTGTAATATTACTTTTCCATCATCTAAACTCAATGGATTTCTATCTGATATATCACCACCAAGTACTTTTAATTTGTAAAATTCTGTTGTACTAAAACTTACACTTTTTTCACCACTACAACCTATACATCCAGGACAAAAAGTTGAACCTTTTAAATACCAATTTGTTTTACCATATCCATGTCTTTCTAATCGAGGAGGAGCATTATTCGCTCGATTTTCATTATAAAAAAATTCTCCTTCATATCGTAATTTAGCATCTTTGTATTTCTTCTTAAATGCTAAACCTTCATTAAACCTCTTTAATCCATCTAACATAAACTCTGGATTAGAATAAACATAACTACCTATCCATGGATGATCTTTTTTCCATTCACCTTTAAAATAGTCACCTATATGTTTTAAATTCACATTTTCTTTACTATCTAGAAACTTTGGTAAATCATTCTCATAGTCACCATTTTACTCGGTATCGCATTCTTTAAACCATTGCATCTCACCATAACCAGATTTTATATTCTCAATCCAATGTCCAATATAATAAGATTCAAGTAAATAGTTTTTATCTAAATCTGCAAAAAAGTCAGATTGGTCCACCTGAAAAGAATTCTTAAATTTTGTAAATAAATTAGCTCCTTTAAATATTCCCATAATACCATGTCCATGTCTTTTATTATTAACAATTTATCCTTTATAAACTCCTACTTCACGATCTTCGCGAGTAATAGGATAAGCTAATATAACATTATTTGATTCATCCGATAATTTATTATTTGAAATGTGACCATAATAAATATACTCTAGAGATGGGCTTTGATAAGTCTCATCTGCCATTGACCCGTCATGTATCATAGTAGTTTCAATATATATGTATCTTATGAGTAAACCATACGAGTTGATTTCATTCTTTACATTAAAATGATACTTTCTTAGATTTAGCCAATAGATATTAGTCTCACAATTTTTCTATAAAAATCCTTCAGCAGGTGGTTGTGACAATGGTTAAAAACTTGACCCAGAAGTTTATGATATATAGCGTAAAACGCCTTTTAGTTTACTTGCTTCATCTTCTACCCAGATTTCTTCCGACAGATTTTGTATTGGTTTGGCTATTTCCGGTGCATTGGCTGGGACGGAACTGGCATCGTTAATATTATCAAGATCAATGTCATAATTGTTAGCGTCCGAGTCATCCTGGTCTAATAAAATGGATGGCCAATTGAGATCTCGAAAAAGTGGTTTTATTTTTGGAACTGCAGCTGCAAGTCCCGGTTCTGCAGCAGCTGCAGCACCAGCTTGAAGTCTTAAATACATTGAGTAGACATTTTGTGTTGGATAAAAACTTGTCAGTAAAACGAATTTAGTACACACAAAATGTGCGAATAAATTACGGAAGCTGAGTAAATGCTTTCTTGATGATAATGCGTTGGACATTTCGGACATTGTGGTAACAGTCTTTTACTATATGATTTTAAAAAATATAAAATATCTATGTATTTGTGTAATGAAATACAAATAAATATGATTAGCAGCCTAATCACTGTCAGAATTTGAAATGATTTAGATTTAGCCTTTAAAAGAGATATTAGTAAATGTACTTTTGATCTTTTATATATCAATATTGTTTACATATGTATATCATTATTATAATAGTATCGTATTTTTTATTTTATTAGAAATAATAATCAATGACATGAGCATTGAGAAATTAGAATGTTTAATTAATTTAATATGTATTCGGTAGTTTCAACTTTCTATTCATATTTGGAGTCTGTCATGCTGAAAGGTAGAAGAGAATGAGAATGGGAAAATATAGAATAAGTAACAAAAAGAAGAGGAATATACTGAAAAATAAATTGTGAAAAGTTACTAATCATAATCTTTAAGAAAACTAACATAAAAAAACAGAATCGACAGTTGTTACATTTTGAAAATAAGAAAATTACTAATAATAAATACTAAGACTGTAGTTTAGTAAAAATATTAAAAATTAAGTGTCTAACAATTATAGATACAAGTCTGATATACGGTAACGATTAATATTTCATATTATGCCTAACAAATAGTTTTCTAGAGTAGTCAACTTCAGAATCCAGTAATTTCATATCAATCTACTATTGTCTTATAAATCTTAACCATGGTCCATTTTAATTTCGTCTTGAATTCATACTTATTATCTTTATAAAGTATTTATTTTACCATTTTTGTATAGTAAAAGTCACCTTAAATATTCTGACTACTTTTGAAACCAATTTTAGCTGCCACGTAGTAACACTGATTCTAGAATCAATTCAATACTTCAATTTAAAGTTCACAAAATTCAAGTTCATTTTTATCTAATCCCTCTGCTACGAGACGGATCACTTAAGCTTTTTTGAAATCGAGTCGATGCATCAATTTAAAGTTCACTAAATTCAGGATCATTTTTGTCTAATCAGTATGCTACGACCTGGATCACTTCAGCTTTTTTGAAATCGATTCAATGCATCAAAGTTCACGAAATTCAGGATCATTTTTGTCGAATCAGTATGCTACGACCTGGATCACTTCAGCTTTTTTGAAATCGATTCGATGCATCAATTTAAAGTTCACGAATTATTTAGAATGTTTTAAAGATATATCGATATATCAATATTATCATGATTCATTTTCTTTGGTTCCCCAGAATCATTTTGGTCTTCATATAATCTGGGGGAATCTGAGGGATTGTATTTAGAAAAAATTAGATTAGAAAAATAAATTTGGGACAAGGTTGAAGGTTTCTCATCAAGGTAATAATTAATGAGTATTAGATTTTAGTGGATCTTGTACTGTAAAGCTTTAAGCTTCAGCTTTTTACTGTTAAAGTTTTCATATAAGTTTTAATACTTAATTTCATGCATATTAATGATGCATATATTTAATGATTCCGAGACAGAATCTTTTTAATAATTATAAGCACAATATAGAAAATACGTGCAAAAAAACAAATTCTGATAAAATAAGTTTAACGCAATAGGAAAAAACTGATTAAAATATCTTTAGCTTTAATCTTATAATATAGATTTACTTGAAGTTAATAAGTAGTTATATCATATCATATCACATCAGAGCACTTATATTAAATTAAGCGATGCAAAAAAAAACAGATTTCAGTTAAATAATTTATCAAACTAACTGATCGCATGTTAGTTGGCGGAAAATTGAAATGAAAAACTAATGTATAGATATTTATATAGAATGATCATATTCAGAGAAAATTCAGCGATACGCTGTAGAGTTTAAGTTAATGCGCAGTAATATATTTCAGCATTATTAATATAGTTCTTAATTCGTTACGGTTTATGGTTTTATGTATAATAACATTTATTTATTAAGTTTAGTATATTAAGTACTTACATTACAACTTCTGTAAAATCTTATAGGCCTAATCGTTACTTCATATCAAACAAATCTTGTATCATATCTTAATCATTTCACAAGAAAATTATAGTACAATTAATGCACAGTGAGACTCTTATATTCATAAATATCAGATTCCGTAATCTATCATCAGCCCACATAAGTATACTGTATCTAATACTTTTCTAAATTTCTCTGGCGTTTTCTCAACATCAGGTTCTCCTAGAACTAAAATTTACAATATCTTTTTTAAAAACGCAAAAGTTTCTTAAATTCTTGATGCATTAAAAGTTTATTATTTGAGTAAAAAAAAAAAAAAAATGACCTTTTTTATCCCCCCAACCGGGGAGAATGAGATTTTTTTAATATAGATAGATGGATAGTTGTGCACAAAAATGGACTCATCGGGGATCGAACCCGAGGCCTTCTGCATGCAAAGCAGACGTGATACCACTACACCATGAGCCCTGATGCCTATAATGTCTAAATAATATTACTTAGTTAGACGTAGTTGGCGGAAAATAATTTGACATTAAAAACTAATGTATAGATATTAAAATTTAATATAGAATGATCATATTGAGAGAAAATTCAGCGATACGCTGTTTAAATTAATGCGCAGCAAGATATTTTAGATTTATTAATATACTTCTTAATTCGTTACGGTTTACGCTTTTATCATTTATGTATGAGAACAATGTATAGATTACAATAATAGTAAAAAATAATTTTATTATTTAATCTGAAATGATCTTATTATTATAGACCTAATGGTTACCTCATATCAAATATGATTAATCACTTCACAAGAAAATTATAGTACAATTAATGCACATTCAGATACAGACTCATATGATGTCTTATCAATAAGTATATATGATTCAACTCTCAACGGTACCTCGGACCCCCGACCGATACATATATATCAGATTCAATAATCTATCATCAGCCCACATAAGCATCTAATACTTTTCTAAATCTCTCTTGCGTTTTCTCGACATCTAAAAAAGTATATTTTTTACCTCCCCAGCCGGGAAGAGTATGATTTTTTTTAATGGAAATAGATGGGGTTTAGAAAAAAAGTCTTTACCAGGTTCACCTAAAACTAAGCCTCTTTTTAAACATACCATTGGTTCATCCAAGAAAAAAACACCCGTTCGCTCTCTTGCTTTAGATTAAAGTTTCGATTTATATGATAACGGTATAAGATTTTTTTAATTTGGTGATCCTTAACCTATTGAACTAATACTATTTCCTATACCATTAATAGTAGTTTAATTATTTTCATTATCATCATTTTTTCTATGTTAATAATTAAATTTTTCATCATCTAAATAACGTAGTGACTAAAAAATAGGGTATTTTTTACCAGCTGGGGAGAGTATGAATTTTTATGAAAAAAAAAAGGGTATTTTTTACCTCCCCACAGTCAGACAAAGTATGAATTTTTATAGAGAAAAAAAAAGGGCCCCTATTTTTACACTGTAAAAATTCCTACTCTCCCCAGTTGGGGGGGTAAAAAAGGTCTTTTTTCAAAAAATTTTTACCTCTACCAATTATGAATATGAAAAATCAAACTAAGAATTAGAATAAGATATCTTTTTCTTTCTTTTTTAAGGAATAGAACTAGGATGTGCTGATTCAGTTATATCTTAATAGTCTTTTGGAATGATTTTAATATTCTGCGAAATCATACTATTACTTCTATCCTCATTGTTAGACTCATTTTGTAGTCGTGTAGCTTTTAAATTTTTCTAGTTTTCTGTAAGTGGACTCAAAAGCTCTTATTAATATTCATTGATATTTACAGTACTTTGATTATCATTCTAATCATTCGCCATCTATACCTATAAATTAGTTTATATTGTAGGTAAAATTTTCTCACCTTTACTTTTCTTTAATTTTGATTTGATAAGTGAGAAATTAAACTATTACTACTATGATAATGATTCTTAATTCAAATTCCTTTAAGGAGACTACAATTATTGCTAAGATTCTAAATACTCCTACTATTGTTTTATTTTCTATTACTCATCTGTTTCAACAAGTTTTTTAATAATATCAGATAACTCATTTAAACGTTGTTATTTCAAATTCTATGACTATAGACTGATAGACTAATTCTAATTCTAATCCAAATCTTAATTTATTAAGTCTATAGATTTTTCCGAGCTATCTAATCCAATCTCCATCATATATTTTCGCATTCCTAACAGAATCTTATCAACAGTTTTTTATTTTCCTTAAATGGGTGTTTTTTACCTCCCCACCGTCACTGTCAGATCTAAAGTATGATTTTTTCAAGGGAAAAAAATATTTACCTCGAAAACACTAACTATCTAAGCCTGGTTAATCTTAACCATTATCACCACAAAATAAATTAAAAAAATTCGATGTTAAATCATTTTATCTGGATAAACAATGACCAATCACACTACCAGATTAATAAGTAATTTGGTAGTTTTCTAAAAAGTTTTAGCAGTATGAATAAAAATTATTATTATAGTCATTATTATGTTCCATTATTTTCCCATATTCTTTCCCATATTCATCCTATTCTTATTCTTTTATTCTAACTAATGCTGATTTCCATATTTATTCTAATTCAGATTATAAAAATTAATACATATTCTTATTCTAATATCTAATACAAGAATCTAATTTTTTTTTGAATTAGGAGATATCGATCTTAACTGTATTATTATTTTCGCAAAGTCTTTGTTATCCGGGATTTTACAAAAAATTAGTTCCACAAATCTTCCAAATTAATAATTATTCATAATCAGGAGAATCCTATGCGCCACATATTTTAATCAATCTGTCTAATACAAATTTATCAAAAATTTTTTAATAATTTTGTAGAGAGGTAGATTTAATAGGAAAATTTATTTCATGTGTTAGGTGAGAATCACAATTTTTATTCTACTAATCTAAAATTTGTTTTTTTTGTAATGATTGAGTTACTTTTTCAATAGCATCGGATAATGAAATGTTTTCTGTTTATTC
>JACKZZ010021938.1_pt1 | contig 18086 bp, 24 predicted proteins | sample 8027871 | NCBI WGS metagenome assembly JACKZZ01 (sample SAMN15724774, study PRJNA655200) | protist metagenome | isolation source: fluorescence activated cell sorting (FACS) single amplified genomes of... | place: USA: West Boothbay Harbor, Gulf of Maine | collected 2000-07-19
TTAGTGAATCTTTTGCTTACCGTTTGATCATGATTCACCGTGTATAGCATTTCGAAACATTCGTGTAGGTTGGAGTCTACTCTTCCGGTGTATAGCATAATACCCAGGCCACTTATTTCACTATGTTACCCCCAAGGGGCGAAGAAACTACTTTTCAGTAGTCTCCTCTAGGTCAACTCTTTCGATGACCGTTTGTCGAACATTCGAAGGCATATCGGTACTTTGAGACCAGTAACCTCTTTTAATCCAACAAGGCATAATGTTTAGTTTAGGTAACATTACTTTCAATACCTCATCGTGGTTGTAGGTAATCTTTTGGTTTTTGTTGTTTACAAAGGTGATAATTTGATTACGACCATACCAAGACTTTCTTACTACAAAGTTTTTACGTTCGATTGGTGGAAAGATTTCGTTTAACTCTTCTTTAGATAGTTTTGAAATTGCTTCGTTTAATTTAGAATTTGACATTTGATTTAATTTTAATTGTTATACGTTTATATTATCGTTTACTACTCGTACTATGTTTGCAAAAGTTTATTTATTTATAAAAATTCCGTCGAGCGCGAGCTGGCACTCCTCCAACGTATCGCGTAGACTGTCGTCTGTTACGTTGCCGTTTAGATACTGATTTAATTCGTCGATCGTAGATAGTATTTCGATTCGTAGTCTGTTATTTAGTTGCATAGTTATTATTTTAAATTCATATATATTATCGAATACACTACGTACTACGTTTGCAAAATTGCTATACACACTATCTAGAATGAATATAAATAAGGATATTAGTAAAGTTTGGCGCAGTTTTTGCTATACACGCTTCGCGTTGCTCGCACGCTCGCTGTTTAACTTTGTTGTGCTGCGGAGTCCACTCTTCCGCTCCTATTTCAAAAGCAGGCCGTAAGCCAGGATCCCAGATCTGTTACAGCTCCAGGATCTCTACACCGATTACTTTGCTCGCAGCTTCATTCCTGTAGCAGACGCGCAGATAGTTATCCATATGCAGCTGGCTGTTGAACCGAACTACGTTGCTGTTGTAGTTGCCGCGCCAGTTCTTTGTATCGATTCGTACTAACATAGTATTAATTTTTATATTCGTATATATTATCGTAGACCGATCGTACCACGTCTGCAAAAGTTCAGAACCAGGATTCAGGATCATAGCAGCAGCGCAGCACGCACAGCCAGGACCGAGCCAGCAGCCCCAGCATAAAAGCCCAAAACCTGGACAGGATCCCAGCAGCTCCAGCAACGGCAGCTCCAGCAACCAGGACCAGGATCCCAGGAACCAGAGGCCGAACCCAGAAAACAACAGGGGGCCCGGCAAAAGAATAGTGCTTTCCGAAATTAAAGAAAAAATTGTATAGCATAGCGTAACCCAACACTTCCCTATATCTAAAAAAATTTTTATTATATTTTTTTTTGGTCGCAATGCGACGTTAGGTAGTTATATATAATAGTAGCTACCTATTGTCACATTTTAATAAAAAAATAAACACGTAATCATACAGAGTATGAGACAACAACTTTCACCGCAAGCAAGAAGAGACAAGGCGGCTAGGGACAAAGCTTACGCAATGTCACCTGCTAGAAAGGCTAAAAAAGCACATGCGCAGCGGGAAAGAAGAAAGAACCCGTCCGAAGCTATTGGACAAGACTATGACCACAAAAGGCAAAAGTTTGTTTCTGTTAAATCTAATCGAGGTAATGAGGGCATGGGCACACAACGCGAAAGCGGCAACAACTATAACACAGACTAAACGAACTAAACATGGCAAGAATATCCACTTATGCGTTAGACGCTGCTATTAACGATGCAGACAAACTAATAGGTACTGATGCAGATAACAATAATCAAACAAAAAATTTCTCCCTACTGGGAATTGCGGATTACGTAATAGATAAACTAATCGATCCGGACGCTACAGATTTTCATATACCTGTATTTAATCAGGATGGTGTTCGCATTACAGATTCTATAATGCACCAAGACAGCTCTGTTTCTAACGGTACAGCAGGGACACAGATAACAATAGACGGATCGTTGCTAGTTAATAACAATGCAACAGTATATTTAAACCTATCGGTTGCGGGTGAGTCTTATTTACTAGGCAATGTTTATTTAGGAGATGACGCATCTGATGCTATAAAGCAAAGAGGTACACTTGAGCTTCTAGCACCAATTAAAGATTCCAGCGGAACACTCGGTAATAATGAGCAAGTTTTAGTATCAGACGCATTGGGTAAGCTGCACTGGGAAAACTATCAGGGAACTGGGTTAGAATATCAATCAGCTTGGGATCCCGCGACCAACACACCTGACCTTACAGCAATCCCATTAACTGGAGACAACACCGGTAAATATTGGGTTGCAAGTGTTGAAGGGGATACAGATTTGGGTGGTATTACTAAGTGGAACCCCGGGGATTGGGCAATTGTATCTCAAGATAATGATGACAACGTATTTTGGGACAAAATAGACAATTCTGGGCTTGATGGTTTAGGAACCACTAACACATTAGCAAAATGGACTTCACCAACAACACTTGGTGATTCCATTGTTTCCGAATCTGGAACAACGCTAAATATAGCTGGCAATACAACTACTACAGGTGATGTAAAAATAGATACATTGACAAACAACTACATACCTGTTAATAACAATCAAGGTGTATTACGCGATTCTGGTTTTTTTCAAGTATCTGCACCTATTACTTCAGACGGGGCTATTGGTTTAAATACAACTAAACTTGATAGTGTTTATGGAGAGTATCCAGATTTTAGAGTTGCATCTAGATCTTTAAATGATCCAGGTGTTTTAGATTTATTTAGACCAGACGGAGCTGTTCAAGCTGGCGACAGAGTTGGTATCTTGCAGTATAGTATTGACGACGATACTCAATACGCTGTAGCGCAAATAGCAGTTCAGACTTTAACTAACTCCGGTACTGGTGATTCAGGTGGAGGTAAATTTATATTTAAAACAACTAGAGGTGGTCAAACAGGCGCAATTCCTGAAAGTAGATTTGAATTATATAACAGTGCTGATTTTTCAGTACCTATAAATGTAACAAGCACCGTGCAATCAAGCTTTGCTGGCCAAGTAACAATACCTCTTACTCCAATAGCTAATACAGACGCGGCTTCAAAGGGTTATGTTGATTTACAAACCGTTGGACAAGTAACAGGAAATGGTAATGTATATTACGGTGCTATGTTTGACGGTTCGGTATTTGGCGCCAGTGGGAGCAGATTAATAAAGTCATCACCTTTATCATTCAGAATAACTGATACAACCCCCGGTGTATTACAGCCACACTCGCTGGCGTTTGGAGGAAACTCTACCGCTACAGGACCAAGAAACTCTGTTGCCTTGGGATATGAAAATACATCATCCGCTGAAGCAACACTTGCTACAGGACACCAAACAACAGCAAACAATCTTCACTCGGCATCTTTTAATTTCCAAACTACAGCTTCTGGAGAAAAGTCAGCGGCATTTGGAAACATTACAGTAGCATCTGGAGAAAATTCTTTTGCTATTGGTAGCATGACCACAGCCGCTACCAGCATGGCTTTTGCAGGTGGCAAAAATTCTACAGCAAATCCAGACACAGGCTTTGAAACTGCATTTGCTTACGGGGATAGCGTTGTTTCAACTGGTAATAACTCTGCGGCATTCGGTAAAGATACAGTAGCTAGTGGAGAAAGATCATTCGTAGCTGGTAATAACAACCAGGCTCAAGGAAATAACGCCGTTGCATTTGGTGGAAACAATACAGCTGTAGGGGATTTAACTTTTGCGGTAGGGTTGTCAAACACTGTACAACAAGCTGGGAGTATAGCTTTAGGAGCAAACAATAATACCGGTTTTTATCCCGATGTTATAAATATAGGAACAGGTCTAATAGGAAATCAGAATAACCAAGTTGTTTTAGGACAAAACAATAAAGCTGTTAATGATAAATTTGTTGTTGGTAATGGGGCATCTTCTGCTTCGCGTAAAAACGGATTAGAAATTGGCCCAACAAACATTAAGATACCAGACTACGGGTCAGGTACAGTAACTGGAACTGCGGCTTGGAATTTATCTGTTGATGCTAATGGTAAAATAATAGAAACCAATACCGCTGCTGGTACAAATTATTTAAGTGCAGTGCTTTTATTAAACCAATCAGGCGGCTCTGCCCCTGTTAATGCTAATGTTTTAGAAAATAGTCTTGATATACCAGCGCCTTTTAATTGGACAAGAGTATCTAGCGGAGAGTATAATTTAAACGCGCCAGGTAAATTTAAACTATTAAAAACAATTGTATTTATAAATGGCGGATCGTCTGAAAACAATCATGATGTTGCGTGGGAGGTCATTGACGCTGACAATTTACGAATACGCACACATAACAACGATGACAAACTTACAAAAGCATCATTAGAAATAAGAACTTATAATTAAAATTATGGCTTGGAAAATATTAGACATGGAACACAAGACCTCCGATGGTTTTGTAATTAAAGTAACGTCTGTTTACGAAAAACAAGATGGCCCTGGGTATGCCAGCGAATTATTAAACAATAATTTTGAAGAAGTTCCCGGCCCGGAGTTTATACCTTATGAAGATTTAACTGAGAATATAGTTATAGGTTGGGTCAAAGATTCTTTAGGTCCAGCGGAAGTGCTTGCGATTGAATCGCGTGTAGATACTTTAGCAGCTACTAAAAAGGAATATATAGAGAACCCTCCCGTTGAAAACGGTAAGCCTTGGGCGTAAAAAACTAATAAAACCCGTAATATATATAATATACCGACCCGGGATAGGGTAACCAAATAGTAATAATTAAACCAAAACCAAAATGACACTATTTTACCAGACTAATTCGTGGACTAGTCAACCACAACCAACAGAAAAAACCGTAGAAACTTGGAAGCATGCGTCTACCAAATCCAACTGGCGCATTGTGCAACTACCTAATGGATTCTACCAAACAGAAATCAAAGTACCAGATGACGACTCTTGGAAAGATATAACAAGACGAGAAACAATCGAGGGTGCAGAAGCGGCGATTGATGGGTCAATTCAATACTATCAAAAAAAGCTAGACTATATAAAAGGCCCTAAAGTTATAAAAACATTTGATCAAGAATAATATAAACTAAAATTTAATTTAATGGAATTTAATAATTCGAGCGATATAGTTAAAACGCTCACATTTGGCGATGACGCCAAACAACAAATAATGGAGGGTGTTAAAAAATTATCAAACGCAGTAAAGAGCACATTAGGTGCGTCTGGAAAATGTGTGATATACGAAGACTCTACAGGAAAGCCGGTAATAACAAAAGACGGAGTAACCGTTGCAGAAAGCGTAGTCTTATTACATCCGGTTGAAAACATAGGAGCAACTCTTATAAAGGAGGCTGCTAATAATACAGTTAAAGAAGCAGGTGATGGGACCACTACCGCCACAGTAATAGCACATTCATTATTAACAAAAGCAACAAATGAGCATGAAGAAGAGATTAGAAGCCTTAAAAACGGCATTGCTAGCGGTGCTTCAAAAGTTATGGCATATCTTGATAAGGCCAGTATTGAAATTGAGGGTGACATGCTTGAGCAAGTTGCTAGTATTTCTTGTAATAATGACACAGAGCTTGGACGACAAATTGGACAGGCTTATGAGCAAGTTGGAAAAGATGGCGTAGTATTAATGGAGGAGTCTGAAACAAATGAAACTTATACTGAGTTTGTTGAAGGTGTACAATTTGATTCAAAATTAAAATCCCCCCATTTAGTTACAGACAAAGACAAAAATACGGCTGTTTTAGAAGATCCTAACGTGCTTATTGTTTCTTCTCCTATACCTAATATAAGAAGAATACAAAGCGTGTTAGAACACGTTATTAAGAATAAGAACAGTTTACTTATTGTAGCGGACTTAGAACAACAACCCTTTGCAACGCTTTTGGCAAATAAAGTAAAAGGGAATATAAAAGTTAACATAGTTGATCCGCCGGGGTTTGGGCCCACAAGGACCGAAACTATAGAGGACTTAGCTATATTAACAGGTGCTAAAGTTATAAACGAAGAGCTTGGTGATGATTTAGATTTAATAGATCCATCCGTTTTAGGTTCTGCAGTTAAATCTGTTACAGACGATAAAGGTACAGTATTGCAAGTGCACGCTGACAATGATCTTCTTGAAGAAAGAATAGTTAATGTTAATAGCAGGCTAAAAGAAGAGAAGAACCCGTTTTTTAGAAAAAAATTAGAGCAGCGTTTGTCAATGCTAACCGGTCGAGTTGGTATAATTAGAGTAGGTGCCGATTCCAAAGTTGAGCTTAAAGAAAAGAAAGATCGTATTGAAGATGCAATATATGCGACAAAAGCCGCTTATAAAGAAGGTATAGTTCCAGGTGGTGGCGTAGCTTTATTAAACGCCTCTACTTTGATCAAGCCTAAGAACAGGGGTGAGGAGATATTATTTGAAGCTATAAAATCCCCGTACGAAACTATATTAGAAAACGCTAATATACCTATTGTTTATCCTCAAATAAAAAACAGAGGTATAGATGTTAAAACGGGTAAAGATGTCAATATGATTAAGGCTGGTATTATTGATCCGGTTTTGGTTACAAAAACGGCACTAAAAAATGCAGTTAGCGTTGTCAATACAATTATATCTGCAGATTGTGTAATCAGTAATAAAAGAATGGCATAATGAAAGCAATAAATTATTATGTCATTGTTGAAAAAATAAAAGAAGAGCCGAAGAAAGTAGGTGGTCTTGAATTAACTGAAAAGCAAAATACTGATGTTCGATATGTAAAGGGCAGGGTAATAAGCTATGGAGATCAAGTGGAAATGTTGCAAGATGGTGATTTTGTAAGATATGATCGCCACGCGGGGCACGGGATAGAATGGAATGATTCTTTATATTATGTACTAAAAATTTCAGATATAGTACTTATAGAATGAAGCTAACCGGCCAAGATATAAGAGATATGAATTTGTTTAAGTATTACAGGCTTGTTAGAAGATGGGCCTGTAAAACTTATAACTTAAAAGACGCGGATTTAGAGTTGTTAGTGTATTTAGATTGCAAAAAGCTTTTTACGCGTAATGATTTTATTAATGGGGCTTACACCTACAGCTGGGATAAAAACCGGTGGGAACGGTTACGCCGCGAAGGATGGATTGATGTTTTTAAAGAACGTAATAGGACTACGTCAAAATATGCTGTTTATAAAGTTTCCTTAAAAGGGCAGCAATTAATAATGCGTATATATAGAATGCTATTAGGGCAGGAAGATATGCCTACATCACGTAACAGTATATTTTACAATAACAAAACATATACAGACAAGGTTTTTAACAAGGCTATTGATGATATGATAAAAGATAAAGAAAGATAATGGGATTTAAACTTAAAGATTTTTCAGATCTTGTTGGTATAGACAAAGACACATCATCATACGGCACTCCGGTATTTAAAAAAAATTTAAACGGAGGTGTTATGGCCGAAGCTAATAATGACGGTACTATATTTGTAGATAAGTCATTAAGCAAAAAAGAAAAAGAGGATGCGGTTGCCCACGAAAAAGTTCATTTAGATCAAATGGCTCAAGGCAAACTGCAATATGACAATAATACTGTAACATGGAAAAAAGACACCAGATCTCCAGCTAGAGTATATAAAAGAATTAACGGAAAAATAGTAGATACTAAAACCGGTAAAGCCGCTGGCGAAGGTGATAAAAACTTTGAATGGGAAGACGAAGCCTATAAAAACTCATAATATGTATAAAGCAAGATCAATAACAAGCAAGGCCAGCAGTGCCTGCAAAATGAACATGGCCCTAATAGAAGGAGAGCGTGAAGTCGATAGAGTAATGAGCAAAAAAGTAGGTTTTAACGAAGCAGCCGAGGGCGCAATGAGCGCGCTGGGAGGCAGTAAAAAACAGGCACCTAAAGGTGATCAGTCAGGAAAGGCTGTAGAGCCAGCTTCTACTAATACCGATCCCGCGCCAGCTTCTACTAATACTGACCCTGCGCCAACCCCGATGAGAAGGTCCCCTGCTAAGCTCGACCCCATGACTATAATGAAAGTAGCGAGCATGGCATCAAGTGCGATGGGAAACAAGAAAAAAGATAGCAATGGCGGCGGAAAACAAGAAACAAAAGTTGTCGTTAATAATACAGGCTCTGCCCCAACAAGCTCTGGGAGCAATAGCCAAGCAGCAAACGCTATAGACCCCAAATAATAAAACTTACACATAAGATATGAAACCTATAACAAGCAGAATTAAAAGATCCCCACTTTTTTCTTACGGAGAATCACCAGCAAAGCAAACCGCTAAAGGAGGCTCTACGACAAAAGGCGATTCTAAAGAAATTATAGAAAAAAAGAAATCATCCTACGAAGGAAAAAAAATGTCAGATGAAGAATGGGCTAAGCTTACTCCAGAAAAAAGAAGAGAGCTTAACGCGGCTGTCGGAGCCAACGAAAAAGGCGAAATAATTACCGAGACTAAGAAAACGGTTGAAGGCGAAGATAAAGATATTGAGTTTGATGTTATGAAAATGAAGTCTCAAGGAACTATGCTAGAGCCTTGGGAACTTAGTAGACAGCGTAGAGCAAGCGACAAAGCAAATAGGGAAGTATCTAAAGCGCAAAGAAAAATGTCTAAATATGGCTCATTTTCTATTGGTGAAGATGGCAAAAAAACATTTACACCAAACGAAGGCTTGTCTCAAAAGCAATTAAGAAAACTTGAAAAAGCGCAAAGCGAATTAAAGGTTGGGCGTAATTTACAAACAAATGTTCAGACTGGAACCAGAAAAGGGGTTAGGGCTGGTGATAAATTTGACCGTGGGCAAAGAAAAGAATTGTTAGGCGAAAGAACAGAAGACCAGCAAAAAGCGCAAGCTGAGCGAACCTCAAGGATTGAGACAAAAAGAGCAGAAAACGAAGCTTCAGGGAAAAGTTCAGGTCAAGCAGGCGGAGCGGTTGAAGTTGGGGCGGTTAATCCATTTGCTGGGATAGGCAATCTTAACGTGGCACCACTTACTACAGGGAATATAAATTACATGGGCTTATTAAAGTCGCCTACAAATATGAACAAAAAAGGTTATAACCAAAAAGCTAAAAGCCCTGTTGCTAAAGCATTAAAGGGTAATCAAAATAAATTGCCACAGCATTTGCAAGACGCTATTAAAGCAGCTCCGGGCAAAATGAAAAGCCCAATGAAAAAAGGATATTTTAAAGGGATTTAATAATGGCTTACGTACAATTAAACTCTCCGTTTAAAAAGAAAGGCGACGCTCCTTCTCGTAAAAAATCCAAAGGATATTATAACGAAGCAAACTCGACGGGTACAGGCGCGGCCGCTGGGGGAGGCATGTCTGAAAAAGGAACAGCAAAATATAGAAGAGATAATCCGGGGAGTAAGCTGCAAACAGCAGTAACAACTGAACCGTCTAAATTAAAACCAGGTAGCAAAGCAGCTAAACGAAGAAAATCATTTTGCGCTAGATCTAAAGGCTGGAAGTCTGAAAGAGGTAGAGCTGCTAGACGCCGATGGAATTGTTAATATTATGGAATCAAAAGGACTTGGCGATACAATAGAAAAATTTACTACAGCAACTGGAATTAAAAAGTTAGCAGACAAAATACCTGGAGGGTGTGGTTGCCAAAAAAGAAAAAACGCATTAAATAAACTAGTACCATACAAAAATAAATAATCATGGCATACAATAAAAGCTCCAGCGGATGTACACCAATTACCGCTAAAATTAAAAGAACAACGAAAGGCGGTGTTGTGCAGCCCTTGTTAAATATGGGTGCGCCCGTAAAAATGAAAGCGTCCTCGCCGGCTAAAAACACGACTGCTAGACAAAAAGCAAACGAAAGTAGGATTAAAGCTAGAATAGCGACCGGAGAAGCCAAAGCGGCTGCAGAAAAAGCTTTGGAATTAAAAAAAGCAAAAGATCTTGCATCTAAAGAATTCGTTACAAACAAAAGAGGCCGCAAGGTTAAAAACCCAAAGTATCAAGCACAGACGATACAACCTGTTAATGAAACTAGTAAAAACAAAACTGGATCAACAAAAGCGAATAGAGAATTAAAAGATGTGCTGGAGCGCAAGGGTATTGACGTAAGCTCATATAAAGGCGATACACGCCCAAAAATGAAAAAAGGTACATACAGATATGCTAAAGCTTCGCAGCCTAAGTTAGATAATATTATTTCAAAAAGAAATAAAGCAACTAAAGGAACTGCGGAGTATAACAGATACCAAAATCAAATTAATAAAGCATACGGCGTTGGCCCAACAAATAGAAGCACTACTGAAAAAACGGCGTCAACTATAAAACCTAAAGTTTCAATAGAAACTAAAAAACCGACTGCGTCTACAGATGTCAGTGCGCTTAAGCCGAAAGCTTCAAAAATAACTAACGAGAGAGCAGCTAAAAGATCTGCAAGAAAAACGGCTAAAGCAAAAAAAGTTAGACAAAAGGGTATTGAAGCTCTTGAAAGTGGTAATACGCAAAAAGCTCTTAGATTAAAAAGACGCGAAGCGCGCATAAATAAAAGAGCAAAGCGTCAGGCTGATAAAGCTATTGAACCAAAATCTCCGACTAAACAAACAGCCAAGCAACAACAGCAAAAACAAAAAAGAGCCGCTAAGGGTTAAAGAGCGGCCGCATTGCGTAAATAAAATTAACAAATGAAAAAAGTATGGGAATGGCTTACCGGCAATGTAATTAAAGAAGTTGGCCAGGTTCTAGATGATTTAACAACTACCAAAGAAGAAAAGCTAAATGCCCAAAGGTTAATTACTGAAATTTTAGAAAAAGCAGATAAAGAGGCGCAAGAACAAGTAACAGCAAGGTGGGAAGCGGATATGAATTCAGATTCGTTTTTATCTAAAAACATAAGGCCTATGGTTCTTATATATTTAACTGTCATCTTTACAGCGCTATGTTTTTTTGATGGCAATATTGGTGAGTTTAAAATAGCCGAAGATTATATACCAATTTTTCAATCCTTATTAATAACAGTATACGGTGCTTACTTTGTTGGGCGCACCTGGGAAAAGGGAAAATCAATAACAAATAAAAATAAATAACAAAAACAAATAATTATGGGTTCATATAGTAATCAACCAGATTTTGGATCAATTGCTTTTCCTGTTGTAGTAGGTACTACAGACGTTAGTAATTCAGCACTATATTTAGGCGTTGGAGGAAGTATCGAAGTTACGCTAATAGGATCAGTGGACACGCCTGTTGTGTTTAAGAATATTCCCAACGGCAGCTTTCTACCGTGCATAGTGGAAACAATAGTAGTAGGCGCAAACACTACTGCAACAGATATTGTAGCTATTAAGTAATGAATTGGGATCTTATAAGAAACCGAGTTTGGTGGCCACAAGAAACAAATGGTATTCCGGGGCCGCCGCCTCCATCATGCCCTGATAAAGTTTTTGTCCTTCAGGTTTGTAATGAGAACTCACAGAGGGATGATAATTTTGATTTGTACTTAAACAATCAATTTATCGGAGCTCTTGATTTAAACCAAAATGCTCAAGTAGGCTCTATTTTTATTGGCAGCACCGATACTAACAAAGTTGTAACTCAGCCAGATTTTATTTGCCCCATAGCTGGCATGGTGGTTTATCATTTTAATCCACTTTTTTTAACAACAGGATTAAATACTATATTTATGGATAACACCCAGAGCAATGGAAATGGCAATGCTGGAACAATTCAAATGAGAAATTACGAAATAGATCCAAACAACCCTAATGGTCTTATAAACCCATGCGTGGTGTCTAATCAAGGCTTCGGTCCACCTAACGGAGGGGATTGGACAGCAACATTTAATTATACAGAATGTTGTCCAGAATAAAATAAATTATTATGATTGATAAATCTAAATTACAAGATAATTCTCATATAAATATAGACTTTAGAAAAAACCCTATTAAAATTAAAAAAACAACCGATAATAAATGGATGTTTATGGTTGGCTGCACACAGTATGCTTGGAAATTTGATAGTTGGGAATTGATGGTCGCTCAGTTAGCATCAATACTTATTGATCCTGAAAAGTTTTTTGATGACAATAAACTTGCTATGGGCAATAGGAAATTAAAAGATGTTGATTTACACGTAATTACTAAACATATAGAGAGTCAACTAAATAACGATTAACCAATAAATAATAACAATTAAATTAAATGCAATGAGTAACAAAGTAGAAGAAAAAGAACTGGAAAGTTTAAAAGAAAAAGTAAGCAGCATAAATAACCTGCAATTGCAAATTGGTGGGATAGAAGCACAGAAGCATGAGCTTTTACATGGTATTTCCGCGGCAACACTAGAGCTAGCTAAATTTCAAAAAGAGCTAGAAGAAAAGTACGGTCAAGTTTCAGTTAATATATCAACTGGAGAAATTGTTGAAAATGAGCCTAGTAAGGAAGATTAGTATAGGCAAAGATTATAAGAATGATGCCATGCACTACTCTGTTGGACAGGAAGTGTATGGTGGTCATACTATAGTTAATATTATAGATGAGGAAGATAAGTACTCAATTTATATAGAAAAAAATAAAGAAGTATTGCCTTGGAAGGAGTTTAATAAAAACATGGCTATTGCCGTTGAGTTTGATTTAGAGTATTGATGAAAGGCATTTATGACTTTGTAGTTACTCCAAAAGATTCAGAGTATACTAACATTAAAGCTGTAGAAGATAAAAATCTAATACTAAACACAGAATTACAAAACCATAATTACGTTTCACGTATAGGAATTGTAATGGCCACGCCAAATCCTAATCCAACGAATATAGTAAAAGGTGACGAGGTTATACTGCATCATAATGTTTTTAGGCGGTTTAGAGATATAAGGGGTGTTGAAAAAAACAGTAAAAGCTTTTATAAAAATAACTTGTATTTTGTATCACCTGATCAGATATTTGCGTACAAGCATATAATAAAGTGGATTCCATTAAATGGTTTTAATTTTGTAAAACCAATTAAAGAAGACAAAATGTTTTCTATTAATTTTGAAAAACCTTTAGTTGGTGTTTTAAAATATAAAGACCCTTCTTTAAAGGGTGTTAAAGAAAATGATCTTGTTGGTTTTAGACCGGGCAGTGAATATGAGTTTATTATAAATAAACAAAAATTATACAGAGTACCCACCAATTCAATTACAATTAAATATGAATATCAAGGAAACGAAGAAGAATATAATCCAAGCTGGGCACAAAGCGGTTGAAGAATTAATAAAAGTAGCTAAAGAGGCTATTGTTGATTCTGATGATGATATATCTGCTGATCGACTTAAAAACGCAGCCGCAACAAAAAAACTGGCTATCTTCGACGCTTTTGAAATATTAAACCGTATTCAAGAAGAAGAAAACTTACTTGAAAACAAACCTAAAGAAGAAGTAGAAAAAAAAGCTTTTAAGGGGTTTGCTGAAAAAAGATCTAAATAATGTATCAACAGACTTTATATAGCGTTATAACGCCAGTAAAGAAAAATACTATATCTAGATTAAATAGAAGTAAGAAATGGAAATATGGCTATAATAAAGAGCATGATATTGTAGTTATTAGTAAAACAGGGCAGATTGGCGAAATTTATAATATACAAAATTTAAAAATAGCCTTGCCTCCAACACCCGCTAAAATTAATCAATTAAACAAAAAGTGGGAAATAGAAGATTATCCTAAAGAGTTAAAGCGCATAAATAGTGTTTTTGAGTGGAGGGATTATCCAGATGAATTTAAAGAAAAATGGGAACCGTATATAGATGAACAATTCAGACGTCGCGAAGAAGGCCATTGGTTCAATAATAAAGGTGTGGGCACTTACATTACTGGCACTCACTTTATGTACTTGCAGTGGTCTAAAATTGACGTTGGGAACCCAGAATTTAGGGAAGCCAATAGATTATTCTTCATTTTCTGGGAGGCTTGTAAAGCAGACCAGAGATGCTACGGTATGTGCTACCTCAAAAACAGACGTTCAGGGTTTTCATTCATGGCAAGCGGCGAGGCCGTTAACATGGCAACAATATCAAGCGATGCAAGATTCGGCATATTATCAAAGTCCGGTTCTGACGCTAAAAAAATGTTCACAGATAAGGTAGTACCAATATCTGTAAATTACCCTTTCTTTTTCCGGCCTATACAGGACGGTATGGATCGTCCAAAAACAGAGCTTGCTTACAGAATACCAGCGTCAAGGCTTACAAGAAAGTCTATACAAAATAAGCAAAGCCAAGAAGATCTTGAAGGATTAGATACAACTATTGATTGGAAAAACACAGGCGACAACAGTTATGATGGTGAAAAACTAAAACTGCTTGTACACGATGAATCAGGTAAATGGGAAAAGCCAGACAATATATTAAACAACTGGCGTGTAACAAAAACTACACTAAGATTAGGTAGTAGAGTTATTGGAAAATGTATGATGGGTTCAACGTCAAACGCTTTGGATAAAGGCGGTGAGAACTTTAAAAAACTATATAACGATTCAGATGTTACAAAACGAAACCGAAATGGACAAACTAAGTCAGGATTATATTCTTTGTTCATTCCTATGGAATGGAATTACGAAGGATTCATTGACAATTATGGAATGCCTGTATTCGAAAACCCATCAAAAGATTGCATTGGCCCATACGGAGACCCTATCGAGGTCGGTGTCATCGAGCATTGGAACAATGAGGTAGATGGTTTAAAAGGCGACCAGGATGCTCTAAACGAGTTTTACAGGCAATTTCCGCGCACAGAGGAGCACGCTTTCCGGGATGAAACAAAAAATAGTATATTTAATTTAGTAAAAATATACGAACAAATAGATTATAATGAAGACCTTGGCAATTCAGGCGTAATAACAACAGGTTCATTACAATGGGAAAACGGCATTAAAGATACAAAAGTTAGATTTACGCCAAACCCAGCAGGAAGGTTTAAAGTATCGTGGGTTCCAAGCATTAATTTGCAAAACAAGCAAATACAAAAGAATGGTATTAAATACCCAGGCAATGAACATATGGGCGCGTTTGGATGTGACTCTTACGATATATCTGGTACAACAGACGGTAGAGGATCCAAGGGGTCTTTGCACGGGTTAACTAAGTTTAGCATGGAAGATGCGCCGCCTAACACATTTTTTTTAGAATACTTAGCGCGGCCACAAACTGCTGAAATGTTTTTTGAAGATATGCTTATGGCTTTAGTTTTTTACGGTATGCCAATACTTGCAGAGAATAACAAACCAAGGCTGTTGTACTATTTAAAAAGAAGAGGTTACAGAGGATATTCTATGAATCGCCCAGATAAAATTTGGAATAAGCTTTCTGTAACAGAAAAAGAAATAGGAGGTATACCAAACTCCTCTGAGGATATTAAGCAAGCGCACGCCGCCGCAATTGAATCTTATATCGATCAACACGTTGGTCTAAAAGAAGATGGCCAGTATGGTTCCATGTATTTTAATACTACACTAAATGATTGGGCTAGGTTTGATATAAATAAAAGAACAAAATTTGATGCCGCTATCAGCTCTGGATTAGCAATAATGGCTTGCAATAAAAATTTATATAGGCCCATTGCTCAAATAGAAAAAAGAAAATTAAATTTAAAAATAGCTAAATACACCAATTCCGGTGCATTTTCAAAATTAATAGAAAAATAAAAATATGGCTGAGTCAGTTGTAACAAATTATTTTCCAAGCCAAATAGCTAGCGATCAAGAAAAAATGTCTTTAGATTATGGGACATCTATTGGCCGTGCTATAGAAAACGAATGGTTTAAAACCGATAACGGTTTAAACAGGTTTAAAAGTAATCAAAACACTTTTCATAATTTAAGATTATACGCTAGAGGAGAGCAGGGAATACAAAAATACAAAGATGAGCTATCTATTAATGGTGATTTATCTTATTTAAACTTAGATTGGAAGCCAGTTCCTATTATACCAAAGTTTGTTGATATAGTTGTAAATGGCATATCAGAAAGATCTTTTGATATAAAAGCATATTCGCAAGATCCTTATGGCGTTGAAAAACGCACTAAGTATATGGAAGCTATAATAAGAGATATGCAAACCAAAGAGCTCAACGAATTTGCTGCGGAAAATTTTGGTGTTAATCTTTTTGAAAGCAACCCTGAAACTTTGCCTAAAAATAAAGAAGAGCTGGACTTGCATATGCAGCTCAGTTATAAGCAGCAGGTTGAATTAGCTGAAGAGCAAGCTTTAAACGTTTTGCTCGAAGGTAATAAATATGATTTGACTAAAAGACGTTGTAATTATGATTTAACCACAATAGGTATTGCAGCTGTAAAAAATAGCTTTTCAAAAGCAGAGGGAGTTAAGGTTGAATATGTTGATCCTGTTGACCTTGTTTGGTCGTATACGGATTCGCCTTATTTTGATGACATTTATTATGTAGGCGAAATAAAAAGAGTACATTTGAACGAATTAAAGAAAGAATTCCCTTGGCTAACAGATGATGATTTAACGCAAATTTCTTCGCAATCCTATCGCAACAATGGATTCTATGATCGAACTTTAACAAATTACGACGAAGACGACTCCAACACTGTTCAAGTGCTTTATTTTAACTATAAGACATTTGCAAATGATGTGTATAAAGTTAAAGAAACGGCAACGGGGGCTGTAAAGCTAATACCTAAATCAGATGATTTTAATCCGCCAGAAGAAATAATGGCAGAATACAATATATCTAAATTGTCCCAATCGCTAGAAGTTTTATACGAAGGTGTAAAGATATTAGGCGGGCGTATGCTTAAATGGGAAATGGCTAAAAATATGATAAGGCCAAAAAGCGACTATACTAAGGTTAAAATGAATTATAGTATAGTAGCGCCCAGAATGTACAAAGGCCGCATAGAAAGCATCGTGTCGCGCATAACAGGGTTTGCGGATATGATACAGCTTACGCATTTAAAGCTACAGCAAGTAATGTCAAGAATGGTACCGGACGGTGTTTATTTAGACGCTGACGGGTTGGCTGAAGTAGATTTAGGCAATGGAACAAATTACAATCCGCAGGAAGCGTTAAATATGTTCTTCCAAACAGGTTCTGTAATTGGTAGATCATTTACACAAGAAGGCGACATGAATCCCGGCAAAGTTCCAATACAAGAAATTAGTAGCGGAAGCGGAGGGGCTAAATTACAAAGTTTAATTACCACATACAATTATTATTTACAAATGATTCGTGATGTGACGGGCTTAAATGAAGCCAGAGATGGGAGCACACCTGACTCTAGGGCTTTGGTGGGCGTTCAAAAGCTAGCTGCTGCGAATTCAAACACAGCCACAAGACATATATTAAATGGCGGATTATTTTTAACTGCTGACTTATGTGAAAATTTATCTTTAAGAATATCAGATATAATTGAGTATTCTCCAACCAGAGAAGCTTTTATACATAAAATAGGTAATCAAAATGTAGCCGTATTAGAGGAAATGTCAAATCTATATTTATATGACTTTGGTATATTTATAGAATTAATGCCCGATGAAGAAGAAAAAGCTATATTAGAAAATAATATACAAGCCGCTGTAAGTGCTGGAATGATAGATCTTTCAGATGCAATCGATCTTCGTGACATTAAAAGCATAAAGCTGGCAAATCAATTGCTTAAAGTTAGAAAGAAAGAAAAGCAAATGATGGATCAACAAATGCAGCAACAAAATATTGCAGCTCAAGCTGAAGCCAACGCGCAGGCCCAGCAAGTTGCCGCTCAGGCTGAAGTGGAAAAACAACAAGCCCTAACGGCTAGTAAGATACAACTTGAACAGGCAAAAGCGCAGATTGACGCCCAAAAGCTTATGCAAGAAGCTAATCTAAAGAAAGAGTTAATGCAACTTGAGTTCGAAATGAACATGAGCTTAAAGGGTATAGAGGTTCAAGGCCGTAAATCTGAATTAAACGAAAAAGAAGATCGCAAAGACGACAGAACTAAATTGCAAGCAACACAACAAAGTGAATTAATAAATCAAAGAAAAAATGATTTACCACCTAAAAATTTCGAAT
>JACKZZ010019352.1_pt1 | contig 18083 bp, 6 predicted proteins | sample 8027871 | NCBI WGS metagenome assembly JACKZZ01 (sample SAMN15724774, study PRJNA655200) | protist metagenome | isolation source: fluorescence activated cell sorting (FACS) single amplified genomes of... | place: USA: West Boothbay Harbor, Gulf of Maine | collected 2000-07-19
GAGCCAACTTTTCTAGGTATGGAGAAATTTTACTGTCCAGCGCTTTCACGGCTTCGGACAAGCTATGCAACTGATACCGAAACTCTGACGTACCATACCCCGGTTTCAACATCTCCTTTAGATCTTTGTCTGGTAATAGCATGTATCTGCTTACCACTTCTGTCACATGCGAGGTCTTCACGAACAAGTCCGCATCTGATACAGCCATAACATATGCTGGGACCAAAAATGATGCATAAAAAAGCAGAAGGACGAAAACGAATACCTCTGCTGTTCGTCGCGGCCATGACCGCATATTGTTTCTACTATAGATATATATATATATTATATATGTTAATAGTGTGTACTCCCGCGTGGTTGGCAGCGGAGTGCAAAGAAAAGGCTGTGCCTGCTGGTCTTTAATCTATCTACTACACGAAAAATTCGGGTGGGCTTAATCCTGGACGGACCAAAAGAATACCTTTCGCTCTGAAAGATTCGGTTGGGTCTGCTTTCACTACTGATTGCAGTGTCCTACCCTTTATTTATCTCTCGTCTTTCGTCACTGTTTGGCTATATGCATTGTTAAATTATTTGTCGTCCTTATTTAAATCTTATTAATAAATGTCGTAACAAAACAACACCTCACTTCTTCTTTTTATTATTTTATTTATTATATTTTATATATTATATTTATTATATTATAATAAATAATATTTTATTATTATTTATTATTTATTATTTATTTTTTATTTATTACGAGGACACTACCTACTATTAATACCGGTACCTGGTACCTGGTACCAGGAACGGTGTACCGGTACTATCAGAAGACGGAGAAGAATTATAAATTATTAGAAGAGGAGGACGCGACCGACGCGCAGCAGGGGCAACTGACTGAAAGAGAGGAGGTTTTAAAATTATTAAATTATTGTATCATCATCCCCTCCCTCCTCCTCCTCCTTCTTTTCTTTTAATATAAAATAGCATACCAACAAGTACGAGGATTCTAAATATTAATACTATATTATTATTATTTATCTTAGCTATCTACGAGGATACGAGGATACGAGGATACGAGGAGACTATCATCAGGAACACTCCTCCTCCCTCAATATTTTATAATGCTGTGTTCTTATTATATTTGAGTCTTTGTTTTGTGGCTTTGAACGCATCATCAGTCATCAGAAGAATAATTCGAGAAGAAGAAGAAGAAGGAGGAAGGAGGAGGATAAAATAATAGGAGGAGGCAGCAGAAGGCATCATCATTGTGTTGGTAATATTATTATTATTATTATTTAGAATATAATATCATCGGTATAATAATAATAATACGGTACACCAAGAAGGTACGGTACATCATCAGCAGCAGAGAGTGCGCGAAGAAGGAAACCAGTAAGAAAGTCGTCGTCTTTTTTTGAAGAAGACGAAAGAAGCGGACCGAAAAGAGAATGACATCGTCGCCCAACTCTTTAACCTTGATAGGCATTATGCAAGCGTTTTGTTAAATCCCACGTACATTATCCAATTCACGGTGCTTCATTAAACCAAAAGCCGAGTATATAGTTTTGCCTTATCACTGTGCGACAACATTTTTTGAAACGATTCTTTTTGTGGAACGAAGCGAAACAACACACACACGCAGCATATAGAATTGCAGGCGTAAGAGATGAGTTCCTTGTCGTGCCTGGTTGGCGATGAAACTGGCCTTTTGAAACATGTGTTTTTTCCAAATGTGAGAGCAAAACCTATGGGATGGTCAAGTAAGCCTGTAGTGAAGAAGCGCAAAATTGACGACGATGATAAGAATGCCCCTACTACTATGAAAATCGGCGATGACTCTGACAATGAGGACGACGAAGAAAAGAGGAAAAAGGCTTTGATAGAACAGAAAAAAGCGATCAAACCTCAAGTCACTCGTATCAATGTAGGAGCCACACAAGAGCGTGCAAGTGGCATAGATGCAATGTGTTTTCTCCGCCCATTCCAGTCGTCCACTTCGATATGCCTAGCCACGCACAAGGGAGTTGTACAGGAGTGGGACTACTCAAAGAAGGCGTTAGTCTATGAAACTAAACAGCAGCATTTCAATTTGCCGTTGGAAGGCAAAAAAGATGAGAAGAAGCCACGTGTAGAAAGGACTGTTGGGGTATGCGAAGTAGGGACGTCGGCTACGCAGAGCGATGGAAAACTGTGCAGAAAAATTGCCTCTTGTACGAACCGGGGCTCGATGCGTATAACAAGTTTGCCATCAAAAGACAACAAAGAATCCCTCTTTTCGGTAGGCCACCCAGTTCATAAAATGCGGCCGTGTCCTGCGGCAAACCATGTAGTCGCGCTGGGTGGAAAGGACCTAGACCTTCGGCTTTATGATTTAAACGAGCAGAAGCAATCGTGGAAAGCCAAAAACGTCCCCCACGATTGGCTTAATATGGCGGTTCCAATTTGGGTAAACGACATCCAGTTCGCATCCAGCAGCAGCAGTGGCAATACACCTGCCGACGGAGGCCACACCATATTTGTAGGGACTGGCTACAGCGAAGTACGTTTGTACGACACGAGGGCTAGCAACCAACCTGTTTCTAACTATTTTATTGCCAGTCCAACAGGTGACAAGCCTCCGTTTATGTCGCTTTGTCCGTCAAATGAAGGAAAATGTGTATTTGCAGGCGATACACAGGGGCGAGTGGTGAAGATTGATATGGGCAGTGGCAAAGTAGTTTCTACTTTCAAAGGCTTTTCGGGATCCGTCCGTGGACTTGCTCTAGATCCTACAGAAACACTTCTGGTGTCTGTATCTTTAGATAGGTATTTGCGAGTCCACGACGTTTTGAGCCGTAAACAGCTGATGCGAGTTTATTTGAAACAGCGTCTGTCCACACTTCTCCTACAGAATGAATAAACTGGGATGGAATTCTAGGATCCGAGTTTTGGTTCTTCCGTGACGAACTCACCATTTGAACCCTAAGTTTAAAAACAAGAAAATTGGCTGTTATTAAAGTATTATGCTTTTTAAATAAAAACCAGAAAATTGGCTGTTATTATTTATAAGTAATTTTAAAATTAGTGTACTGCGAACTGAAATCTACTAAACTAACATTCGAGGTTTACAAACATGCTTTTTAAGACTCTCATTTTATTAAATAACAGCCAATTTTCTTGTTTTAGTTATTATATGGTAGTAATTTACTAGTCGATATACCCTTATAGTATGATAATTAAAAATTTTAATTTTCTTGTTTTCTAATTGTATCTTCTTCACAACAAAAAAACAAGAAAATTGGCTGTTATTTAAGTATAATTAAAATTAATGTACTGCGAACTGAAATCTAGATTTAGACATTCTACGTTTGCATTCCTTCATGAACTGCGAACTTATCTTTGCTCTTGTGGTTTTACTAATCGATATACCCTTGTCGCTTGGTCTTGGCTATCAATTTCAGATGGACTCCATGCACGATCCGTTTAATTTGATTTTTTTTAATCTTCCTTCAAAAAAAAAAGTGATACAATGTAAATTAAAACAAAAAATCATTGGCTGTTATTTTATTACTTGTATCATAGCTTTAAGATGTTTTTGCTTTCTGCTGCCGTAAAATGTACAATGGGCACAAAAAACTATGTTTTCAATCGTCACTTTCTGATGTGGAAAGAGCACTGGGCACATACACTTGCTGTCTACTCCGACGTCTCCCTGACGATCGGGAAAGAAACACATTTTTGTGCGCCGAGGACAATCTTTTGTCAACGATGGGAGATGGTGACATGTTTTCGATATTCTCCTCGTTCCCTCCCTCCAGACTTTTGGAACATATTGCAGATGCATTCTCTATCTCATCGACGGTGATGTCATTCGGGTTCAACCCATCTTCTTGCCCAAAGTTAAAATCTTGATCGTCTTCCTCCCCGTCAAAGGTGGTAGAACTAATACTATCATCCTCATCACCGTCCTCGTAAACTTCCCTGGTGTTCTTAGCAAATACTGCAGTACTCAATCGGGAACGGCGCTTAGACAGACTTGCGGATAGTTCGCCAAACAAAGATTTTGTCTTGGTCTGATCTGGTTGAATTTCTCTAAGAGCTCGATTGCATGATGGTGTCAAACCCGATGAATTGAAATTGCGAATTTGATCAAACAAAGAATTACCCGTCATTTTAGTCGTTTTTTTCTCTGCCGGACTTTCTTTGCTTCTAATTGATGAAGGTGTGGTGCTTACGACGGACATTCGGGACCGTTTCACAGTGCTAAATCGGGGAGGCGCGTTAAATAGGTCCGGGGTACTGATCGTTGGAGTGGAGCCACCTACTTTCAATTGTATATTGTCCAAGTGGATCATCGGGGAGTTTGTTTTCGGGAGTACTTTAGTTCTCAATTTACTTTGCAATGGTTTCTTTATTGCTGGAGACCCGCCCAAAATTGGTTTTGCTTCTATTTTCCCAATTTCCATATTTTCAATAGGCGATGACGAGAACTTTTTAAATTTTCGGATCTCGTCAAGAAATGACCTCGGTTGCAGCTGTCTTCCCACGATGTTTTTCTCGTCAGCAGAAGATGGCGACTGCTGCAGCGATACAGATGCATCTTCATTACATTCGTCAACTTCAATCATGTCTAGCGCTTTTTCTCTATCCCGTGTTTCGATCGTCCCAGCAGCCTCAGTCACACAGTTTGAAGGATATTCCAACAGGTTAGACTTGTCGTTCGACACTTTAAAATTGAAGGAAACGTGCAAAACACGCGGGATATCAAGCGCAACCAGGGCCTTAAGAGTAAACAATCGTTTTACAACGCAATACAGGCCATTAAAGTCTAGAGAAATTTTAGGAGCGGAATATTTTAGCCACTGCTCCACCAAAACATTGCGAATATGGTTGAAAATGGTGTACATTAACGCCAATTTGAATAGTTTTTGCACCGAGAGTCTCAGTGCTGGAAAGCGGTCTATGGTTCGGAACTGGTGCAAAGTCGATCTAAACCAGTTGGAAGCTACCAGTCCGGTTTCGAAAATTTTATGATGCTTCGAAATATTTCTAAAGAGGAAATCATATGCATTGTTGAAGTCCTTCCATGACAATTCGGCACGTGCACTTGCTTGCTTTATTTTATCATTTTCATCGCCATCAACATTCTCGTCATTTCCCGTCGCCATGTGAACACTGTTTTTCTTTTTTACCGGGTTAGAACCTTCGTTTTTGTTGTTGAATGTTAAAATCTGCAATTCTTTTGTGAGCTTGTTCTTGTTCGCGTAAATTCACTCAATTAAGGGAGGAAACTAACGTTTTTGTAACTCCGTCTGATTCTTTTCTTAGTAGTTTTATATTCTACAATTCGATTTGAGCAGTAACATTTCCAATTTAGAAATAATATGGGAAATTATTCGAAGACACACTGCGACGATCATCTGTCAACAAAAACAAACAAAAAAAGTACTACCGTCGTATTATGATGAATGATAATAAAAAAACAATATATGATGACGAGAAGATGATGGAAGAGAAAGAAAAAAAATATTACCCCACTGCTGTGTGTGTATGTGGTGTGTGACAAAGAAGAAGAGAAGAAGAATTTTTTTTATTAATTATGATGCCCTTTGTTGTTGTGGTGGTGGTGTGAAAATAGTCGTCTAATAAACTGATAAAGAAGAAAAGTGGTGATTTAGCAGCACCACATCATTATTCTCATTCCTTCGTCGTCTTTTTTTCTTCTTCTTCAATAATTCCAATAATAAACACTGTATCATCATCAAGAAAAGAAAAGTTCTGATGCTGCTTCCTGGCGTTTCGATATGTAAGTTATTATTAGCCTAAAAATGCTGTCTTCTTCTTTTTCACACACAACAAACAACACTTTTTCAATTGTATTAGCTGCTTAAGCTCTGTAGCTTTCCAGAAGGAAATAAAATAATTAGACTTTTCCTTCTAACGTTCCTTTCTCTGCTGTTTTCCTTTTGTCTTGAAATGTAAACAACCAGTGGTAATAATATTGTATTCTAATTATTGTTTAAACTATATTATTGTTATTAACTGGTAAATCTTGTCGTGCTATCAAATAGCATAGAGCATATTGCTCCTTACTATTGCGATGGAAATTAATATCTTGTTGACCCACATCATCAGAAGTCTATAATAATAATAATCGAATTACGATGTATATTATTGGTTCAACAACAACAAAACAAAACTCAATAGGACTAAAACAACAGCCAACAACAGAACAACAACAACAACAACAACAAAAGAAGAAGAAGAAATGGGGAATTTTTTACATTTTCAATTCGCTTTTTTGCGACGAAACAAAGTCATTCGATATGGTTGTGCAGCGTTTTCCTTTTCTTGGAATATAATGATTTCTTTCGTTGAAATGCAGTAAGTGGTATAAAATATCTTATTACATTATAAGTCTGCTAAAGCACAAACCAAAAAAGAATCATGGCGTCAACACTGGCCGACAATATAACTGGTGTGGCGAAACAATTGGGTGAGTCGAACAAAGAAAACGTGGATCCTTGTGGCGCTGCAAGAGCTCCGAACGCTTCTCGTGGGAATGGTGTGAACAGGAGGCCATTAGCGGAGTTGTATTCTGGTGTTTCCGTCAAAAAATCATCAAATACCGGTCGTGTAAATAGTGATGGCACGGAAAATGTAAGTAAATTGGCCGTCAAAACAGTAATGGACAAATCTATTGCTCATAAATTTTCGGAAGCAACTACTACGAAAAGTGAGCAAAATACCCAACCTCGACAACGCACAGCACGGTCAAGAAACCGTAGGCCTGTATTCAAATCGTTAAGAAATTATCGCTAGCTCAAAGTATATTACAAGTGATGCGATTGTACCGCATTGGTAGTAAGATTACGCTTGAAAAGTAAAATTCCGTGGAGAACCGATTCCTGAAGCTCTCATACGAGCTGCAAGCACGACGGGACGTGGCCCCAAGTACGTCGTCGTACTCGTAGAAAAAATACTAGCGGAGTGGAGTGGCAAAAGCAAGTTCAAGACGCATAATTTAAAACGTCAGGCATGCGAACTTTGTTCTTCTGTTAACTTAGATTCAGCTTTCATAATATTTTAGAACACATTTTCTGATAATTTAATACGTATTGCCATTATTTTGTTTCAATACGAAGTTAGTATTGAAATAAATCTTCTGTAATGCTGTGGCCCTTAGACGACGATCATCATAGTGTTAAAAAACAAGAAAATTGTTTTTTTAAAATGGTACTATATCAATATATATATGTGTTTATTGCTAAATTTGTGCGGCTTTTTATTGCTTTTTACTTTTTCTTTTCTTCTTTTTTCGTTTCTTCTCTTGCAGTTTCTTGTAATCCGCATTGTCCTTTTCCAGGTTCTTTCTTTCATTTTTCCCCCGGTATAGAGCTTGAATTTTGGATGCCGCTTCGTCTTCCTCACGTTTGGCGTTTCGTCTCTTATTCGATCGTTTTGCCATGTCCCTATTTACGGCAGCGTTTTCTCTTGCTGTTTGGCTTGCTAACACCTCGTTTTTCTGACGTTCGGCTTGTTCGCGCTCTTTTCGTGCTTTTTCCTTTCTAGCTTGCTCCCAGTGGTATTTATTGTTGATTCTGTCGACAGTCTCGGCGTTCTTTGCTGCTATCTGCTTCTTCCTCATTTCTTCGGCCTTAGATACATAGTGCTCTTCTGCTTCTTTCTGTGCCCGCCACTGCCTGATTTTTTGTCTGTCCTCTTTGCGTTTTTCTTGTAGTGCGATCGCCCTTTCTGCATCCCGCTGTCTTTTGTTCTCCTCTCGGTCCATCTTTTTCTGGTTGGCTTTCTGGCGTTGCCTTTCACGCTGTTTCGCCAAGTCACTAAGCGTTTCGATTAATTCCTTTTGGCGCTTCTTTCTCTCCCTCTCGCGTTTCATGTTCTTGCGCCTTGTAATCTCTGATTCTCTCTTTTTCCTAGCGATGACCTTCTCGCTCTCCTTGTGGGTAAGCTCAGGCGCTTTCAAATTGATTGCTTCCTTTTCCCATGGCAAATTTACGTATTTTGTTTTTCTATTTTTCACCGCGCCTTTATATTCCTGCCATTTTACTTCGTACTTTTCTTGCTCGCCATATCGTTGTTCCAGGCGACCGCGAGCGTTCCCTGCTATGACATCGCCCACGAGCTTGTCGAGGATTTCAATGGCAATCTTTCCCGATTTAATCCATTTAATCGGCAACACTTTCAAAGCGCTGTCACCAAACCTTTTGACAGTGATATCGAGTTGGGTGCGAACTTTGTCTTCCTCAGCTGCTTGGTAGTTGAATCGCCTGGAGCTTGTGGTGAAACCCTTGAACTTGGTTTTCTTTGGTTGTTTTGGCGGTTTTCTAGGAATGTAGTTTCGCCCAATAACAGGAGCCGTATCAAACTCTGTGGTCGTTGGCTGCCATTTCCTTGGAGGTTCGTCCCACGTCTCAACATTCCATGGAACAGGGCAGTTGGGCAGACTGTGGCAACCAAACTTTTCGAAAATCAAATCATCGAGAATTTCCATACACATCACTGACTGTGGGGTGAACCCAAAATGACCAGGAATTGTTCTTCGGAACTCGATCAAGGGAATTTTTGACTCAGTCCAATGGCGCCTATCTCCCATTCTGCGGTTCTTTAGCGATCCACGGTCTTTTTTATCATACTCGCACGCTTGTCGGCGCATAAAAGACATCATTGCCACTATTCGTTCGCTCTCGGTCGGTATTTCTTGTAGCGAAGGTGCCTCTCGTGCCATGTGACGGAATGCGCACAGAAACTCGTCCCACTCCATCGACATTGCGTCTCCTTCCGTCTTTAAGCTAATGTTTGCACTGTGGTAATGATTCGAGCATTCTTTAATGGTGCCCATAGACGGTGCCAACTTAAAGTCCCTAACAAGGATCTGCCACTCTCGAATCCCAATTTGTTCGCCCCCCATCTTTTGTTCGTGAAAGGTTCCTTCTCTCACGATCATACCGCAGTCAGCGTGCGCATACATGTAGTAAAGCCACTTCAGTGGCTTTTTCCATTCTTGCATCATTTGAACGGCTTCTTCTTCAAACTCTTTTTCTCTGTCGTATACTTCTTGTTGGTGCTTAAGGATCAAGCTACTTGATTTTCCGCTCGTCTGGGCCATGTATCGTTTTGGAGCGTTGGAAGAGTAGTTGTGGGTGTCGTCGCTCATCGCGTGCATTTTGAAATTTTTACCACCCCCAGTCGCAGCATGCGCTTTTCGTTTCTCTTCTGTTGCATTGAAGCGAGCCCTCACTTTCTGGCGCAATTCACGAGATCGCAGGCGCTTCCTTTCTTCTTCGTGCTGCTTACGCGTTGTTCGCTGTTTAAGCGCTTCCCCGGCACGATCAATGTCCTCTTGGACACTGCGAGTTTTGAAACGACCAATTCGGTTTTTGCGTTTGTTTTTGACCTCTTTCAACCCGTCAACTTTCAGCATCCCAGAGACCAAAAGATCTGGATCATCGCCTTCGTCATCGGCGTCGTCGTTGCTTTGTAGCCAAGTTTTTTCGTACCCGGCGTTCTTCTTCTCCGCCTTTTCGTCGCCCGGTTCGTATGAATCAAACGTAATGCGCTTGTCCTCCGGTTTCTTTGCAAAATCGTCCTTCGGTGGGGTAGGGCCCTTCTTGTTGCCTGAGTTAGCTGGGGCAAGAGGAGCAAACTCTTCTTCCGCATCCCCAAAGATTTGGTCCTCGGCAACCAGATTAGTTTGATTTTGCGCTTCTTTGCAGTAGTTTGCCAACGCTGCCAGGCCAGCATGCTCGACAGGTTTTCCACTGGAAGGATCTACAGCACCACTGCCTTTGTACTGGTTTTCAAGGGTTTTTATCAAAGGCTCAATGCGTTGCACCATTTCCAAATGGCCCAAGTGAATTGTTTTCGCTAGTATTTCAAGGATCAGGATCCGCCGAATCTGCCCTACTTCGTATTCTTCCATCTTCTTTGGGTTGCTGGCAATCTTTTTCTTCCCTCCCATCGCGTTTTGCCCGTCTCCCAACCTCATTGTAACTCGGTCACGACTTTCGATGTGCATCAACATCGACAATGCAACTTTCGAAAACCTTTCCACGTACTCTTGCATCGTCGGTTCGGCATTGAATCGGTTGATGATGATTAGCAGTGGAATGGAGGCTACACGTCCAAATATTGGGTCATTGATTGCAATCTTGCCCAGAAGATCCCCGAGCAGCAACCCGTGCCGCAGCGATAGCCGTGGATGCTTCGCCAAAGTTACAAATCCAGCAAAGTCTACGTTTGAATAACCCTTCATAGTTGCCTGTTTGGTTAGTGGCTCTACCATAACCCCGACTGGGACCTGCGGGTGCCTTTCTAAGGCAAGGGCCATGTTGGACATGATAAAATCGTAGACCAATTCATTCTCGTGGTTCTCGATCAGAGAGAATATCAACGTTTTGTACACGTAAGGTGCAAAGGACACACTGGCCGCCTCGGCAAAACTGTCAAGCAGATCAAACAGGCATGTGATCGCGGTGATGTTGAGGACCGATGACTTGTCTCGTGAACCTTTCTTTAGCAACCCAAGCAACAGTTTGGGCATAGAAGGGTACGCTTCGACCGCCTTAGGAATCTGTGTCCATATTTCTGTAATCAGGTGAAACGCGGCCTGTCGTACGTCTTCTGCAACCGTCGGTTCGCAGTGCACCTTTGCTAAATCTACCCAAAACTTTACCACTCCCTGCGACATTAAGGCCTCTTCCATTGTTTCCCGTTCCTCTAAGAAGGTCTCGAGGACATCACAGATGAAGTTCATGTACTTCAACGGAGACGGCAACACAAGCCTCAGCGTAGTGTTGAACAGGGTCCCTAACTGTTGGTTCGCAATGCCATCGATCATGGCAATTATTCCAAGCTTTAAGTCTGGGTTTTTGGCAATTGCTGTCACGGCGGCGTTGAGCCCTGACGCCAGGATGTTCTGGGGAGATCCACCGTTCCTTCCCGACAGAACTGAAACGCCATTGAACCAGTCCACGCAATGCTTCTGCAAGTGGTCGCACTCCAACAAATCGCTCAGTTTTGCAACTAGATGAGTGATAATTCTGCACGACCAAAGTGCAACGTCTGGGTTGTTGGACAGGAGCCCAAACCGAAGGATGTTCATCGTCATGCATACACACCGGTAACTTCGATTGCGCTGGTCTTTCTTCACGTTTCGCTGATAAGTCTTTGTGCGGGTCAAAAGGCCAACGACCGTTTCGACCTGTTGAAACATTGCCCGGCAAAGGTTCAAAATAGGCACGAACGACCCCTTGATTCCATTGACAAATATGTGAAACAGGTAGTTCGTATTCACGGTGACCAACGTGACGGCTTGCTCGGCCCTCACGTTCAGTTGTTCCATGAGCAGGATACACCAAAACTGCGGGATGGTCTCCGCGTCGTTTGGAAGAGGGACTTGTGGCATCTTTAGCGCCGCCATCTCCTCCTCGTTAATTTCTTCTATCAATGGCTGCACAACGGTCTGCCCACCCGTTTGTTTGGCGGCCATATCGTTTTTGCGCTTCAACTTGTCTTTCGATCGCTGGTCCTCCTTTCGCTTATGAAGCGCGGCCCGCCTCTGCGGCGCGGCTTTTGCTGCCGCTTTCGCCTGGGTTGCGTACCCGTTTGAATTCCCGCGAACTTTGCCCAACGTTTTGACCTCACCGCGCGCTCGGTCGATGGAAAACGAAGCGTATAACTGGCTCATGAGCCTGCACGCTACCTTGGCGTCCCCGCTCAAGATGAGGGACTTTGCGTCGTTTTCGACCCGGATTGCCAGGCGTCGCAAGATCGGCACAAGAGTATTCCAGTTTCCATCTTTGTTGTTCAGCCGCAGCCCATCCAGCGTTTTGTTTGCCCCGATCGCTTTCTGTATTGCTCTCCCGAACGCAATACCGGATACAAGAAGGCGCACATTGTCCGGACCAAGGGCAAGGTTCGCCCCTTTCTTTTCTAGTTGTTTAGGAATGAGGCACCCGTTTTGCGCTAGCCAGTTGGCGCACGCCGTGGGGAGCATAACAGCCTTTTTGTTTGACATGATTGCTTCCTTCCTTGCTTCAAGGTTTGTGTAAAATAATATAAAGTATAGAAAATGTTTCAATCTCCTCCGATCCAATCTCAATAAACTCAATTGGTTTTCTCTTCTTCTTCTCTGTATTCAACAGTTTTTCTTCAAGCGTTCCTTATCGAGTGAATTCCTCAATTTGTATCAAATTACTTTGCTGGAATTGATTCCTCAAACTTCGTATGCAAGAAGAGGATACGACGAGATGATCTCTTTCATTATATACCAATCTATCATCATTTCGTTTTCACTATATGCTATTCACTATATTCAATGTGTTTAAAGGGAAAAAAATCCAAATAACCGATAAGTTATATGCTATTGTCATATAAATGAATAAAAGATGAAGAAAGAGAAAAAATGTTTATTAACATAACCATAGCATAGAGCATTTAGCATCGACTTTTATCTTTTTTTGCTGGTTATTTTTAGAATTTTTGGTTTCGTTTCGCCTCGAAAAACATAAACCCTAATATATAACACTATTTACGAAAGGGCATTCGCGCTCATTGTGTTCTCATGAAAAGAAGTATTAGTATATAGTGTCTATTATAGGGTTTTCCAGGTCTCCAATGCTCAATACAGGCCACTCAACAAAAAAACAGAGGAGAGGTCAAGGTCACTGAAGAAAGAAGAAAGAAAAAGCAACAGAAGGACGAATGAATAAAATCTGATCATGCATCTATTCATTTTAAAAGCTCCTTGTGTAGACTACGATAAAGTATACTTATTACTAACCAAAATTGTATCACTCATTAGAATAATTTAAAAGATAGTAGATCTAGATCTAGTCCTCGCGTATCATCAATCTATATCTCTATATCTACTACGTACTTCTCTACGTAGTTGTATCGTATCGTCTCCCTATCACATTTGCTATTGTGACATTGTACATTATAATAATTCGTCATATCCTCCACACCACACGTTTTTCTTTCTCTCTTCTTCTTTTTTAATAAATAATAATAATACAATGACAATACAACATAAATATGATGATGATCATTTAAATAACTATTTAATAGTCGTTCTACTACTCACTCCTCGTTTGTCATTCTGTATTTAAATAAACGGTGTTAATATTATTTTTTATTAGGTTTTCTAATTATTTATTATATTTTTTCATCGTCATTCTTTTCTCTTCTTCCTCCATCTTCTTTTTTTTTTCTATATCTCTACTTTTTTGATTCTTAATTACTTTTACAATTATATATATGGATGCCATGGAGGACAAATTCCAATTAACAAATAGTTTCTGTTTTGATGCATCAGCGATTGTTGTTAAAAAGCACGAAAGTATATCGTAGACATCGTGCGCAGTATTGTTTTTGCAAAGGAATCTCGTGTTGAACGACAGGTATACGTTGTACATTCCAACACGCGTTTAATTTCAGGGGTTTTTTTTTGCAGCACTTCTTTTGCGACAGAGAAACGACGTGGAGCAAATCATGCAGGCTGTTATTTTTGCACTTCTGGTGTGTGGGGCGGTGGCTCTTCTTCACCCAGACCAGGTTGGCGAGCGCGACTGGGGGAAAGAGAATTTGGGGGCCCCGAAGCACGTTGTTTACCAAGGCCGCCACGTGGTCGTTGCCACTGAGAGCGGCGTTTTAGCGCGCGTCCAAGCTCGCACAGGGAGTGTACACTGGCGCCGTGTCTTTCCGAGCGGGGAAAGCATTGATGCACTGTGCGCGCACAAGAAAACTTTGTTCACTTTTTCAAAGAATACTGGGAAAGCGTCGATGTGGCAGAGTATAGATGGTACCTTAGTTTGGGATCAAATAATTGCCCAGCCGGCGGCAGAAGGCGTTGGGGCCGACGCGTTCTCGCACGAGGACTTGGACCATGACAAGGACGGCATCCAAGACGTATTGGTGTTGTCAAATAACGTAGTAACCCTCCTGTCCGGTGCCGATGGCCAAGTGTTATGGACCACTCCAACAGAAGAATCGCAGCAAAGCGGTCCATTTACAAAAGTAATGGCGGGCGTGGATGACGGGGCAGTATACACTGTAGCGTCCACACCAAAAGGAGAAATGATCGTCAGAAGTTTTGACTTGCAGAATGGAGCATTTAGGAATGAAAAATCGTACCAAGCCGTTACAGGCTTTTCTCATTTTAATGGGGAGCAAATTGCTTACGTTGACAAGTTAGGGGCATTGAAGTCCCTTGACGTAAGTTCTGGCAAGAGCACCGTGGTGAAAGAAAAGTCGTACTCGTCGGCCCAGTTTGCTTCTGTTGCCACGGATGCGACGTCTAGCGCACCTCCAGTGGTTGCAGTGCAGCACAAAAAGGGCTACGACGTCTACTCGTGGGCTGCGGGAGGTTTGTCTCTCATTGCCACGTACCCAGTGGGTAAGGCGCGGGCATTCGGCTTTTTTCAAAGCAAAAAAAGCGATAAGCAATACGTCGCTGTGAGCACACTATCTGGTGAAAAGACGACCGTGGAAGTGATCGACATGGCTGGCGGCAGTCAGCCTAGCTTGTCGTTTGAAATGGAAGGCTTTAGCGAGCGTAGCGAAGGAGGAGTTTACCGAATTTTTCCAACGCTGCTCGAGAGTGCAAAGAGTGGGGCTACCAAATGCCGTGCGATCATTGTCACTCTGGGCCACTCCGTAGCTGGCGTGCAAGATGGAAAGGCAATGTTTGTCCGGGACGAGTCTTTAGCAAGTTTGACGTCTGTAGTTATGGTCGAGAAAGACGACCCCGCTCCGCCCTCCGTACACGCGGCAGTTGGCGGCGCCGAAATGCCCTCCTTTGGTGCCCGCTTGAAACTGCAAGTCGAAGAAATTGTAGCGTTCGCATCAAAGGCTACGAATCTGTTTTCGACCTTAATTGATTATGCAAAATTTCTTTCTGGGGGGGCCGGGGGCACGAGCGGAAAAGCGAAGCAAATGTCGGACACCGATAGTATATTCTTCGGCTTCTTTAAAGTCATCGTAGCCACCAGCGCCAATGGGAAACTTGTCGCATTGGACTCAAACAGTGGCGATCTGCTTTGGAGCGTATATTTTGGCGAAGTTCAGAACGATTTAAGCATTGCTGTGGTAAGGGGCCAAAAGCGAGTCGGAAAATTGCCAGAAGTCTTGCTCACTGTTAAAGATCGTGAATCGGGCCATGCCTCATTCTACTGGATCGATGCGTCCTCTGGGGCCATCAATAGCAAACGCCAGGTTGACCGGAGAGTTTCCCACACTCTCATGTTATCGGGGATCAAGGAGGAGCGTTTTTCGGATGAGCTGTTGGTTGTTATTGATGAGAATGATACGATCGAAACATTCCCAGAAAACAGCGCTGGAGCCCGAATATTCAATAAAAAGTACGCTGACGTATACTTTTCGATGGCGAAGGATTCTTTGGTAGGATACGGGGTCGCCAAGAGTGCTGAAGGGGATCTAAAGAAGTACCAACTATGGTCTATTCAGTTCCCTGGAACCACGAAAAGTGTTGCTGCTGTGGCTTCCTCGTCGCTGGGGCAAGGTGTAAATTCGCCTGTGCATGTGCTCGGGGACGACAGCTTGATGATCAAGCACTTAAACCCTCACCTCCTCGCAATAGCACTTCTTGGCGAACAGCAAAAAGCCGACAAAAAAGAATCCACGGTGACAATTATGCTGGCGGACGCAGTGACTGGCAGGGTTGTTCAACGCTTCGTTCACCGGAATGCCGCTGAGCCTGTTCATATTACGCAAAGTGAAAACTGGGTTTTCTACACGTTTTGGAATACGAAGGCGCGACGCAACGAAATCGGTAGCATAGCACTGTACGATGGTGCCGTAGACGCTTATTCCCTGAATCCATGGACACGCCTTCCAAAAATCATTCAAAACGAGAAGCAAGAGGTGGAGACCAGTTACTCCTCGTATGGTGCGGAGCAACCCGTGATACTTCAGAAAACATTCGTATTCCCCTCTGGTATTACGACATTGTCTGGCATTAACACCAGGGACGGGATCACGGAAAAGCAGCTTTTGGTTGGGACCATTAAAGGGCAAATTTTGCAACTCAACCGGCGATTTTTGGACCCCCGCCGACCTGTTGCTAAACCAACGAAGGCGGATCAAGCCGAACAGCTGATGCCATACCACCCCATCGTGCCCATTATTCCCATTAACATCTTGTCTTATAACAAGCAAATTGAACGCCTCTCCAAAATAGTTAGCGTGCCGGCAGGTCTAGAGTCAACGACTTTGGTTTTGGGCGTTGGGTTAGATATTTTTTTTACTCGCGCGATGCCATCCCAAGGGTTTGACATTTTGCCAGAGGATTTTCAATGGGAACTAGTATTAATTATAATGACAGCTCTGTACGTAGGGCAATTCATGGCACGTAAGAGCAACGAGAAGAAAGAGCTTGGGAAAAGGTGGAAATAACCGTACACGTGCACAAATTTGAAGGTTTCCAACTTTAAAAAAAAAAATTATATAGTTTCCAACTTTAAAAACAAGAAAATTGGCTGTGTTATTTAGCAGCAAAAAATATAAATTTAAAAAACAAAAAATTGGCTGTTAGATTTTAATTAAAATTTATCTTTCTTCATATACTGCGAACCTATCTCTGCTCCCTGAGATTTTACTATCATAGAATCAATAATTGCCCTTCTCACTTATTAGTCTTGACTCTTGACTATCATCAAAAATGTACAAATAAATAGGGTATGAGGAAGCTAAATTTAATTACTTAAATAACAGCCAATTTTCTTGTTAAAAAATAAATTGGAAAGAACACACAAAATAAATTTTAATTACTGCCACGATCTGACAAGAGGTATATTTGATTAGTAACACCACAAGAGCAGAGATAAGTTCGCAGTACATGAAGGAACGTAAACCTCTAATGGACAAAAGGAGCAGATTCATTTTCGCGGTACCTGAGACAGCTAAATTCCAATTGCTTAAATAACAGCCAATTTTCTTGTTTTTAATTACTTAAATAACAGTCAGTTTTTTGTTTTTTAACTTATCTTAAACTGAATTAAGTTTTTTATCTTCAGGCCTCTCCATTCTCAATTGCGCTGAGTCGTTCTTCATATAGCCGCTCAACATTGTCGCGGTATTTCTCCCCCGTGTAAAATGATACGGCGTCCTCTAAGCTTATTACATCCCTGGACGACGAAATATAGAACTTTGTCGCATTGTACATTTCGTCTTCAATCTGCTCATCTACTGAAGTAATCAGTTTATTTACTAAAGGAACTTGGGCCAGGGCCAAGATCCCAACCACTTCAACTCGCAAAGGGCAGGAAAGAACCTTGGGAACCTGGTCCTTGATGCTATCTTGCTGCAAATATCTTATTGCGCATTCTGTCGCATCTCCCCGGACTCCCATTTCGATCACTTCCTCTTGCCCCCAGTGGTTTCCAAAAACCGGCACATGCAACTGGGGCTCTTCGCAAGTGCTGATATCGTTTGACAATATTTGCTTCAAGAAGTAGACTCGCTTTTCCTCGAACTTGTCGATGGCAACGTCCGTTTCTTCGAAAATCAAACCCTCCAGATCATCTTCAATTTGAAGGAGCTTCTCCTCCTTCACTATATGCGCCGGTTTGAATGACTCTTTCATTTTCTCTATGTCCCAGGCCCGCATCACTTTCTCTTTCATCGTTTTAATTGCAAGGGCAAGATCTCTGTCGTGTCTGTCTTGAAGCAATTCTGCGACTGTGGGTAATGAGACATCCTCGCCTGTCTCGTCGTCCTGGAGCATCGATATTTGGATGTCGGTGTGCTCATACACCAAGTCCAAAAAATCTGTGAATGGGAAAATGTCTTGGGTCGCCCCCGACTGTGCGTTGCTGCAAAAGTAGGATATTTCATTGAAAGATTGGAAAGCCCATGCCTCGATCTTTTCAGACGTAAGGGTAAATAAGAAAATGCACCCGGTAATGTTTCTATACGCTACAAAGCAATTCTGTGCAGTGTCTTTCTTCGCCTGCAGGGCAGTGGGGACCCGTTTCAAAATCGCCCAGTACTCCCCATTGAACAGCTCCCTTGGGGCCCCGGAAACGGTGAATATATTTCTTTTGCGTACTCTCGTAGCAACTGGCGCGTCTTCACTTGCC
>JACKZZ010005158.1_pt1 | contig 18073 bp, 17 predicted proteins | sample 8027871 | NCBI WGS metagenome assembly JACKZZ01 (sample SAMN15724774, study PRJNA655200) | protist metagenome | isolation source: fluorescence activated cell sorting (FACS) single amplified genomes of... | place: USA: West Boothbay Harbor, Gulf of Maine | collected 2000-07-19
AAGACCGACAGTGATTATGGAAAGAAAGATGATTTATTTTACGATTTCTAGATGAGGACGAAGTTGCGAGACCCTTACAAAATGCAAGAGCCGCGCTAAACACGCATCACAGATGTGACATAATTTGTATTGCAGCGATTTAAATTAAAATATACAATCTGTAATTTCAAGTATAACAAAATGCAATCCTCCTTGCAAAGAATAAACGTACTTTAGTTTTGTAGTATATATTCCTACCTTTATTATACTCCCCACGATGGAGCAATCTATGTACAATGAAAGGATGGATCTTTGATTTCTTAAGATTAATAGGCCGTGATCTTGGTTCTCAAAAAGATCCACCTCTTCATCGTACGGAGATTCATGCATCGTGGGGTTGGAATATAATAGGAATGAGTTCCATTCCATTCCATTTCACTTCACTTCAATTCAATATGAATAATTTTATTCCTATGTACATATTGTAGCTTTATAACCACCCAGAGGACCGCAGAATGGCCTCATTAAGATCAGCTTGCTCTCTCTCCACTACACCCTGTTCAATGTCTGCCATTGCATGGGGGGCAGTGGCAGTCGTACCAGGGAAAGTTCCGTAAATATCGTATGTATTCCGTAGTCGAAAGAAGACACTATCACTAAGGATATCTTCCGGTCCAAAGCTAGGTAGGTCACCATCGTCGGAATCCAGCTCCCAGGGGAGGAGATCAAGGCCGTAAATGCGACATACGGTCTCCCATATCCGTAGGAATGTATGTAGCACGAAGGCAGCGAAGAGCCATAATGACCATGTCACCAGTACCATATCATTGGGATTGATACTCAACATTTACAGCACGCAGTGTAAGGTCATATGACTGTTTGTATCTCTACCGAGTGCTAAAAGTTAAAGTTTCGATCAGCAGCCAAAGTTCAAAGAGCTTAGTCTTCGATATCCTATTCAGAAATCGGTGCAGTCTGCTGCATATTGTTAGTTGCGTGAAAAGATTATACACTTCTTATACCAAAACTGTGTTTGAAGGACGGCCATCTTGCCTAGAGCGTTCACAATGGCTCAAATCATGTGAAGTGAAAGAATCCAAAAAATAAACAGTGGTTTGTTTGATTGAAGAAAAAAAATCTTTTTTTTGAATGGTTAAAACCATCCAACGTCTCATGAAATAAAAAAAAAGAATAATTACCGTGAGAGATAACTCTAATACATTAATTATTATATTACAACAAGATAAAAGTCCAACAAGATACAGTAACATAGTATAGTATAGGAGATAGAGATAGAGATAGCAATCTAGCTACAATATGTCAATGTCAATAATCTATAGTATTCCATGATAGTGCGAGGTAGCTAGATGATGGAAGCGGTCGATGCAGTTCCATTGACTCGCAAGAGTTCTTCTTTCTCTTTTTTTTGGATTTCAGCTAGATTTACAGCATATCGAAACTTGCCATTAGCATCATTCTTCCCGAAATACTTCCGTTTTGGCTCGCTATGGTACCAGTAATTACCTCCATCATATTCTATATAAGGGTGATATAGGTTATTTACATGTATTTCACTAGCAGTTGATAGAAATCCGCCCCAAAAGCCCCAACTCGAGTGCGGAATGATTAGTTTATCCGCTTGACTCAAAGCAGAAAGATCAGCGAGAACACTCACCACCGACTCATTCAAGCTAGTCATAAGCCTCACCTTGTTATAAGTTTGGTTAGCATCTACCCAAAATGTAGGCCAGAGAGTAGCATTGTAGTCAGTCATTAGCATATTTATCACCACATGGAATCTCCATTTCCGCTGGTCAGTGACTCCCGGGACCCATACTGCGCTTTCCACACACTGCGGCGCCAAAAAGAGCCAAACTTTGCTGTATTCAGTACGATCTAATATAGTTTTATAATACTCTACACCATTGAATAAATAATGATGGATTTCACATCGCAAATAAATCGCAACTTCGCCTTTCGCAGGGTGATGAGGGAACTCTTGGTGAAGACGTTTCGTCCACAAACTGCGAACGTTTTTCCGACATAATGGGAAATTTTGAAAGAATCCAACAAGTTTCATGCACCTTGGATTCGTGTCCCACCACATTTTGAAGAAATAATCCTTAAAACGTTCTTTATACGTAGCAGTATTGATATTCACCGCTCTTTTACGATCAGAAATCCAAAATGACTCGTCGTCGCACATTTTCTTAATAGAATGGTTACTGGATAACTTGTTATAGTCATATTCCTCTGGTAAAATGCTGCGGATTGCATCGATTCCGACCCATGTGTTGCCTGGTATAAAGTTATCAGCAGCCATATCTTCTGGAAGTGGAGCTATAAGTACTTTGGCTCCCCACCGCTCAGCAATCAAGAACGCGAACGTGTGCTGCCATAGTTGATTACCCATACCATTGTGACCCATACTAAGCACAACTCTCTCATTACCATCGCCTATTTTGTTATCTCAGACTGGTGCATCACTAGGGATGCATCGGGGGTGACCACAGTCCCTTCTATGCGGGTGCGGACTGACCAAAGCGTGGTTGCTAATATGATAACACAAGCCCACTCCAATCTCAGACTTGATGCTATCATTTAACATGCTAGTTTCATTGATCTTACGCTGTAGTAGGATCGTAGTATCACCTGGTGCACGATCTAGAGCTAGATATCTCGCAGCAATGGAAAGTAGACAAATCAACATCACGAAGAGTGACAAATGAACGTTATTATTCATATTTAAACTAATCAAACTATAAAACCATCTAACAAGAATGTTGTTTTGAGAAAGATACTATTGCAATTAAGTGACCTACGATCATTTTCATGGTCTCATTGCTGTTTTGTTGTTTTTTTTGCATTTATTTCTCCATTGTTTCCGTGGTTTTCCTTCAGCGGTAGCGGTCAGAGGTACCACTTTATTCGCAATGAGCTATTGTTATTTTTAGCAGAATTAAAACAAAATTTAAATAATACGGTTATATATACTATTTTGTAATTCTTTTTTACCATGGTACCGCTTTTTTACCGCTGCTGGATTTGGTGCCCAGCCTTGAAAACATTTTTTACGATACTGTGCAGGTAGACAGAGTTTTTATTAGTATTGTTTAAATTTTATTCTTTTACTTAATAAGTACATCGGGGGGAAAGCTCTATGGATTTAAAAAAGCTCTACTCGCACTCATAATACTAGTACTAATATATTGATGTTTTTTTATCGAATTGTTAAGGATGGCAGGATACAACCCCCTACTTAAATGGAATTTATTTAGTATAGGTGATCTTTCGGGTCTTGAGTGTAGACCAACGGAAGCGCTTGTAGAACCCCGTGATGACAATAGCGGCACCGATCGCCATCATCCACTGCATACCCCACAACTTTCTCTCGTCGTGTTCGGGTTCTGCGGTCCATTGCAAGAATGCAGCAACGTCCTTTGCCATCTGCGACTCAGTAGCAGCAGTGCCATCCTCATACTCGACCTGGCCATCAGTAAGCTGCTTGGCCATGGCAATAGCACCACCGGGGAAGTAGGGGTTATAGTGCAGACCTGAGAGCATCACTTTGCCCGCTGGAGGCTCCACATATCCTGTGGATAGGTGAAAGATGTAGTCAGCGCCTCCGTGTCTGGCCTTAGCCATTAGCGTGAGATCAGGAGGGTATGCGCCACCATTCGCCGCACGGGCTTGTTCCTCGTTGGCATAGGGGCTGGGAATCTTATCAGAAAGTTTTCCGGGACGCTCAAACATCTCACCGGTGTCGTCTGGACCGTCCACAATATTCTCATACGACTCAGCAACCTTCTTAGCACCCTCTTCATCGTGAGTGACACCTACTAGGTTTCTAAATGCAATACCATTAATTGAATGGCAGGAAGCACATACTTGTCTATAAACCTGAAAACCTCTTCGGATTGCCTTATAATCATACGATGCCAAGGCACCGTGATTCGACCAACCAATGTCTAGGGAAGGAATATGATCTTCACTATTACACTGCGCAGGGACAGCTGTGGTGTAAGCGATGGCAGATGCAGCACCTGTTAATGCACCACCAGCCATCATGAAATTTTTCCGGCCAAATTTAGACGCAAATTGTGCAAACATTTCTAATAACTAATGGATGGACTCTAAAACCAAAAATATTAAAAATTGAGGAAAGAAAATGCAAGTACTAAGAGAATATCACCACAATAAAGCAATGTTATCCAAAAATACAACTCCCGTTATAGAAAATTTCCCAAGCAAAGTCAGGCCGTCAGGTTATGTCAATGCCCCTCGAAGCCACAAAAGTGAGTGGGAGAAAGAGTCGTGCAAGGTGGTTAATTATTAGAATATTGACGAATATTGACACGTAACATGCCTCATGAGGAGCCATCATCATCCGGCGCGGGATTTACTCCGTCAGCGTGGGGTTATCGTAGTGTGCTACCCAAAACACGGCAAGAGCGTCGTAATTTAAAGGATAAGGTTGCTTTGGAGAAGTCTCGAATCAATTCTCGAGTTGGTTTCGCTGCTCGAATGCACCAAGCGAATGCACCAGCAACATCTGCAATGCTGACACAATTCGAAAAGGGTGGTGCTGGTTATATCTCTAATAGTGATCGATTCCATACAGATACTGCTGGAGAGGCCCGCCAAGAAAGACAAGAGGTGCATCGAAGAGAAATGGAAGCTATAGACTACAAGCGGAATAAAGTCATTACACGCGAAGAACAGCGATGGAAGATGCATGATGATAAGTGCAGACTAGATGATGAGAAGCAGGAGATGATTAGGAATATGGGCGTCAAAGCCAAAAAGAACAAGTCTGCTGTATCGTATGATATAACTACTACTGAATACAACCAAGATGTTGATGGTCTTGAGCAGAAACACAAGGATGATATGGTCCGATATCGTGCAGCTCGTCGTACGCATCATCTTTCCATTGCCTCAGATACCCGTGTTGATTATAATATCATATCAGGTGGGTCTCGGTATGTACCTCCTATGGCACCTATGCCACTTCATCCATCCAGGATAGGTGGTGGTGGTGGTGGTGGTGGTCATTTTTAGGGGAAACAGAACGTAAATGAGGGGAGGATTAGTGAGGTGATGGTTTGTGTAATAACTTTATATTATAGTACTTCGTAATGACAATATAATAGAAACAAAATAACAATAATAACGTTGAAACAAGGGAAGAAAGTTTTTTTTCTAATAACGAATAAAAAGAAGTTTTTTTTAAATTTAAATGTAAATCAGCTGTACACGTTTAATATTAACTTATGACATCTCAGCCTTTTGTTTGTTTTCTCTATATCCATGTAAATATTTATTTGTTTGTTTGTTTGCTCTCTCTGCATACATAAATAATAAATAATTTACGAGAGCAGACTCTTGAATTCCTCAAATTCAATCTCACCACTGCCATCACTATCGATCTTGTTAATGAGCTCCTCAATGTCTATTGTTAAACCGAAATCATGCTTAATAATACGCACTAAGGTGTCACGTTTCACACAACCAGACTTGTCTTGAACACCGCCGCAGGCAACAAATGCATCAATCATATCACTCTCATCATCAAAGTTCTCAGCCCTCTCCTTCTGATTCTCAATCACCTTGAGAAATTCAGCAAAGTCAATACTACCTGACATATTCTCATCAACCTCAGAAATCATTTGAAACAACTCTTCTTCTGTAGGTTTTTGTCCCATGGCTTCAAGCACCTGTCGCAGCTCCCATACATCAATTGTTCCACTGCGATCCTTATCAAAGGCCAAGAAAGCCTCTCGGCAACCATCAATTTCTTCCTGACTAAGAACCATGCTCTCGAAAACCGTCTAGAGGCCAAAAGAAGGAATTACACTCGGCCTTTTCATAACGCTGCCAATTGCATGACCCTTACTTACAAAAAAGATATCGAAAAAGTAGTAGTCGACGGGCGCGGGGTTACCATAGTAACAGCGTATCTGCTGACAACATGAACCACAGTAATAAGTCTTTTATTTATTATGATCTCTTTAGCTAGTTAGTTCGTTAGTTTTATAAACGTAATAAACGTGGGTGTTATTTTTGGACGTGTGTAGCATATATTTATACTTGTAATGATGTAACTTTGGGTTGATGGTTAGTTCTTTCTAATGTACAAACTTTCCTACCTACAATCTAACCACTACCTGCCTACCTACCTACCTACCCCATTCTGCATATCTCTATTTATGGCATGGCAAGTCACGGTGTTGTTTAGTGTTTACTCTGTGGTAAAGCTAATCCACGTTAAGAGCGCGATGAGCATGTACGACATCATCAATGCGACATAGTTAATCGTTTTGATACAATTAGTACTCAATAGGAAGGGCATAGGAATCATAAGCCATATTTTGTTCCAGATGGTATAACAAAACAAGATCAAACCCGTACCTTTCGTATTCTTTTTACTCTCCAATTTATCCATTTTATGGTCATGCCAATCATCTTCGAGTGAACCTCTAAGGTCGGAGCAACTCAAACGGATCTTACTAGACGCGAATTCTGCACTATTAACAGCAAAGTTCTGGAAACTAGAAGTCGTGGTTAAAAAAGATTCGCCAAAGGTACGCACTAACCAAAAGTTGCAGCATAGTTTCTCCATCAACTTTCTCCCATCAGTGTATGGGTTTTTCTTAATGAACTCATTAAGGAAGAAAGGATCATCGCGGCATTCCACAATACAATCCTTGTAGTTTTCTGCCATCATTTGTAAAATCTTTGCGCGTTCGAACTTCCAAGCAGATTGGCGAGCATGTTCGGACATTTGCTTACGTAAGGCATTATCTAAAACAATTTTCTTCGTAGCTTCGTAAAAACCATCAAAATCGCCCGATTTGCACGTGAATCCGTTGTAACCATGATCAACTAAATGCCCACTGCACATCTCCTCAACAACACCACACAAACCTGAAGCCAGCGCTTCTAGCGTGACATTACCAAACGTTTCAACATCAGAAGGAAATAAAAGAATATCTGCACTTGCATAGGCTTCAGCCAGAGCTTCACCTGATAGCCAACCGCAAGATATAACATCCTTCAACTCCGTCAATTCCGACTCGTAAGTGCCTTGTCCCACTATCATAGCCTTGACGTGAATCCCCTCGTCCTGTAGGCGTTTTACACAGCTCATCCATATATCTGGGTGTTTCTCAGGTACAAGCCTCCCGACCCAGAGGATTACGATGTCGTGTGGCTCAATTCCTCGTGCGGAGCGAAACGCTTCACTACGACGATCGGGGCTGAAAAGATTCAGATCCACCCCACGACCCCATTCCTTTAGGGTTGTGCAGATGCCGAATCCTTCCTTTTGCATCTTATCCTTTATGTATGGGGTGGGGACGTACAGGTACGGCATTTGCTCATAAAACCCCCGGAGATGCCAGAATAGAAATGGTCGTAATAAAGTCTCCATATAATAATACTTCAGGTATTCACAATAATTCGAGTGCCATGTGGCCATGTAGGCAATGTTATTTTTTTGACACCAATTCACACCATCCATAGAAACAATATCAGGAACGGTAAAATGAAGTATATTTGGCCTATAAGCTTCTATTTCTTTAATGTTTTCCTCTGAAAGACCAGCACCGAAAGCATATGCTGATCCAGAATGTGAGAAAGGGATACCAATACCTGGCACAATGATCATGTCATTCGTATCTTCTTTCCAATCGGTTGGAACTGTGCTCACAACCCGCACCACTGCCCCTCTGGACTTGAGGTATGACTCTAATCGACGAATCGTTAGAGTTACACCATCGAGAACGAAGTAACAAGCAGTGAAAATAAGAACACGTAGCTCGGAATCATCTGGTCGATTCCCCGCCATGTCCTTTAAAGGGTTCGTGCCGGCCTCCAGAGAATCCATTGTAGAAAATGAAGATGAAGAACTCGACGGTGACCCTCCACGTATAGACACACTACCACTAGTCGATAAAGGATTCATATATACAAACTAATTATCAATATTCTGATTATGTACTTCACGAATCTTCACCTTAATGTGAATGCAAGAATGTAAAAACCAATATCGATGAGGAGGGACCCTAAATACTAGCCATCAAATGAAGGTAATTAAGAAACGCCGGCTTTTGAAGTTTTTGGTGTATTTTCTTTGGTTTATCGGTTTAATATTAAAATATGCCATTGTCAGATGGAGAGATTCTATCTAGTCGCAATGTAGGCAAGTTGACAACTTATGAAATTCGGCAGGAATTGGTAAAACGTGATGCAATGGATTTGGAAGAGAAGGTAATCAATCATCGAACATTATTGGAGCGTTTGGTACAAGAATTGGTTAAGGTTGAAGCTAAAACCTATGAAGAGCAGAATGGTTCAGCTGTAAAGGCGCATTTAGATGAGAGGGAGCTTGCTAAGCTGGAGAGAGAACGAAAGAAAGCTGAAGCGATTGAACGCAGCAAAGCACGGCAACAGGATCCATCTTATTTTAAACGCATAGCTGATGAGAATAGTCGACTTAAAGAGGAGGCGGACAAGAAGAAGCAAGCGCAAATTGAGGCAGCTGCGAATGTGGGCCGCACTGTGGGAGCAGGGGATGAAGAGGAAGAGGAAGACCCCTTTGCTACTGCTGAAGAGGAAGAGGAAGAGGATGATCCATTCCGCACTATAAAGAAGAAAGGTAGAAGCAAGGTTCATGTCAGATAAAAGAAGATAAGATATATCGATACAATAGTGTTTTTACTTTATTTGTTTTTTTAAATGTTGGTTATCTACTCAAGCAAGTCGAAAGTATAATTAGTAAATATGGGCCCCAGCCCGTTTGGAGACCTCATCAAAGCAATTGGGAGTTCCTCTTTTGTTTTCTCAAAGTCTTTTCGATCTGATGTCCATCGAAGCCCAAAATTGTTGTAGGAAGCTTGATGTTGTGAGTGTTGACTGTCAGAGGCTCAGAGGGGAATCCTATGCATATAAAACCCGACACAAGAATTGAAAATTCTTATTCGGATTAATTAACTAGTTTTTGATTTAGTATTAACAGAGCCAGTGAAGTCAATATTAGGAGAACCAGCATCACCAGAGGAAGATGTAGCTAACTCATTCAACAAGGCATACTTCTGCACTTCATTGGTGGAGTAGCATAAGCATATGAGCGCGGCGTAGTATGTGCCCATGATCAGCATAGAAGCGTTCTCGACCGGTACGATGAACTTGTTCCATGCTAGTATCATATCTGAAGCCATGAATATGACAGAGCCGACAACAGGCCAGAAGATCTTCCCATGTGTATCAAAGAATAGCGCGAATGCCTTCCACGACATTAAAGCGATGACAGCGCCATAGGCCGCTACCCCTACCACGAGCACCATGTCCCCCTCAGCGTACAGCTTCTGTTCGATAGGGGTCAGTACAGCACCAAGAATAACAAGCAATAGAATACCAATACCAACAGGGTAACTTGAACCACCAGCGTTTTTAAAGGCTTGTAGTAATAGCACATGGCCAGCAAAGAAGGAGAGTAGACCGGCCATAAAGTAATTTCCACCGAAAACGTCCTCAAAACACAAAAAGATGTCTCCCATCAAACAACATATAAAAGCGACACATAAATAGTGACCGTATGAACCTAAATCACGACATTTGCAGCAAAGCATTGCTGGTAGAGCCTTCAATAATGCAAGCGTCAAGATACCAGGACCATCTGTCTTCTCTGGGGTTTCATTCACAGTGATGTAATGCATATATCGAAAAGACATGACCACAATGACAAAGAGCCACCACACTGGCACAGACGGAGACTTTACAGACGGCATGACAAACGCGTATTAGCAAACCTAACAAATGAATAAAATTGAAATCAGGTAGAATTTTCTCTATAATTCCTGTTTGAGTGGCTGTGTTTCGGAAATGAGGAAATTTCTCCCTCATTTTCTCATTGCTTGGTTCGCCAGGAGGTAATCCAGATACTAGTGAGACAATTAGAAAGTGCGATAAGATGCCGAATGATGATTTTGAAGACCTGTCTATCACTCACATCGGCGCCATGCTCCACCAGTTAGATGAATCAGAAGGTAATGTATTAGATGATATTCCAGACTCCGCAAGTACTAGTGGTGAAAGCTTTGATGCTAAGGAGGATGAGGATAAGGATAAGGATGAAGATGAAGATGAAGAACCCATTGCAGTTGGTGACCCTGCTGTCTGCGTGAGATGTGGAATCAAGTGGTCCCATCGCGATATCCAGCTTCGCAAGTCTGGTGCCGGTAACGTTCACGTGGAAAACCTCGCACCTACCATCGATAACCGCGATTTGAATGCTATGTTCTCTATCTACGGAACTGTGCTTTCATGCAAGGTTGTTCAGGATCAGGACGGCAACTCTAAGAGGTACGGCTATATCCATTTTGAGAATGTTGAGGATGCTCAGAAAGCCATTGCCGCTCTTGATGGCAAGCAAAATGGAGTGGAAGGAGCAGAGGGCGAAGGAGCTGCTGAGAAGCTGCACGTTGCGATGTTCGTTGCGCGTAGTGCTCGTTCCACTGAGGACAACTGGACCAACCTCTTCGTCAAGCACTTTCCTGAGTTTTGGACTGAGGAAGATTTGAAGACCAATTTTGAACCTTATGGTAAGATTGCTTCTTTACTCCTTAAGAGAGATGCGGAAGGTAAATCCATGAAGGTTGCTTTCGTCAACTTCACCGACCACGAGAATGCCAAGAAATGTATCGAGGAGCTCAACGGTAAAAAGCACGAATTACCCGAGGGAGCTGAGGTGAAAGAAGGCGAGCCCACCGAACTTTATGTCGCCAAGCACCAGAATAAGACCGAACGTGAGCACGAGAGCAAGATTTACAACGACAGAGCGCGCCAGGAGCGCATTGCAAAGTTCCAAGGTATGAACCTTTACGTAAAGAACATAGACGACCAAATCACTGACGAACAGTTCAAAGATCTTTTCTCTGAGTATGGTACCATTACTTCAGCACGTATCATGAAGGATGATCAGACCGGTTTATCTAGAGGCTTTGGTTTCTTGTGCTACACTTCACCTGAGGAGTCCTTTCGCGCTATTAATGCCTTGAATGGAAAGATCTGGGCTGGCAAGCTCATCACTGTCACTCTCCACCAGAAACGCGAGCAGCGACAGCGAGTCCTCCACCTACAGCACCAGTTCGGTAATAGAGGTGGTGGCCATAACGGCGGCGGTTTCATGAACCAGGGTGGCCAGATGCCTTATGGAGGTATGCCTATGGGAGGTATGCCTTACGGTAACCCTATGAGAGGCGGACAGGGGCAGCAGTACCCCATGGGGATGATGGGGGGGAATAGAAACCCCATTTATGGCCCTGGCAACGGTGGCCGCCCTTACCAGGGCCAGGGTACACCGATGAATGGCCAGTTCCAAGGTTTATACCCCGGTTTTGGCGGTATGCGTATGCAGGGTATGCAGCAGCAAGGTGCCCATAGAATGGGTCCTGGTGCCCAGGGACAAGGCCTCCAGCGTGGTCCTCAGGGTCAGGGAGGTCAGCAGATGAGACCTGGCATGGGTATGCAGCAACAGGGCATGAACAGACGACCCGGTAGACCTGGTATGGGCCCCGGTATGGCCCAGCCTCAGCAGTACCGCCAGGGAGCCCCTAATGCCGGCATGAAATTCACCCCCGGTGCTCGTAACATGGCAGGTATGGGTATGCCCATGATGATGCCCATGCAAGGCCAGCAGATGGTAAAGGACCAGCCACTTAACATGGATCAGCTCGCTCGATCAGATGTGAAGAAGTTCATGATTTGCGAGAAACTCTTTCCTATGATCGAGAGGTCACACCCCGCGCTTGCCAGTGAGATCACCGGTATGCTTTTGGAGATGGAGACCCCCGATCTTCTTCAATTGCTAGAGTCCCCCGAAGCCCTTAGCGAGAAGACTGCCGAGGCCATCCAAATACTCGCTAAGGGCTTCGGAGCCCTCGAGCCTATGCAACCTATGCAAGGCCAGCCTAGCCCTAACCAGCAGATGGTAAAGGGCCAGCCACTTAACTTGGATCAGCTCGCTCGATCAGATGCCCTTCCTCCTGAGGAAGAGCCATTCTATTGTGAAAGTTGCGAAAACGCTATGTCCGTAGGTAGGCAAGCAGGTAGGTAGGTAGGTAGGTAGGTAGGTAGGTAGGTAGGTAGTCTATCCATCCTCTTCAAACGTTTTATGCGTAATTTCTTTTTATATTTTATATGGTAGTCCCCAAATGCAATTTTGACAAACATCTACCGAGCATTTTTAATAAGGTCGTGAAACAAAAAAAGTCATTTCAATTTAATTTAATACTTCGTAATACAAAGTTACCAATCATTTCATAGAAGCAATAGAATTTAGCACCAATTATAGTAAATAGTAATAGGGTAAAAACTTAAAAAATATTCAAATATCACCCCTCGCCCTCCTCCCTCTCAGTATGAAAATAGTACTTCGTACCAATTTATTTTTTAAGTGTGGTGTTTCTAGATCTCCGGATCTATAATGATTACGGTTGAAATTTTTCCTACAATTCCTTTTAGACAAGAAATGTCTTATTTGTCGAGACGTCGTTGTGGATACGATGGAGATCTTTACATAACATCCAGGACATCCTATTATCATTCTGAGAGGTTTATTACAAAATTTACAAACGAAATAAAAATAAAAACTTCTGAAGTACTTGAAGTAAAAAACTTTAAATGAAAGGATATGCTTATTTTGTTATTCGTTTTAACGTTAAGTATAAAATGTAAGAAATAAGTACAAGTACGGTACATACTTCAAAACTTTAGTCACAAGTTTCATTTTTTTCTTTTTCCATACTTCGAGGAGGTAAGTGAAGTACGTCTTTCTTGCCCATTCCGCCCACTATATACCCTTCAAGCCGCCAATCCACTACAGCAGATAATTACAGTACATGTACATAATAGACGGCTGTCCTGCCTGTCTACTTAACTTGTCTACTTAAGACCTATGACACGGGCGTTTGCAGCGTAGCGTAGCTCTTTCTCAAGAACTTTCTCCAGGAAGTCTCCTGAGACTGGGATCCCTACACTCAATGACACCGCCTTCAAGTTAGCAGCAACAAGGGCATCTTCAGCACTAATAAAGTCCTTTTCCTTCCCCTTGCGGGTCTTCTTTCCTGGTGAAGACGGTTTATCACCGGGTATAGTTTCTATAGTCGTCTCTGTACCTGTGATGGGTTGCAGAGTAGGAGTACTACTAGTCTTACCACGAGCACCCTTGCGTGACTCAGGTAGAAAGCGGAAAAGAGATGGGTAGTTAGTACGGCTAATACTCAAAACAGGACTGAAATCACTCCACCCCTCTCCATTCTTCGCCCTTACCCTCAGATGCACCCCTCTTACGCCCACAGCAGGCGTCGCTAACTCACAGAACGTGGCACGATGGTAGTACACAGTGTTCCATTGGGATAAAGCTTCCTTAGGCAGGGCCTGAGGAATCAAGCCAATCATGCCCATATGAGACCCATCATCCTCCTCATCACTACGACCCCCTGCGATAGGCGCATGGCCAAAGTCCTCTGGTCCCACCAGGTCGATATCCAAATCTAACTTCATTTGCAGTTGGAATAGTATTACTTTCGACCCATTCGAGCGGGGGGAAGTCCATTTAACAAGCATCTTGGGGTCTCGTTCGGCCTTGACTTTAGGATCAACAGGACTCATTGCTGTTAGCTTCCTCACCTCTGGCACATTAGGCGGTTCGGGGACAGAAGGTAGGGTCGCGAAATGGGCCACTTCAGAATACACTTTTTTACCCATATATTCAACACATAAGCGCCAATGGAACCATATAGCAGGGGATAAGTCTTCTACAGTTAGCGTAGTCATACCCACACCACGTGCCATCAGCCTGAAGTTCTCCTCTTTCTCAGTACCTGTAGCAAAGCCAGCAGGGTAGTTGACACCCCCCTTCCAATCATGGCCTTGAGCGACTTCTATAGAGTAATTTAAAGCAGGCGCTACCATGGAAACATCCAACCCACAGCATTTCACTTCGTCCCATACTACACACATACTCTTGCGGCCAGCCCTATTGACCATTCGGGGCTTATCGGGTTGAGTTAGCCAACAAAACTCCTTACGGATCATGTTGTCTCTCGATAGTTTATTAGAATTAACGAGATCATGAGGGACACCGACAATTGAAAACACATAGAAACAACCAGGTTGAGCCAGTGCTTCACCAAGAAGAGCAGGAGTCAATTCACCAACAGGGCCTCCGAAGATTTCAAGTGGATCGCCATTCTCGTCTAGAACAAAGACTTCAATGATAGAATGATCCTTAAAGTCAAAACGAATCTTTTCGCAAAGTTCATTCATAATAATAATAAACGACTTGAAATCAACAGATCAATCGTAAATCGTCTTTAATTAAAGGGTAAAATCGTTTTATCCAAACCAACTACTATGGGAGATGGTTTCCATGGGTTTCCTTCAAACTAACAAAACCATTTACGGACATTTTAAAATTACGGTATAAGATATTCTATACAGCTCTATTTTCTTCTATTTTCTTCTATTTAATGCACTCACTGGGTTCGAATCCGCCCTTGAGCAGTGCTTTAATTTCCCACGCTACTATCCTTTTCCTTATCATTGTGTCCTACAGTTTCAGTTCTCGCGATAACTAAGGCCGGGCCATTCCTATTGTTATTGTTAATGCTATTGCTATTCACGACCTGTGGGGTCTGCGGTGCTGCCTTCAAGAAGCTTTGATCTCCCTTATCTCGACTCCATAGATCAGAACTAATATACTCGAATAGTGTCGATGGAGTATTTCCGAAGAAGCTATTAGCGGAATCGACAAGACGGTGCGAGTATTTTAAAGGGTTTCGGCCGTAGATCTTTGTAAGGTCATTTAAACAGGCACTGCGAGCACTAATATGGGCGGCTTTCGCTATATTCTGCGATGTAGATATCCCCCCAAGGATCCCAAGATCCTCTAACGATCCCTTCACATAGATAGGAGCAAGAGAGGATGCATTCGACACTAGAAACTGCATCGCTATATCCTCACAGTTACGGTTATGGTCAACATAATCTCTTACCTGCTGAGGCATACTGTTCGTATACATACCAAAATAGTCGTGGTGAAGAAAGGCAGCTTTTGTTAATATTATGGAATATTTCCCAGTCCACCATACACTCCACCAGCAGCGGTATACCCATCCTCCTTCTCCACGTAAGTGCGTTCTCGGCATAAAGCCAACTATTGCTCGAGGAGAGGAGACCCAGGCCTCGTGGGCAAGGGCCAGGTCCCCACAGGACACGCGCATATCATCATCGACGGCGAGTACACCACTCGTGGTCGTATGTGCAGGCAAAGGCTCGAACCGTGCGTTCAAACTGTCTTTGTGACGATCGAAGTAAATCTTAGGGTACAAATTATGAGAAAAACGGTTTAATAAGTAGTGAGGGACAGCCTCTTCTTCGCACCACACCACATGGATGAATTTCACTTGAGGACATTCTGAATAGTGCGCGAGAGCATCAGCAAGCATATCGTGGCGCTTAAAGGTGTTCAATACAACCGTGAACTTCTCGCCTATACTCTCATCTCCACTAAGGGTAAGGCTGTTGCTTTCCAATCCGCTGAAAGGGACCCTATTTATACTATTCATAATAGCAAACATACAGAAAATAATGACAAAACAGCCTATAAAATACAGATAATAGTAATATCTCCGAGTGGACCTGGTAGTAGTGTCTGGCTCCTTTTTGGAGCGGCTATGCGGACTACCACTCTTCTCCTTCTCATCTTTAGCATTCGAATAGGATCTCCCTCTGTCACTTCCGCCAGGGCTCGTGTTACTATTAGCATCATCATTCACAATACCATCACCATCACCATCGATGCTCTCTAGATCTAGAGCTGAGGGGAAGCGGTCGATTGAACGATTGCGCACGTGATGACCCAAACCACCTTTACTTGCCATTGTTAGCGATTGACAACACTTAATCAAGCCCCAATCTATTCAACAATAATTATTCCTATCCTATGAAGAAGCAAACACCGTCTATGAAACAGTGCCTTTCGACATACAGGCCGCTTTCCTTCTCATGGCTTCATTGCTAGGCGCCTTTTCCATGGATTTTCATCTTCCATGGTACTCAATTAGAGATCTCTCTCATCTTGCAGTTTGCTCTCGTATTCAACCGTTTAAGACCCAAATTTAATTTGAGCAAAATCATGCTTTTAAGAAATTCAAGCAGTCATATATTTAGGTATTTAGCGTCTATTATAGTGCTAGGGTTTGTATTTTATTCGTTTTTTTCGCATCCAAACCTTTCCTCTCTATCCTCTTCCCTTCGTACTCAAGTTCTTTGTCCAGTCGATAGCAGCAGTGAGAATGAAGCAAAGGTATATGGAATAGTGATTCCTGGCGGTGGATTGATTGAGGGTGGAGTATGCCCTCCTCATACGGTAGCACGAATTACTAGAGCCGTGGAATTATATAATGAATGCCAAAAAGGGCAAAAAGGGCAAAAAGAAGAGAAGAAATGTATAATTTTCACTCTATCAGCTGGAACTCCACACAAACCCCCGCCATTAGACAGCAATAATTTCCCAATCTACGAAGGTGCTGCTGCTGCGAAAGAGCTTTTGAATCATGGGGTGAGACAAGGCGACATATTCGAAGAGAATCTTTCACTAGATACAATAGGGAACGCGTACTTTCTGAGAACAATCCATACGGATTTAGTACCCAATCTCAGGGATTTGCATATTGTGACTAACAATTGGCACATGGGCCGTACAATGGCTATATTTGAGTATGTGTTCTCTCTTCCATCTACTGCTACTAGTACTAGTACTATTACTACTACTTCTAGATGTACCAAGCCTTATAGAATGCACGCCCACGCAGTTGACGACGTCCTCCCTCCAGCCATCCTGCAGAAGCGAGTTGAGAGGGAGAAAGAGTCCCTTCAAATTTTCCAAACATCAACTAAAGCTCAATTCACAGACTTACAATCACTTCATTCCTTTATATACCAAGAACATGCAGCGTATTCTACCAAGCGGCATGCGTCGCAGTATGCCAAGGCGCTGGATCCACAGACATTAGCGACGTATTGAAGAGAGTAACTGAGTGATAGTCATGGTCAAATGGCGCGTGTTCAGTGGGGTCCGACCCGGGCAGCAGCGCTAATACGTGCCAGGGGGGGGGGGCATGCCCTCCGATAAGTTTCAAGTTGCTTAAAATCTTAAACTTGTTAACTGCGGGTTGATTCGCGATAGACTTGATTCCACCTGCTTTGGGAGCAGAGCAGCTGACAGCCCATCAGATAGTCTTCAGTCGAATGGGGGAGCGAATGGTGGCGAAACTCATAGCGAGCACTAACGAGCAGAAGGCGTTCTACGCCAACTACTTGGACGAGTCAATGAAAGGTGAGGATACAAAGCAGGAAGAAGAGAAAGAAGAGAAAGCAGGTGGAATCAAGTCTATCGCGAATTATGGTATAACTTTTATTACTTCTACTTCGTCTTTGAAATACGTTTTACTTTATATTTATCGCATGTTTTTTATCTTTCTTTTGTTATTTTGACAAATTACAAAGCAATTATTAATAGAATTTGATTCGGTTTTTAAAAAGTTAATAATAATCCAACAAAATACAATATATACAATATAAAAGAAATACTTCTATTGCTTTAATTACTTACTTACGGCTTCTTTTTAGCACCAGTCGTTGCTGTAGTTGTAGGAGGAGAAGGGGAAGAGTGATTCGGCTTGGATTTAGGATTTTCAGCATCTCCAGTATTAGTGGTAGTACCAGTAGCAGTAGTAGTAGCACCAAGAGAGGACAAGGCCGGCTCGTCCCGCAATCGCGCTAGAATAGCATCACTCTCTGCCTTTGTCCTAGCCGCCACTGCCTGATGAGCTCCACTAGCAACTAGCGAAGTAGCCACCACCGCCTCCATAACTTTCGTGGAATGTTCCACCATTGCTACATGCAAGGCTTGAACTGCGCGCTGAGTGTCACCAACAGATGCCACCGTAGCAACCGGAATAGCACTACTAGCTATAGAAGCGCGTTCTAAGGCGGCCAGCCTACCTTCTTGTGCTTCCATACCCCC
>JACKZZ010014987.1_pt1 | contig 18073 bp, 6 predicted proteins | sample 8027871 | NCBI WGS metagenome assembly JACKZZ01 (sample SAMN15724774, study PRJNA655200) | protist metagenome | isolation source: fluorescence activated cell sorting (FACS) single amplified genomes of... | place: USA: West Boothbay Harbor, Gulf of Maine | collected 2000-07-19
AAGTATAATGTCACTAAATGACAAAAATAGATAAAAAGCTCATTTTGTGTCCTGAATCGATGTTAGTCACATTGTAGTATAAATAATTTGTATACTTTGATAGGAGATTGAAGTGATAAATTGTATGAAACAACACCACAAGCAATGTTGTATTTTTTATAATGTATTACAATGTAGAAAATGTTATAAAATGTAGCAATGGTCCATATGTATAGTAACTAGTACAAATTACCTATAAAGTGATTTTACAAAAAGACGTGTTTCGTTGACGTTTTCTACATCTTTTTATGATTTTACCTATGAAATATCGAAATGTTGTAGTAGTAGACTCGTACTACTTTTTTTGATAAAATCGTAATATTAGTGAATATTTCACTGTTTTCTATAAAAGTGTGTTTAAGTCACCTTAATGAAGATAATAAAAGCGCCTTGAAAGTAAATTTGTTGCAAATTTATAAATATGTATTGTAAGTGCTGTGTGTATAGTAATAGAATGTCATTACCATCAACAATCACACTTTCGTCTATTTTCGTGGTGTTTTAGTATTTGTTGTTATATTATTATTATTTTTTTTTTTTTTTGTAGTAGTATTATTTTATGTCAACAACAAGAACAACAATCAATAATCCTCGTATAGCTCTCGCTCTTCTTTTTTTAGCACATACATACAGCGTCATTGCTACGCATACCAATTCATACTAAAATAATACACACACACATAAAGAGAGGGATAACAACAAATAATAGATGGCTACTGTAGCATACACAGCAAACGAAAACATAACGCCGGCTTCTAGTATAGCAGAAGCCCCTCCAACTTTTATCGCGTATGATGACTTACTTGATGTAAAAGATAATAATTGTTTTCTTGAAAAATTAATGCAAGAGGCTGTAAGTAATCAGTCAAGACAGAAAAGTTTCTGGCGGAGCAGTAGTGAAACGTCAAATCCAACGTGTACTTTAGAGGCTCTTGCGTGCGATTTATTTAAGTTTCATACAAATGGAAAGGATTATGTTCTTATAGATGGTAATGATGTTGATAAATATGAGGGTGAAATATTGAAGGATGAAGTCAACAACGACTCTAACGAAGCTACAGAGGTACCACCAATAACATCTGGGAAAACTAACAATAAAAGAAAAACAAAAAAGAAGAAGAAAAAGAAGAAGAAATCTGGGCACAATGTAATCAATGTAAAAAAACTAAAGATTGACCATAAAAAAAGTGGGGTTGAATGGTGGGTTCAAGTTAGAGGACCTGACGAATCAAAAGGGACTTCGTTGGGTTTTCATTGGGATGAAAATTATGAAGATGATGAATCCGGTAATTCATCCGTTGTTACACGGTGCAATAAATTGCCATGGCTTTCAACTGTATCATATCTCTGCGATAAAGGTGCGCCAACAGTTGCAGTCCCGATCTCACCCTTTCAGGTAGAAGAGAACTTGCCTAAAAATAAAGAACAGGATAATGATGGTGAACTTCAGGTGGCCGAGGGCTACGTGTCCTTTCCAAAAATAGGAAAGCACATAGCATTTAAAGGTCATTATTTACATGGTGTCCCTTCTGAATTAGTTGACGATAGTGGTGATCCTTTAGATGCATTCCATAGAGAGAAAAATAGTGATGTTGGTGCAATGCGAAAGGAGAAGACAAACAAGTATATAAGAATAACTTTTCTTGTAAATATATGGATTAACACGGGCCCCCCAAATTCTGTGTTACCAAATACTATCATTACACCTTTAGTAAATAAATATTCAAAAAATACGAAAATAGTAGATGATTCTGGTACTACAGTTCAAAAGAATAGCTCTGACAAGAATGGTTCCTTACACGAAGGTTTAAGATTTTTGAAGGATTATCGCACAGTTCGACGTGATCCAATAAGTGAAGTTGTAACCAACCAAAATACCCCCGTGTGCGGCTTTGGATTTGGAAAATTTGAGGATGATTCATATCAATTTTGGTTACCTTGTCCACTAGAAATATTTAGTAAGGGTAAGGCGAAAAAGAAACAACCGAGATCAAGTTTTAAAGTAAAATTTAATGGTGGCGAAGATGCGCCATGTTTTATATGCCGTTCGTAATGGAATGAATGAAGTTCTTCTCTACATGTATGTACCAGTATATATGCCAGTGTATAAAATAGCATATATACCGAGTGTGTAGTGTGTAGTGTGTAGATAAAATACGTATATCATATCATATCATAAAAACTTATGATCAATATCATATCATACGTCTCGTAATAAATACGTATCATTTAGTTATATATTATTTTGTCTTACTCGTACTTCACTAATTTAAATAAAAATTTATATATGTACCTGTGACTAATATAATCATATATACTGTGTTACTCCTAGAATATATACGAGATTGATCGTTGGTTCTATTTCTTCTTCGCTCGTTCGATTTCATTCGGGTTACGATGCTGTCTTCATCCATCTTTATGCTACCATTAGAATCATGTTTGTTATAGATTGTTGAATTTATGTCTATTGATTGCGATTCACTAACCTCACTACTATTATCAGTATCATTTTTCTCCTGGGTTTCATTTAAACGGGAAATACTGTCATAGTTGTTGTTGTGAAAAGATAAATTATAGGATTGTTACATTCCGTGATTATCAGAATATAAAAGGGTGTATTGTCGTTGTACTCTGTATTTTATATTACGAGCGTATAGAAAAATATATGTGCGTGTGCTTGATGCGTGTGCTTGATCTGTCACTTTTTAATGTTTTCGATTAATTCAATTTGAGATCTGCAATATGATATTAGATCTTTTCTTGATTCTAAAATATGTTTTATTTGATGCTCTAATAGCTTTTTGGAAGTATTTCCATCTTGATAAATAACATTCAACCATTTTGATATTAATTCGATTTCGGAAAATACAGTATTGCTTTTAATATTTGGAATTAATATTAGTTGATCCCAATGTTGTATTAAACTCATAATGAAAGTATTTGGAAAATCAGAAAGTGTAAGTTGACATTCACCATTTTTATTATATAGAATCATAGAAAAAATTCTTGCTAGTTCAAATGTTACATTTGATGGCCAATATTTTATATGATCATTAAACCATGTTTTGATGTAGAGATGAAATTCATGCTCTGTTGTAAATACGAGTTTCGTTGGAAGCACTTGCAATACATTTAAACTTGCTTCAGAAATTAAGCAACTAATACTTTGGCCTCCAAGCATGTGAAACGAAGACTTTTTTACAATAGTACATGTATCGTCATTTATCGTATTCTCCCGATATTTATCAACTTCATTATCGTTGTCGTGACTGTTACGCAATGCATTTGTTATTAATCGCCGTAGCCATAAATGCATATTTCCACTTTCAATATTTTCATAATGCTTGGTACTTGATGAATCAATTAGCAGCTCTTCTTTTAATTCTTCCATCGCACAAAGAAACATATTAAGTATCGAATATTTTTCGTTGTAATTCTTACTATTATTACTTGACAAGAGTTCAGCAGTCTGTAGCAAAAAACGTTGGTATATCTCATTTGAATTTACAGCATCACTTCCAATTATACTATTCCATTTTTGCGTTGAATCAGTATTTAAGTTTTCGTTCAATACTTTCCATATTGAGGAAACTTTATTTTGCCATTTATTCAATAATGTCAACTTAGTGCTACTATTATTTGGTTGCTTGTCTAGACCCTGTTGCTGCATCGGTTCAGTATTTTTTAATATTTTGTAAAATATGCATGATTTCAACAAGTCTACAAATAAGCGATTGATTGAATCAAAGGCGATATATTGTTTTGACCACACAAATTGGGACATCGAGGTTAATGCATCGTTACCATTTCTGATTGAATTAAAGCCTGTGAAAAAGCAAGACAATATGAAGTATTCCCGAATATTAACCTTTAAAATATCTTGATTTGCGAGGTATGGTTTTATTGATGATATTATGGCAAAGCTGGTCGAGTTATCATCATTCCTAGCTCTATCGTTAGTATAATTACCATTGTAACTACACATTGCTAAAAAATAAAACATACGAAATGAAATGATAGAAATAATAAACGGAACCTTTTTCACTTCATTATACTTATTTTGCAAAAATGCCTCGGTCATTTTTGAATCCTTTGAAATGACTAGTCGATCAAAATGACTAACTACACACAAATAAAAATATTCATAAAAACGTAAAACAAGGCATTTATATTCCACATGCTCCGGTGCATGTTTTGAAGCATGAAGCAATTTATTCATAAAAAGTTTTAAAATATCTAAACTCCAATCTGTATATGATTTTGTTAGATGCATTGTATGCGTTACAAAAGTAGCAAGTACAAGAATATTAAACGACACAGTTGCTGGATCGATTGACAGAATCCATTTATTGATAATAACTTTCATAGGATCCATAATTTGAGATTGATGCATAATATTAAATATATCCCGAATCCATCGTTGCATAGAGACGTAATCATATCCCGAATTGAATGAAATTGCAATAGCATTGCCAATTGCATCTATTAATGCATAAAGATACTCTTCGTCTTGCTGGTGTTTACTTAATTCAATTGCTAATTTTTCAAGATATTCTTTCCATATTTTCATTTTTTTACGTTTCAATTGAAAATCGATATGCTTTGTATTATTTTTCGCATTGCTATCATTATCGCAGTTTTTTGTTGCAGCAACTGCAGAGGCAATTTCGCCATATTCGCTCATTACTAACGCAAATTTTGAAATTTTTGATAAAAATGAATCAGAATTTGCATTACTCATTTGGCTTGAATTATTACTAGATTGGGTGCTGTTATTTGAATGCTGCTTTAAAAAATTTGCAAATATACTAGGTGGTATTAACGACTTATCAGATAATTGACATACAAGTTTTTTTCGTTCGTCATGAAAATTATATTGTTCATGGCATATAAATGTTTGCGTATTTGATAAAATTACAGGCAAAAATTCTCTAACAAAAAATTGTTTACGGAATAATGCCGTTTGTAATAAAGCTTGCGGTATATTGCCACCGGTTTTATGAAATGAATTAACGTATGCAACGACGTCTTTTGCTATATTATCGCGTTTAGATCCAACTTCGTATTCTTTATTTGATTTTAGCCTTAAATCATCAACTCGTGTATTAATCAAGCCAATTAAATCGCCGCATATACTACGGTAACGCGATCGATATGGCAAAACAATGTGCTTATGTACATGTAGATATTCTAACGAGTCCGAGGGTACTAACAGTTCCAGAGATTTTAAAAATGTTGAAAATACGCGTTTTGATGGCTCGATACATATATTTTCCTGATCAAGTGGTATAAAATTTCTTGATGATTTGCTATAGCTATTAACGCCTTGTGTGTCTAACATCATCATATCTTGATTAATATTCTTATTGGATGGTGAAGATGATTTTTGTACTTTCAAACTATTAATGTTAGTATTCACACATTTCGTGGTGGGAATAATAGTTGTAGTTGTTGTTGTATCAAATAAGCTCTGAAGACAAATCTTATATTCCTTTGTTGATAAAGAGAGATGTTGTATAAATCGCAGTAACGATGCTAAGTTTGCCGCTTTGCAATCTTTTAAACATTTTATACACTGCAGTTTTACATTTATTACAATTTTGTCAATAAAATTGGGAATCATCATTTTTCGAATGATGGATATGCTTGATTTAAGAAAATCCCAATGTATATTTGTCCCAACATTTGAAGATTTAAGTAGTTCTTCTATCGTTTCGATATACGCTTCTTCAGATAATACTTCTATGAAGTCATGCAATAAAAGGTAAATGTTTCCATCATCTCTGCGCTTGCCGTCGTTACTCTTCTCATTATCAGTTATCACAATGTTGTTATTGCCATCACGAACGTTAGTATTACTGGGGGAAATAAAATTTTCAATCGAGTATGGTAATTCCAGTATATGGAATACCGAAGAACGAGCAAAATTTCCTAACCATGTTTTGCTTTTAATACTCTTCAACAATTTTGCGTTCTTAACTAATAATCTTAAAAGCTTTGCACGTTTAATATCGGATCCAGCTTTTACGCGCATATAACTTAATATTTTTAAACAATGGTTTTTCAAATCTTTCGTATGTTCACTAAAACTTCTACTATTACTATAGCTATTACTACTGCTAAATAATTTCGATGATAGCTCACTACTATACTGCTGCCCATCGTCATACATTCCAATACAACACTTTAGAAACATCAGCGACGCCGCATTAAACCAGCTACTTAGATCATTCTCATTGTTATTTTCAGTGTTCACAATACCAGCAGTTTTAGCCCATGATAATGCTACATATTCGGCATTTTGTAGTAAAAAGTGTATAAAATGAATATGCGAATTAATGTGAAGCCCCCAGGCAAGCAACAGTGGGATTAAACAATCGTCTTGATTACAATTGTCATTGCAAGTATCATCGCTGGTAACGCCAACACCACTCTCAGTTGGCATGGCTAATTTATTTTCATAAACACTCCTATGAATATTGCCATTTTTTGAATACATTCTCGCCACAAACTGTGTATGTGCAAACGAATGTTTCGAAACAATCCTTGAAATATTTGCAACAATGTTTTTTATATTCTTAACATCTTTATAATATTCCGATACGTACATATTATGTGTGATGTGGTCTGCGATGGCAATTGCATATTTAACACCACATTGCCATTCTTCAGTTGTCATATTTATTTGTTGTATGGTTTGGTGTAAATCATTTATTGATAATGGTACATTTTTTTTACTATTATTTGCATTTATTTCATTTGTCTTCACTTTTTTACTTGCTATTGTTGAATGTAGCAAAGAAGGCGAATCACAGTTTCTTCGGTCGACATCTTCTAACAAAGCAAATATCTTCCGTTTTAAAATGCCATGGTTGTTACTTGAGACGTTAGGGGTCGATGCCATCTAGAAGCTTAATATTTAACATGAAAATTGAATGTATAAAGAATCCAGGCAGCAACCGTTAAGCATCAACACGTGCACCACAGTTGAAATAGTTGTTGAAATAATAGTAATAATAGAGCACAATACCTGCTGGGAGTTAAATTATAAAAATAGAAAATAATCCTCCTCGTAAATTAATATGTATTATTACAATAATAGTAAAATTAAAATGCCACCAAAAATTTTGGCGACCAAAAATAAATTCAATATTTTTTTTTTTTTTTAGTTCGAAATTATTATACTGTACCTGGTACTAGGATTACAGATGTTATTACTTCAAATTACAGTAGGATAATTTAGAAAATAAATTCAATATTAAATTATTTTTTTAAAATATTCTACTACATGAATTTAGTAATATTATTAATATACTATTCGAGTACGAGGCCTCGTAGTACACTACTAACACTACTGCTGTGGTAAATAATATAGTCGACTGTATTATGTAAAAATCGAATCACATATAATAAGAAAAATATATACATAAATTCTCATACACATTGACGTACTCATTTATTACGTACTATAATTGATACGCTCATACAGGATACAATTCCTGCTACTTTATAATCGAGTAGAAAACATACCCCAACAAAAATATGGGTGGTGGTGTGTCAGTTACAGAAAATATTGATTTCAACGAGTTAAAGGTTAATGACGCTTTGCTAGAATTTTTAGAGGAAGAAAAATGTAAATCTCATGCTGCGGATGATATAAACATCAATGACTGTCGCCTTGAAGTATCTAGGCTACGACAAATGCTGAAGAATCAAATCTTCAAACATCGATTAAGCAAATATAATATGGAATATATCTTACATGAGACTATTGATAATAGAAGTATAGACGATTTGATATTATTTCTAAATGACGAAGAATTCCGTACTAAAAAAATTGACATTAATAGTTATAAACATCGGTACAACCAAGCAGATTTTTGTAAAGTTACTGCAATATTTCATGCGTGTACACAAGGTCTCCTTGGATATGTTAAAGTATTATGCAAATTTGGCGCTGATACTAGCCTAGGACGAGAGTTTGACCGTGCACCAGCTTTATTTGGAGCTTCATGCAATGGTCATTTAGACGTTGTAAAAGAATTAGTTTTGAATTATAATGTAAATATAGATCAACAAAATACAGAAAACATATCTCCAATAATGGCTGCTATTGGAAATAATCATTACGAAATTGTTAAATTTTTACGCGATCAAGGAGCAAACTTAAATCAAATTGGTTCGCATGGTGAAACGTGTATATTTATTGCCTCTTACTCAAATAGCTTGGAATCGTTAGAAGCAATCCTAGAACCGGAAATTATTTCTGAAACATTAAACAAATTGCTATCTGAAGTAGTTTTAGGTTCAGTAATTGACAGAAATGACAATGAATTGCAACAATTTAATGTAGAATACAATTTTATTAAAAATAAAATTAATGTGGTTGGTCAAAAAAATACAAAAGAAACAGAAACCAAGCAAAATATTGCGGGCAGCAATAATATCGTCATTGAGGGAAACAGGCCGAATCAAGAAATGGGAATTGCATTATGGCATACCGATACAGAAGCTTCGTTTTATCAATTAGACTCACAAATAAACACGTTATTAAACGATAGAAGTAATAATTCACTTGCATTGTCAGGCCTCATAAATATGAAAACTAATTTTGGCTGGAGTGCTATGCATATAGCCGCATATAAAGGAAATTTAGAAGTATTAAAGCTTTTAATTGAAAATGGAGGAAACATAAATGATATATCAGCAAATGACGGCTCATATACTCCTTTATATTTAGCTGTTGAAAATCATCACGAAAAAATGTTCGAATATTTAAGAAGCATAGACGCGTATAAGTATAATAATATATTCGATGCGGCAAAAAATGGTGATAGCAAAGAAATAGGAAAATTCGTTAGAGATAAGTTTGCAGATATAAATCAGATTGATAAAACAGACCCAAATAATAATACCCCATTGACATATGCATGTAGATACGGTCACTTGGCATGCGTACAATACATTCTATGTAAAGGTGGCAAAAAAACATTCTTACTATCTAACCGTCGATCCGCTATATTCGAAGCTATTAGCAATAATCATACAGCGATAGCGAAATATTTGTGGAGAAATGGATGCGACATTAACAGTTTTGATAAAGATAATATTAGGCCCATAATATTAGCTGCGAAACAAAATCATTTTAGAGGCGTAAATCTGTGTGTAAACTGTTCCGCCCGACTAGAAGTATTTGACAATAAAGGAAGAACAGCGTTCTTTTATTGTTGTATGAACGGAAATGAGAAAATATTCGATATTTTACACAAAACTAAAAAAATAGATATCGAGAGGCCTGACAACGAAGGAGTGACCCCTTTGATGATTGCATGCGCAAAAGGGCATTTGAATATTATTAGATCGCTCGTGATAGATTTGAATTGTTATTTAAATTGTATAAGCAGTGCTGGTTACATGGCAATTGACTACTCGAGACAAAAAATGCCCAACCAACGTGATGCAATCATGGAAATTTTTGAATTAAGAAAAAACAAAAAAAGGAGAGTGGGATTATGGAAGCAAATATACTTAAGCATGTTAAAGGTACTGGAATTGGAAAGTATTACACACAGAAAAATTTTAACACGGCGTAAGTGGAGGAAACCCGCCAAATTAAAGAAGAAACATGTTTGATGGCGTTTCCCTTCATTTTGAATATATGTAATATACAGTACCAGAGTAAGAGTAAGGAATGAAAAGGCACGCAAGAAGAAATTTCACTAAGAAATCACAACATTTTACGGCTCGGAATCTAGACAACATGTCTTCTTCTGAGTCATTTTCATACGAATATTAACCCCAAAGGTTGTAAGTTTACTATATAGATGTAGATCTAGTCGAAGTAGATAATAGTGTACCTCGTATATATGAAGATCAACCACAGGGTAACTTATAAAATTTTATTTAACTTAACAATTATAAGATACTTTTCGTAAGTTAAGTACCCTTTTTACATACACACCATATGGTATTTTTATATATATTTTTACTACTTTTTATTCATAAATTGAGAGAGAATATTATTTTTCATATATAAGTTTTATATAGTTTTTGAATGACAACTCGCGCGCGCAATATTTAATTTTGTGGTATTACTCGTATTTTCATTTTTAGAAAACAAAAAACAAAAACCATCAAAAAAAGTAAGCCGTAATTTTTTGAAAAGAAGGCAATTTTTATTTTTTAATTTCGTTTCACATACCACATAAATTCTTCATCTTCCATATATAAAATATTGTCCTCTAAATTATTGTAAATGTAATCCAGTAAGCGCAACTCGTCATTTTTATTGTTTTTTTTCAAAAACCGAAATACTTTTAAATTTTCGTTGGTGTATCTTGCATGGGATTCAAACATAGTAATTAAGGGAGTCTGTTTTGTTTCTGAATCGAAAACAAACATTTGATTTAGTGATCTTGATAATGGATTAATATTCATATATGAGCGAAATGACAAATAATCCTGTTTAGATCCGTTAACAAATGCACATATATTTAACCTATACGACTGACCTAATCTATGTTTTGCGTAACGATATGCTTTAATGGCACACCCGTAGCTGCTTTTGTGCGCCAGCATCGTGACATATTTTGCTTTAGATTTTTGCACTAAAATATCCCATGCAACTTTATTTCGTCGCGTCTGCAAATCATCATTAATGTGTATATAATTTTGATAATACATTGCACGTATAGCACGACCCTGTTCCTGTATTAATTTTTCACCATGAATGTTAATCAGATTATCCAGTAGGGTTTCAAAATTTATGATTTCATTTCCCCCTCTGATTGTCAATATCCTTTCAATATCAACAATTAATTTTTTTTTTATTGCTTTTGTTTGATATTCTAAATTTTTTTCCATGGTTTCAAAATCTTCATCTTCATTATCATTTGTTCTAATATGCTTGCTTTTTAATTTATCCCTTTCTAATATATCTGGCGCCATATTATATTCGTCAGCTGCATTTAAAATGATAACCCCATCTCCATCTTCAATACACTGTTCTAACAACAGTAACATCGATCCATAACTAAGACCACCATTTGCTAGTACATTTCTCATGGACCAAATACCAGGGTACTTACTAGTATGTGGTGGAACGATTACAATCAAACGTTCCGCAGTTTGCCAATTTTTAGAAACGTATAACGGGCTGTTGACAGTACCATCTAAATTTAGATTTAATGGTGACATGTCTAAACTTTCTACCATTGTTTGCAAGACAGTTTTACCAGTAAATTTTGAAATTATATTTTTGAACGAATCTTCGCTTGTTACATTTTCTGACGATAAATATATGTGGGAAATGGATGATGCACTTGAACCTTTTACAGTATCGGGGTCATCGATATTGGCATTATTATTGTCAACAATATCTGATTTTGTAAATTTTAATTGTCCACTATTGTCATAAAACATATTTATTTTATACTGTACCGCACCGCCTTCACCAGTTCCACGTAGGGCACAAAATTCTTCATACAGGCTTCGTATTACACCATTTGATATTTCATCATATTCGTAAATTGGTGTGCTTGGAGATGCTGGTACAGCTAAATTATTGCTAACTTCCCTTGTTACATTATGGAACCTATTCCATAAATCTTTTTCTGGGGTCGCTCTGTCAGATACCTTCTTTCTTTTTGTCCTTGGTGTTTTCCCGAGGTGACCTGCAACAGTACCATAATAATCAAATTTATCAGCCGAGGATAAAGTATCATTTGCATGCTTCTTACCTTTCTTCTTCTTACAGCAGCAACAACAATCGTAATCTACCCCGTTTTCATCACAATATGTAATAAGACTCCATACTGTCAGAAGGACTGAGCAACAGATTATGACACATTGAACCACAAAATAGGTATCCCTTATATTGTATTTATCCCAGATATTATTGTCTGCTTTGTTGCAAAATGTTTCAATGAATGTCAAAAGACATTGAATAATATAAAATGTTTTTAAAAATTTGAAAGTTGGACTATATCCTTTCCCACGTAAATGTTTTAAGTAGATGATAGCTACCATCCACTGAATGACTTGAGAAAGCAATACAGTAAATTTAGATATAGACATAGGATTATTTTTCATGACTTTGTGGTTACCAAATATATGACCGTACGACATAAAAATCCATGAAATGCACGTTATAGAATTGATCAACAATAGTAAGTAATATTCTGAGCTGCGTAAACGGCGGGAACCAAAAAAACTGCTATCGCCAGTATTGTGGAAACGGCTTGTAAGACTATTCGACATGCGTAACAAAGGCATATATGCCAAAGGCGCGTCATCGCTTTTACATGCTTTTCGCAATTTTATTAAGAATGCCGGAACAAAAAATAGTAAGGATAGCAATAAGACACAGTTTGATTGACACGTATTAAATATTGCTACAATATCGTCTTTATCGGTAGATACGTGAAACTTAAAGATGGAATCGTCGACAGCACAAAAAGTATCAGCTATTTTAAAATGTACCACAAACCTTCCATTCATTTCCATTATGCAAATAATATAGCAGAAATATGTAATAATTTTGGATGAATAGAATATAAACTTAAATAGATATGTTTTGTTTCGTCCTTTTGATGTCGTATGTTACAGTGTTCGGTTCGTTTTGGCAGGAGTGAGAAGCACACGAATCGTAATTCTATTATTTTCAAATAATAATAATAATAATAATAATTAATTATAATTATTATTAGTATAATAATAATAATATAATAGTGTAGTATATTATATTGCCAATAATATAAATAATAATAATAATAATACATGATTGATTGTATGTGGTGTGTGTGACCAAGTATTTTTATTTTAAATAATATCATCCGTATACGTATTAGTATATTATAATAAAAAAGAATACACTATATAATATAATAAAATAAATGTCAAGTTTTTTACCTTATTTATAAATGCAACTAGATTTCAGATTTTCAATTTACAGCATTTTTTTAGCAGTTGCAACTGCAAACTTTTACATTTGTTAGATTATTGGTATATATATTAGTTAAATAGAACTAGTTACTACTACCAGAGAATTATCAATTCATCATTGGTGATTATAATAATTATTATTAGCATGTGGAAAAAATAAATAATAATTATTATACTATGTTACTACTACTACTACTAATAAAGAATACAACAACAAAAAACACACAAAAACCAAAAAAACAACAAAATGTGCCTGTTTTTGTAATGGCTTAAAGTACAGCATACGGTGAAACATATGATAAGAAGTTTGCGTTCAAAAGAGAGGATACTCCCATCCAAGAGTAGTCCGAAGAGAACCCAAAAAATTAATGGCATCTCCCAACCCAAGCGAATTGCTTGTGTCTAAATTGGAGGCACTGCCAAAACAATCGTCTTCCACAAACACAACAATTTCAACGGTCAACGATAAAAACGGCTCTTCAAGCGACAACTATGGTTTCAATAATACCGACAAAAATGTTAAAATCGCACGCCCATATGATACTAAAAAAAAATGTATGCTTCCCCACGGACCAAAGCCACCAGTATCACTCCCAAATAAACATCAACATAAGCATAATGGAAGATTTATTTCACAACAATTTGAAAGTTCGTCAACGTACCCAGTTAGTGCCCCTTTCCATACATCCAGCAATTTCGCCAACGTCTCAGATTTTTATGATGCCGCCAAGCAGGTTGAGACGTATTCACAGCTATACCCTAGTAACGGCGTTCCGTTACGAATTTTACAAATGGGTGATGGTTTGTCACAAGTTTCTTCTAACGCACCACGAAGTAATAGAATAAAAATGAAAAAAAACAAAAACAATAGTACAATTAGAACCGAAAAGGAACGTGATTTTATTGCAAACGAACTGGAAGTATTTGAAATCATGTTAGAATCATTTCTTAAACAAAGCATTAAAGAAAAAGAATTTTTTAAAAAATTTGAAAGTCAACGAGCGGATAGTATAAATTTAGAAACAAAAAAATCTTTTTTGATGTTACGATCCTTTTATGAAGTTGTCATTGGTACGACATCAAGTATATCAAAAAATGATATTATCAAGTCGATGAAAGTTGTATCACAATTAGCATGCAAGCTGTTATCAGCTGAATATGCTCAGGTATCACAAACGAACAGAAAATTATGGAATGATAAAAGCAATAATAATAATAATAATAATGATAATGATACTGTTGGCACACACATGGAGGTTCATGAATCTGCATATATCAATGGAATGTTACAAACGCTAGATAGTGATATACATAAAGACGGGAGGGGCCATATCAGTTTAAACATTAACATTAACAAAAAAGCAAAATCGTTCTTTAATACTTCAATGCAATTTGAAGCAACACGGGTCTCAAAATTGGTCTATGACACAGGTTCTTTAGTCAATATACCAAACAGTTGTGATTATCTTGAACGTGATTGCAGAAAAGCAGTTTTATGTGTACCAATTAAAGATTCATGCTCGATCCGTGGAACTATAGCTGTGGTTGGGAAGAAAAAGTCGCGCACTTTCTCAAAAATTGATATTGTAATTATGAAATACTTAGCTAGTCTTGTGACGCTATTATTAAAACCTGAAGGCAAAGATGCTGCGACGCAGACTGCCTGTGACGCTCATACGTTCGATAAAATGTTTCGCATATTTAGAACAGATACATTTGCTAGACATTTGGAAAATTGCGATTCGTTACTAGAATTATATTCCGTTATGCAAACGCAATTTGAACTTTCGCTGCATGATGCAAATGTTTCTGTGTTATTGTTTATAGATCCACATAACGATTATCAACTGACAATGTTTAACACGAAAACCAGAAATATAGTGCCAGTTGCACCCACAACATTTATAAACATCATACTAGAAGCCAAAGCTCCTCAATTTTTAACTAAAGATTGCGTTGACTTTTCGTCTACATGTCAAGATATTATGAACTTTGCTGAGAAAATAAATGTACCGCTTAAAAAAAAGAATAATTTCATTGTCGGTATACCATGCGTAATTGATAATGATAACAACGTGATGGCAATTTTATTGTCTGTAAGCGATATAATTTTGCCTAAATCACAAATAAATGCAGCTCTTGATTCCGCTTGGCGATCTGCAAAATATGTCAGCAAAACCATTGATTCAAGAGAATTAAGATTAAGAGATATTCGTGAACGTGTAAATATTGAGGAAAAACTGAAAAATACTGAGGAGAAATTATTTTGGATAAATCGTTCAACAAAATCAGCATGTGAGTTAATTTCAACCCCAGTCAAAGATGGTGACATATGGCAATGTGCTAAGAATATCGAAAATTCGATACGAGATGAATTAAAAGCTGATAAAGTCAAATTACGGTTTATCCGAACCAATACAAATGATGTAAACAATAAAAGTCTCAATAATGTACAAGATAAAATTGTGTATCTTCGTCAACATGAAAGCTTTGGTAATAAAATAACTGTGGAGGAAGTAACCAATTTAAAAGACTCTATTATTGCTGAAGCGTTTCAAGCACGAGAAATATCAATTATTCGGAAATCTCGACAGGAAAATGCGCTGATACGTAATAAATTTCAACATATATCTTCGTTACTGCATATTGACAAAGAATGGGTAACCGAAAATGTTCACCAGTTATGTTTCATACCATTGTCAAAATATCCATTAATAGCCAGAAAAAATATAAATGATAGTGAGAGTGTTGATTATATAGAAGGTGAACCAAGTAGAAAAAACAATGTTGTCGCTATAGTTTTAGTACGTGTTTATGCCGGTATGATACAAAAATGGGATCATATGACAACATTTTGGTTGAATAGCTTTTGTTCGATAGTAGGTCCATGGTTAGCGGGACATGTTAAAGTAAACAACATATCAAAGGAAAATAAAATACTAAAAGAATCTAGTTTACAGATATCAAATACTTTGAAGTTACTTTGTAATGATATAGAAAATGGTTTGTATCAACCAAAAACAGATGATTTATTGCATTTGGCAGCACTAACAGAAATCAGTTTAAACACCACATTCATATCAATATACAAATTCAAAGAGGAGCCGAAATCAAAATTTGGAACCATTTCATGGTTATTTAAAAAAGCATACATTGGTGGTGGGGATGATGCCAACGACGAAACCAGTGCCTCAACTAGTGACAAGAACGCGACCCAAATGAAGGAGATTATACGATATCCAAAGGATGTCCGATCTCAATACAAATCGTTTTCATTAGATGCAGCTACAATAAACATAGTAAGGGAAACCGGAAAATTGGTTACAAAATCCATAAACATAATAGAAGGCATCACAACCGTGGTACATGTTTCTCCGATGTGTCGCGGTAAACATGATGTATTTGGTTTGTGTGTATTTGTCCAAGAAACCAATAATCGTAGTGGTAACACGACCAGTCAATGCAGCAAAAATACAAATGATGATATGACCTCAACTAGTATAATTACACCGGTCAAATTATCCGCCGCTCCCAAAATGAATAAAGAAATGTTTAGATTGTGTACAAATGCGTTTACTGAATGCACCAAACGGTTAAACCATATGCAAAAAAATTCACAATTAATAAGTACAAGCAAAGAATTATTTGAAATTTGGGATATCGACAATGCAAATTTCAACAACTTTTTGTATTTTGTAGAGTCCATTATAGATAAATTCACAAAATTATTTGAGGCCGAAGACGTCACAATTTTTATCTCTAACGAAAAAGAAAATTTTTTATGGGTGCCACCAATGACAGATCAAGAGATTGCAATACCGCATGTATTACCATTGAAGTCAGTTGTTGCAGGTCACTCTATAATCAAAGGAAAATTATTGAACGTGAAAGATATGGAAACATGCTTTTTTGAATCATTAGATGCTGAAGTCCATGATGAACATATTGGACGTAAAGCGTACAAGACTTTGATGTCTTGTCCTATATATAGAAACAAAACAACAATTTTTGGCGCAATTGAAGTGACGAATAAAAATAATGCAAATGATGACGATCAAGACGCAACAGGTGCCTCCGTAGCTTTTACTGATGATGATTGCAAATTGTTGGAATTTCTCACTTCATTGATTGGGCGGGGAATGTATCATTCATATTGCAAAAATGAGGAAGAACTTTTAAAGTTGGTGAAACAAGGGATAGAACGAGTTGCATCAATAGAAGAAGAACAAAATAATACTGCGGCACAAAATAATTGAAATGAAATATGCGACATGAAAAATCATATGAGTAGTTTTAGAATTTGCCATATCTCTTGCTTTTTAGTATATACGCATATGAAAAATGAATTGTACAAGTGTCTGTGTTTGTATTTTAATTTTTTATTATAAAAAATATACTGGACCATATATTAATTAGTGACATAATTATACAATTTTGTTTATACAAACTTTAAAAAATAATAAAATAATAATTATACGCGTATTTTAATTTTTTATATACTCAAAAATTCACGCAAAACCCAGACACAAAATTTAGACATTTTGTCTTCCTCTGAGTCACCTTCATATGAATATTAATTCACACCACAAAGACAGTAAATTCACCCCTCTAGATGTAGGTCTAGTCGATGAAAAACTAATATTCATGCATATATATATATATTACGAACAACGATATGTATATTTATTAATAACAGATAAGTTATCATATGATATAAAATTTTATTTAAAATTAATTTGAGTAAAGATAATTACTAATGATATTTTAAATTTAAGTTTTATCACTTTCAATTGAATATTAAAATTCACACTCCAAAGACAGTAAATTCACCCTAGATGTAGGTCTAGTCGATGAAAATTTTACATTCTTACACACACACATATATATATATCGTATATAAAATTTTATTTATGGGGAGTATATAATTTAATGAGGTAAGAATTAATTATATATATAAATTAATAATATTATTATAAATTATATAACATATCGTGATCGAATAGATTTATTAAGTAATGGCGGCAGTAACAATGACATACCGGTACGCTCTGAAACGGATGAAATGCGTGTCTTTGGTGTTATCTCTAATCTA
>JACKZZ010003171.1_pt1 | contig 18062 bp, 12 predicted proteins | sample 8027871 | NCBI WGS metagenome assembly JACKZZ01 (sample SAMN15724774, study PRJNA655200) | protist metagenome | isolation source: fluorescence activated cell sorting (FACS) single amplified genomes of... | place: USA: West Boothbay Harbor, Gulf of Maine | collected 2000-07-19
ACGTCCAATCGGTCCATTCCCCAGATAGTCGTCACTCAGAGAGAACTCTGCTTCTGCTTCTGCTTCTGCTTCAGGTTCAGGTTCAGGTTCAGGTTCCACCTCTACGTCCATGTCCATCTCAATCCCCACTTTCTTTTTACTTTCCAAAGATGAAAATGAAGATTGCTGTGATTGTGATTTTGGTGGTGGATGTGAATTATAAACATCCAAAATAGATGGTTGCACTTTCAATGATGAAGATGATGAAGATGACCCTTTTGCAGTTGAATTAACACCAATACCAATACCAATATTTGTTCCAGGTTTATTCCCTTGTTCCAACATGAAAGTATTCCTTGACGGTGCAAACAATGCATCCATATGCGCTCTCAATGTATTACATATCAAATTTTCACTAGCCAATGCAACTTCTCTTTTATCTGGTGCTAGGTTTACATCATATCCACCTGGTGGAACAATAATATTCAATATACATGCACTTTTATGTTTCATTTCATATTTTCTCCATACTTCATTTATAATTTTTATAAATTTTGGATGATCTATTGGGCGACCATTGACGTAAATGAATTGACGTTCATTATCAGATCTTCCTACACCTTGACCAACTTTTGATACGAAACCTTTAACATGAATGTATTGTGTTACTGGTGTTGTTTCTAATTCTTCTGATGACTGTTGTTGTGATTTTGGATCGTCATTATTAGTTCCCTCTTTGCAATTAGCATCAGCATCAATATCAACATTAGCATCATTACAAATATCAGCATCAGCATCAGCATCAGCATCTGCAGCTATATTGACTTGCACAGAACATTCAACAGGTGCTAATGTCTGCATAAATTTAGCACCAAACACACATGATATATTATCTTGCATCTTGATACTACCTTGTGTACCAATAATTGTCATAGTTGATTTTTTACCATGCGATGTTCCACTACCTGCACCTGTCCCTGCACCTGGTTCTTGTGTATTTGTAACAATTAAACGTATCCCACATGATATAATCGCATAACTTTCTAATACTTTAATTAATTTTTTATAATGTTTTTTTATATTGTTTATGAAATCATTTCTTCTTACTGGTAACCTCTTGAATAATTTATTGATAATAATAGTAGTACCATTATTATTTCTAGGTGTTGGTGTACCATTTGGTTTATTTATCAATTCACCACAAATACCATCATTCTTATTTGATGATGATGAGGAATTAAAATTTAATAATGTACCAATTTCTTCATTTGATGTTTTTGTTATTATACTTAATTTTTCGCTTAATTCACATAAACTATTAATAGCTTCACCACGAAAACCAAATGTATTTACATTATTTAAATCATTAAATAATGTTAATTTTGATGTAAAATGTTTTAATGCTATTGAAGAATAATTTTTTTTATCAATACCAGAACCATTATCACTTACCTCTATTGATGTCATTCCCATATCACGAAGTTTGACTTCAATAGTTGTAGCACCAGCATCAAGAGCATTTTCAACAAGTTCTTTCACTGCAGTAGCCAAATCTACAACAACTTGACCTGAACAGATCTTGGTTACTGATTCGCGATCAATGGCATTGATTTCTCCTTTGCTATCCATCTTTAATGAACAATTTTAAAGATTTTGATTTGAGTGTGACAAGGCCAATTTTCGGACTTCCCTTTAACAAATTATGTTAATTTTTGTAAGAAGGTGAAAGCTACTCGTATGTTATATGGTTCGAGTATAATACGTAGTCCTTTTCTCTCCAACAACGACTAAGTACGTCGAAGGGGATATCTTGATTGGGATAAAATAATTGATGAAGAAAACTTTTCGAAAGGTTCAGTTCACTATGCAGTTTGAACTAAAAAAGAGAAGATTCAAGTTCTATTTCTGAGATGTGGTATTTCGGGGGTTGTATTGTTTTTTTGTTTTTAGTTCTTACACAATTCCAAGTAATTGCTGCATTAGGTTGGTCCGAACAACAAATCAATTCAGAAGATGTGATCAACTTGAAGTCAAATTTTGGATACAGTGTTGCCATCACAGATGATGCCATGACATACATAGTAGGTGCAAGTGGTGACCAAAAAGCTTATATCTTTGTAGCAACAACATATAATAATTATGGTGGTAAACCATCAGATATCACTATTAGGGAAACTGTTAATACAAATAAATACTGTAACTCTAATATGTATGATGATAATGAACATGATGATCATTATCATGTTTGGAAAGGCTTACTGGTTGGTAAAAAAAAACTACCACAATATGTATATCCACCGTTTTATAAAATATTAGATGATCCAGCTATGAGCGATGGTAATAATGATTGGAATCCAGATACAACTAATACAATAGATGGAAATATAAGAAAAGCAAAATCAAGTCATCCAAATATCAAACTATATAGGAAAATAAGTGTATTAGTACCACCTTCACCTTCATCTTCAGATCAATTTGGTCATGCGGTAAGTGTTATACATTATCATGGTGTGGTAACACATAGAAGTGTAAATACAAATACAAACACAATTATAAATATACCGATATATAAATTAGCTGCTGTATCAGATCCTAATTATGATAAAGCTCGTGGTGCAGTATACATTTATGCTCAATCAGCAATACCAATACCAATACAGTTGTTATCTAGTGGTAGTGGTAATGGTGATCTCGGGTCAGGATGGTTCTTTCTTCGTATAATAAAGAATACTAACCCAATAGCAATAGAAGAACTTTTTGGTTATTCACTCGAGTTAACATCAGTAACAGTGAATCTTAACACTGGTACTGGTACTGCAAGTACTAATACTAATACTAATACTAATCGTGCTATACTTATGGTAGGAAGTCTTGGAACTGGAAAAGTCAATGAATATACTCTGGATTGCTCTTCAACATCGTTTTCCTCAACAAATGTTTATGACAAGACTCATGACTACGATTGGAAGTCAAGTCAAGTGCTGTCACCCACTGATAGTGATGCGGATGCTGATGCTGAAGTTTCATTCGGGAAATCTTTACAATATGGTATGTTATGGAAATGGAAAGATGGGAGGGTGAATTTAGGGGTCGCTGTGGGCGCTCCAAATACTTTAGGGAAAACTGGAAGGGTTTACATTTACCATTACCAACATTTAGTTATAACTGGAACGACTGCAAGTGGAAAGACCACTGAAGAATGGAAATGGAAATGGAAACAAGTTGCACAACTGAACCCCCCTAGTTCTAGTTCTGATGCTGCATTGGCAGGTTACAATAACATGAGATATGGATATTCTGTAAGTATTAGTAGTTACCATGTTGCTGTTGGTATGAATGACTATTTTTCTACTTCCACTTCTAAACCTAAGAGTGGGAAAGTTTATATTTACAAATGGATTTTCTCTTCTTCCTCTAATGCTAATGCTAATCCTAATGCTAACAACGATAATGGTAGTGGTAATTATATTTTTCAAACGGTTATTCTTCCAGTGATTCCTAAAGGTGGAGATCAGTTTGGTTTTGCGGTAAAATTGAAAACAACAGATCACGTTATTTCATACGAGGTCAAACAAAGAGCCAAACACCAAAGAAATACTGGTTCTAGTTCTAGTAATACCGATGAAGGCGACTATCTGAAGACAGTGCTGTTTGTCAGTAGTCTTAATAGTGGTAGTAGTAGAACATCATCAGTAGCAGGTTTTCAATCCCATAAAGGTGGCATTCATACATTCACTACAATAGACACATCCAAATCCACATCTGCATCTGCATCTGCATCTGCAGTTACAGATGCTGGTTACACTTGGACTGAAACAACTTTTATTAGCATGTATGAAAATACAGAAATTCGACCAGAAAACAATGTTCACAATATGTTTGGAAGAACAATTGCCGTTAGTGAGAATGCAAAAGATTTACTAGTGGGACACTCTCGTCCTGATACAGATAATCATTCAATCAATAATCTAAATCCTGGTATTGTTGTTTATTTTCATGATAGTTCTATTGATATTCCAAATGGTGATTCACTGTTACTTACTATAAATACTTTCATAATTTTATTTGTTTTAGTAGTAATTGCTGGTTTTGGTAGTTTGTGTTTTGGTTATTTTGTTAAAAAAACACGCGAAAGAAAAATACTTTTGTTGAGATTACCACCCTGGGCCAGTGGACATGGTAGTGGTGGAGGTGGGGAAAAATATAGTGTTGTTTCTGCTGATGATCTTATTGGTCTTCTGCATGAGAGCGATGACGACATCGATAGTGATGATCTCAGTGGAGGCCTCAACTCAGGATCAGATTCAGATGATATACGTGTTGGAACTGGAAGAAACGTTTTGCACTCATACCATCGACACAAACATCGGAACAGTTCTATGACTGATAGTGACAGTGACAGTGATAGTGGAAGTGGTACTGGTGATAATGACTTGGAAATTGGTGCTGTGAAGAAAATTAGACAACCAGTGAGGATCAGAAATACTAGGGCAGCAGCTGGAGCTGGTACTGGCACTGGCACTGGCACTGGCACTGGCACTAGCACTAGCACTACTACTGGTAAAATCACAATACGTAACCCAAAGAATTTTAGGAAACCAGTCTCTGATGGCAACCACACAAGTGAAATTGATATCACTACCAATACGGCATTTGCTAATATCAGAGGAAGTGTTCTTCATGCTGAAAAAGCTGCTGCTGTGGATTTCGATGATGAAGATTTTGCTCCCACTCAAATTAATGCAAGTTCCACTTCTAATAGCAATCTGGATGTCAATCACCCATATTGCGAAGAAATCTCTCCATCTGAAGCTCCGATGACGACTACTACTAGTACTGCTGTTACTGATACTGATACTGATACTGTTAGTATTATGAAAACAGCAAAAGACAAAAGTAAGAATACATGTAGACTTATTTCTAAATCCAAGAAAATAAGAAGAAACCAGCCGCAAATCATCGCATTTCGCGCACGCGACATTACACTAGAATCGCTGTTATCATTAACAATATGTATATGTATCGCTTCATTTCATTATATTTTGTGTTTTCGTCATTGCTATTCAACTGTAATACAATTGCTTCTCTTGCATGTAGTGTTCGGTGTGAGTTTTTATTTCTTAATATTTTTAGATATTTTTATTCCAGATTATAAATCTAAATCCAATTTTTTTAAAAGATTTCGATGTTTATGGTCTGGTTTGAAAAAACACCATCTTGTCTTGAGAAATACTAAAAATTATCGCTCAAAGTATCTGAAGCCATCGTATTTATACAAAGACAAAGACAATAGTAATAGTAACATTAATAATGTAGCTACTACTGATATCAACAGCAATCAAAGTACTACAGAAGTAGAAGTAGCAGTATCAAAATCGAAATCAAAGGATTACAGTATGAGTAGAGGTGGAGGATATTCTATATTTATTTGGAAAAGTTTTACATTTACAGATAAAATTATATTATTCTTTATTTTTATAACTGGTGGTGGTGCTTCTTTCCCACTCATACGTTACTTACCTTGGCGTCAAACACTTTTTAGTGCATTTAGCCGAGGGTATCCAACACTAAATGTTTTACGATATAGTGAATATTCTAACATTACCATCATGTTAGTGTATATGACAGTGTGTGCTATAGCATTATGGGGACCTAGAGATATGTCGACAATTCCAGATTATGCTTATTATACATACAATGAAGATACTACCAGCATCAGTAGCACCAGTACTAGTAGCACCAGTATCAGTAGTAACAGTGGTAACGCATTCATTTTTACAAATAATTGGAGTTCATTAGTAAATGTTAAATACATAGAAGATGTGCCAAATCAACCGTTGAATAGCTTAGGGTTGACATTAGAAGCAGTTGATGTTAATAATTGGAGGCTACAGAATGCAGGTTTACCACCAAAAGAATTAGATATAATAACATCAGGGGGTTGGTTGGTCTTTTTTTTATTCATATTATCTATTATACAAATTTATTTATCATTTAAACGGTACATTATTCCTGTCATTGTATATAGAGGAAAAGGAAGAGGAAGAGGAGGACTTAAAAGCAAGTGTTTATATTTCCTATATCAAGCTATATATTGTTATTTTTGTTCTAAAAGTAATCATACCAGCACTAAAAACAGCACTGTTAATTTTACAGATGCAGATGTAGATGTAGATGCTGGGGATCATAGATTTACACTTGGGAATGGTGATGATGGTGGTGATGATGATTATGATTATGATGATGATGATGATGTTGATGTTGCCCAAGAAGATGAAGAGGAGGCGGAAGAGGAGGCGGAGGAGGAGGAGGATGAGAAGTGGCAGCGGGATGACCACCACGTCTTCGGTTTGAATGACGAAGGTGATTTGGAGTATGGATATGGAATGTGGTCACACGAACAACACGAACAGCACGATCAACACGAACAACACGAACAACACGAACATGAACGTGAACACAAGCAAAATGTGGAGAATGCAAGAAAGCCAACAATATCACCAAAAGGTAGCATGCAAGTTGTCGAAAAAGAAGACCCGCATAGGAAGAAACATCGAGTACGCAAACAGGAAATGGAAATGACAAAGATGAAGCTGCTCAGTCTTAATGTCAATGGATAGAAGATAGAAGATAGAAGATAGAAGATAGAAGATAGAAGATAGAAGAGGTGATGCAAAGAAAAGCTGAGATAGAAGTAGAAGTAGAAGTAGAACTTGCACTCGTGGAGATTATAGACTTAAGACTAGACCAACCTTATGATTATGAATATTCTTTATTATAATACATTACATTACCTACACAACTACACTGATTCTTCACTATCACTTGCATTTGCACTAGTACTAGTACACGCACGCACACTAGCTTACGACTATCTTCTTCCTCCATTTCTTGATTTTGACGCTAAACCTTTTTTTTCCAATAACTTTTTTTTATATTTCATTTTTTCTTTTTTTATTTGTTTTTTATCTGTGATACCTTTTTCCCTTATAGATGATACAAATACTTGAATGTCTCTTTGAATATCACGTCTCATCTTTTCTTGTCTTGTAGGTAATGCTTTATTCATTTGTTTTTGATACTTTTCCATGTCTTTATCACTAGCAGATGATGTTTTTTGTTTTTTATTTGATGATGATGCTGCTTTTGGAACTGCTGCTGGTGCATCTGCTGTAATTAAACCTGCTTCTAATGCTGCACGTTTTGCTTCTTTTTTTACACGTTTTGCTTCTCTTGCACTCATTCCTTCAGTATTTGGAACATCATATCCTAGTGTTGATGCATTATTATTTTCTGTTGTAATCTCATCCCTAACTTTAACTTTAGCTGGTGTTGGAGCAGCCTCTTCTTTTGCAAGCGCAGCCTTCTTGGCTTCTTTCATGAGCTTTTTGGCTTGGCGTGCACTCATACCAGCAGTATCGGGGGCTTCCATGGCAGCTTCTGATGCATCATCATCCTTCGCTGGAGTTTCGACAACCTCCTCTTCTTCTCTTGCTCGCTTTTTTGATGATTTGGGCTCTTTCTCAGGAGTCTCCTTGTCTTTTTTAGACTTTTTCTCTGACTTGGGAGTTTTTGCCATGTTTTAAAGTGTGCAGTATGCTGGTTAATTTAATGAAGTATCCGTCAACTTGTGTTATTTTACTCTCTTGTAGACCCCACATAGTGGGAGCTCTTTGATCTTGAATTAAAAGAAGAAGATAAGAGTTTTTTCCCTTGAAACCAACGTAAAAAACAAAAAAACTGAATATTGAAGGCCTGCAAAAAACATTTTGGCAGAAAAGGTCAAATTGGGTGTAAAATACGACATAGTCCTTTAAACTGATTTGATAGGTTGGACGAGAGTCTTTTTTGGAATGAAAAGGTCATCTTGGTTACATTCCCTCTCAAAAAGAGTAACACTCAATGATGTTCCCAAGAAATTCATCTTGAGTGGTCCTTCTGGGTTTCTTGGAAAGAGAGTTCTTAAGTCAATAATTGACTTTCAACATTTTAGAAGAGAACATGGTTTAGAACCTGGTGAGCTTGTGTTATTGTCAGCAAGTCCAGGCAATTTGATGAATCGTTTATCTAAACAATATCCAGAAAGTATGAGCTCTATTCGTGCTTCACGTGTTGATTATTTTGCTCAACATGAAGTTGATATGTGGATTGATCATTTGGGCAGTCTTGGATTAGGAGGTAAAGATTGTGTATTCATTAATTTAGCTGCTACAGCTGGTCCTGTTGATGGTGTCCCAGAAGCAATGGAATCAACAAATTATCATGCACCTATTGCAGCTGCAAAAGCATGTAAAGAATTAAATTTTGGTCATTTTATTCAATCATCAACACAAGCAACAAATATAGAAAGAGCTGGACAAGTACCATATTCTAGATGGAAAGCTATGTGTGATCATGCTTTAGTCAGATTGTCTGATCAATCATATTCTGATATTACTAATGGTATTGGTAATATTGTTTTTCCTGTGTCAATCGCAAGATTTGGTTTATTATATTGCAGAATAGAAAAGATGCTTGGACAAGGTCGTGACGATAAAGTTAATATTAAAAATCGTCGTGGTACATACGGTGGTACAAGTATTAATCTTAGTGACTTATCATTGTTACCATTAACACCAATTATGGGAAATGGTTCAGCCCCTTTACAACCATTAGAAGTTGTAGATGCTGCAAGAAGGTTGACATATCTGGCTATGATACCACCAGAAAATCGTCCACCAGATATGCAAGCTAATACAAACACTAATTTTAACAATTTCAACTCTATTAATAACAATGGCAATGATAATGATAATGACAATGTACGAATATATGATGCTGTAGGCCCTGAAACTTTGAGTATATTAGAATTATTAAAAAAATTTGCTATTTATCAAGGAAGTCCAAAATTAAAACCTATATTTATAAAATACAGAAATATGGAAAGACTTGTGAATGTCAAATCATTAGGAAATTTAAATAGACAATTTATAAGTATATTAAGAAGTGAACAAGATGGTGTTGGTGTACAAGGTAGAACTAATGCTGATCCTACTGTATGGAGTTCCTTAATGTCACAATCTGATAACAGAAACGAGGTTGACTTTCGTAACCAAGTTCGAAGTGTCAACCATCGTAGTAATGGCAATGGTAGTATCCCTTGTGGTAGTAAACGCCGTACTGATGGCAGTATACGTCATGACATTGGAGGATTGATGACATTAGATACTGCATTCGGAGTGTTTGAGGGTAGTCTTCAACCAAGTGATGTCAATAGTAACACCAACCAAGAAAAACGGACTTTTCCTTACATGAGATTATTGGAACATATTGTACGCAATCCTGGTGTTATTCAACCTGGAATAAAACTTGGTATAGAGATTTTAACCCAATGGTGCAAGCAATCTAGAAGACCACCAGAATCACAGTCGTCATCACATTCGTCTGTAACAAAATTGATGAAATAGAACAAGACAATGAAGGTGAAGATGTAAATGTAAGTGTAGTAGTAGTTTTTTTTATTATTGTAGTGTATAATCAAACATAGTGTAGTTGTCAAGAAAACAAAAGAGTAGACGACGATTGATGAACAACCGACGATGAGAGTTGAGTTTTTGCTCATTAATAATTACAATTCCTAAATTACTATCTATGTATATGTATATCTATACCCTTATAGGACAAGACCTTCATACTTAGTTCTGAACCATGCAATAGCATCCTTCTTTGTAACCTTTTGGTGTTTACCAATACGTCCAGGTCTGTACTTTCTCTTTGCGACATGAAGACCTGGTCTTGCTAATACAATGTAAAAATCCATACCAAAAATACCTGTAGAAGGATCATATTTAAGACCTAAATCAATATGTTCAGTAATTCCAAAACCAAAACAACCAGAATCAGAGAAGTTAACTTTCTTTAATTCATATTCCTTTACTTTTAATGCACGATCTAAGATTTGATCAGCTTTGTTACCTCTTACTGTAACATGAACAGCAATCTTTTCGTTACGACGGATACCAAATGTTCTGACAGTGTAACGGGCAGTAGAGTAAACTGGTTTACTACCTTGACATAATTGCTCAAGAACCTTAGCGGCTCTTGTAAGTCTATCACCAGACTCACCAACACAACAGTTGATGATTACCTTAGATACACTGATCTTACGCATAACATGTTCCTCTGCCATCTTGCTTTGTGAAGTTTATCTATAAATATAAGTAAAAATAAAAAGAAAGAAAGAGTTAGAAAAATAAAACTATAATTTTTTGAGGCATCGACAAATAGGTACCAGGTTACGCTTATCATCGCTATACATACTAATAATGTTTCTTTATTCGTGTATATTTGATTAACATGCAAATTTTATGAGAAATATTATCATTAACAATACATTCATCATTTATAGAGTGAAATACAAACAAATTAAGCTGAAGCGACCCATCTCGCTTTATACTGCTGTTGTACACATTCAATTTAGAAATTTATGAATAATTATTACATCATAATGCCATATGAATGCAAACCAAATACTATTGCCGAAACAAAAAACTCACATACCTTAGAATAGATCCAAAAATGAACAATAATCACGAATCCACGTAAAGGTGGGAAAAAAATGGGGGGCTGTGGGTGCCTGGGATATTTTGTTCGTTCAACCTTTTTTCATTGATCAATGAAAGAAACTAGTTTTTTCAATGAGTAGTAGTATTCCTCAAACGCCCCCTAGCAAAACTGCTCTAGCCGCCAAGGCAACAGTAGAGAAAGCAATGAAATCAATCAATGTTTTTATTGAAAAAAATTCCATGTTGGATGATGCAACACGATCGTTTGCCAAAAGTTCACAGAAATTAGTTCAAACGTATGCACCTCAAATGTTGGAATATTTACCAGAAAAGCAAATAGGTAAAGAATTTATTTTTGTTGTCGGGATATGTTTCATATTGCTAATATTATTTTATTTAGGTGCAGCTAGAATAATAGTTGATATTACAGGTATAATGTATCCATGTTATGCAACAATATTAGCAATAGAATCACCAACAAAAGATGATGATAAGCAATGGTTAACATATTGGATAATATATGTCACATTAAAATTAACAGATCCATTTACATATCCAATATTAAGAGTAATACCAACATATACATTAATAAGAGTTATATTAATGGCATGGTTATATCATCCTGATTTTTTAGGAGCAAAACTTATATACAAAAAAATACAACCATATGTTATGAAATTAATTTTATACATTGAACCAGATTTTAATCCAACAACAGCATCATCAAAATTAAAAAGTTTAAATAAGAATCACTCACTTTCCTCAGGTAATGGTAGTGTAAAGAAATCACCAAAAAAAACTTCAAGTGCAGGTGATGATAATAATGATAATGATAATGAAAATCCTGCATCATTAATTGTTAAAATTTTACAAGTGGATGTCCAAAAAGAAAGTAATATATATGTTGAAGGAACAATATTACCTAAAGATGGTAGAAAATGTGAAGGAATTGAAGGAACATGTTATAAAACAAATAAAATTTTAGGTAAATCATGTGTAATTGATCATACAATGACATTTTTACCATTAAATGCATTAGATGGAACATTAAAATTAGAGATATTAGAGAAACCAACATTTACTGAAGCTATAAGTTTAGGTACTGGTGAGATATCATTGTTAGGGTTAGTTCCAGGGGGACCATGCAGTAGTCAAATATTAAATTTTACTAATAAAGCTATAATGAAAATTGAAGTAGAATTGAAAGTGAATCAAGATATTAGTAAAATAGATAATTATACTGGTGATAGAAATGCTAACGGTCAAAAACATGGCTTTGGTTCTATGAATTATGCTAATGGTGAAAGTTATAAAGGTGATTGGTTTAAGGATATGAAACATGGTTCTGGTGTTATGATACACAAGGATATGACCAAATATGTTGGAAATTTTTTTGATGGTTTAAAACAAGGCAAAGGTGAAATGACTGATAGTACTGGTAGTGTCATCTTTAGTGGTGAGTGGTGGCATGACACACCAAAAAAATAGTATAAAAATTTAATAGAATTGAATTGAATTGAATTGAAAAAAAGAATTTTATTTTAGTGTAATATATAGTACATATTACAAGTACATGTACTTGTGTAGTCTGAGTCTGTCCATTTGTCAAATACATGCATGCATGCATGATATTATAATTATAATTATATTTAATATATTACATTTTTCCAGTAAAAACAAATTTATCGCTTATTTATTATTTCTTATTGATCATGATTTTTTTATTCATTCTTCATAAAGTTTTTGACACTCTTGTCTTTTTTTCCATTTACACTTCAAATTACATCGATCAACTACTGCCGTCTTTTAACATTCTGAATAATACAGAAGCTTCCTTAATTTTGCTATATTCTATACAGAATTGCAATGATTCTGTTAGTGTTGTTTGAAATGATATATCCTTGATATTCACAACATTATTTCTTATTAGTGATTGAAAAAAAGCACAAACTATTCTCACTAATCTATTCTGCATATATTTATCTTTGTTATTTTCACAACATTTGATACAATTAGATATATAAGAATGTATAAATTCTTTAGGTACTTGTACACTTGTATTTGTACTTGTAATTGTACCTGCTGATTTGCCATCAGTATTTGAACCTGAACCTGAACCTGAACCTGATGATGATGATGATACAGTTGTTAATCTAGTGACAACTTCCATAGTTTGTAATGATGTTTCCATGCTGATCAATGAATCCAAATACAATGAACATAATTGATTTTCTTTACTACATAATAAATTATTGATGCATTCATATGCTATAACTGGTGATGATTCAACTAATAATGGATACATATCTGGGGTTATCTTCGATAATGCCAATAATTGGGATGCACCAACAGGTTCACCAGAAATTGGATTTTTTAATATTTTTTTCATTACTGATGTTGATGATGGTGGATCTGATTTGTTTCGTCTACGCTCTTTTTTAGCATTATTATTAGTAGTAATAGTAGTATTTGGTACTTCCTCAAGAACAATATTTCCACGAATTGATTCAATAATTACAGTTTGTTGTGATGGTGTTAACGGTCCACTTGTTGCACTGATTAAAATATCTACTATCGATGTAGCTGTGGATGCAGATGTTGATGTCAATGCCGATGGTGATGATGATGACGATGACCCATCTAACGATAAACTAGTCATACTTCCTTCGACTCCGAGAATAGTTCCATCAGGAAATGCAGATACAGATAAAGATTTAGCTTTTTCTGTGCTATTAGGTCCACTACCTGGTCGATTTGGGGAACCAGTAAGACTACCTGTTGGTGATATCAAATTAGCAAAAACTTTAGATGTCCATTCTTGTACATGTGATGTGTTATATGAATTATAAATACCACTGCTAATAGGTGTAGGTGTAGGTGTAGGTATGATAGGAGCAGATGCAGATTTAGATGTAGTTGATCCCCCACTACCGCTCCCAGTTATCATTGCTGGATAAAAATGATGGTGATAATCAAGTTCATCTAATAGTGTTTGTATGTCATTACCATTCCCATCAGAATCATGTGTTGCAACTGTTGTTTGTTGTTGCTGTTGATTTATCAATAATATATTACGTATATTTTGTTCTGGTATTGGTTCAACTTTAAATGTTATAGGATTATATATTCCACCACCATTTAATCCAGAAGGTGATGAAGGACCACCAAGCATACCTCTTTCTCTAAATAAATTAAATATACCAGCTTCTTTCGAAGAATCCTTTTCTTTTGGAGACCCATAACTTGGTGTAACTATTTGGGATCGAATAGGTGAACCTGTATTTATATTTCTATCATGATTACGATCATTATAACGTCCACCAGAGTGTTTTGACATTCTTGATACCGACCGACTGCTGACTACTCAATATCTCTTAAACCGATAAACTAAAATTTAAGATTTGGTTTAAGTGCACAAATTGAAATAGATCCTCAACTTGAAATTAATGAAAATTGAATTTCACCGGGTACAATCTTTTTCCTGTGAGTGGTTTTTTCTTCCCATAAGAAGATGGGAACTTTGAAATTTCCTGTATAAAAATGGTCAAACCTTTTCAAGTTTGAGATCAAATTTAAAAGGAAACTACTTTTGGTTCTATTTTAAAGTCAAATTTGCAAATTATTATTCAAGGATTCAATTTGGAATAATTTCCACAATGCTGACAAGAAATGGATTAATATGTTTTGCGAAACAATGTTTGAAGTTAAATAAAATGCATGTACGTAATATGAGTGGTGCGGGTCTTGTTGATATCATGGCTGGTGGACTGAAAGATGATGAAGTTCCTCGATTATCTGTACGAGGTTATGGTGAAGGTTGTTTTCAAGTGAATGAAACACATGTTCAAGGATCTATATTTCTTTTACCTCATACATATTATATATGGGAAGGTGTTGATAAGTATGAAGATATAACAAAAGATAGTTTAATGCTATTTCCTCTTATATATCCAACGATAGAAGTTTTATTTTTAGGTGTAGGTGATCATATGAATCAAAGACCAGATCCAGCATTAATACGTTATTTTAAACAAAAAGGTATTATAGTTGAAGTATCAAATACAGCAAATGCTGCAGCAACTTTTAACGTTTTAAATGGTGAAGGTAGAAATGTTGCTGCTGCATTATTGGCGTTAGGTCCACAAGAAAGTAGTAGAAGTGATGATGGTAAAGGTATTGGAATGATTGGAGAAAGTGGACAACCAAAAATAGGTAAGAAAGGAAAGATAACATAGTCATAAGTCATATGCATTATTTAAAGTGGGTGAAGGTGAAGATGAAGGTGAAGATTGTGGTGATGTAGCTTTTGTTAAATATATTCATACATATCTATATCTATATCTATTATCTATCCTTTATCTCAAACCTATCCTTTCATGTTCCTGTTTGTGCTCACTTTCATGAACTCTTTATCTCATGTGTCAACTCTTTTGCAACTTTTGCTGCTTCTAATGCTGATCCTACAAGTGACTTCAACGCTTTCCCCTCTTGTATCCTTAAAGTATTTGAAAGAATAGCAATTTGTGCCCGACAGAAATCTATGTTACTTCCTAAAGACTTCATACCCGATGCCGATGCTGATGATGCTTCACTTTCATGATTTGTATTCTCATGAATAGAACTAGATACAGCTGTCATCTTTACTTTAGCCTTCATTTCGTTGACTACTTCAATAGCATCATTCTCATGACACTTAGGTAGCACCTTATTCACTAATTGTAACAACAAATCCCTTTGCTGTGATGCAATATTACTACTATTACTAATACCACTGAAAACAAACGTTGAATTATTATTATTCAAATGAACAATTTCTCCTTGTGGAGCAGTTGAAATCAAATTATGTGGAAGCCATGCATGTATACTATGCCACTTTTTCTCATACATGCTCATCAGATTCTCATTGCTTGTGCTTGTACTCGTACTTGTACTTGTACTTTGTTCAGAAAAGGAACTACTACTACTACTACTACTTCCACTACAGGTGCTACCACCAATAGAGATTCTAGATATTATTTTATTTTTATGCAATGCAAAAAATATTTTGAGATATAATTTAAATGAAACTTTTATTAGTTACTTGAATAGTAGTAGCAGCAGTAATAATAATAATAATAATAACAATAATAATAACAGCAACAGCGACAACGACAACAACAATAACAGCAGTAACAACAGCAGTAACAGTAACAGTAACAGTAACAGTAGCAGTAACATGATTTTAGTCTGTAAAGAAATTTTGAAAAGTTCTTGGAAATCAATTGAAACCTTGATTGGTCAGTCAATGAACACTTGGATGTCGTGTATTCTACTATATATAGAAAAATTATTTTCATCAATGCAATCTAAAGGTTCGTATGGGTTAGGGTTAGGGTTAGGGTTAGGAATAGTCCAGTATAGTAGTCTCTTCCCTGTCATCTCATGATTTTACTTGACATGGCTTTGCTTTGCTTTGCTTAGATTTTCAATTTATTGTTTTATTTGGTTTCAAGCTTACCAACCTTACTAACTTCGCTTTCACTTTACTTTACTTTTCATTTTGCCGTAACATACACATACAAACACATACACATCCACAAACACACGTACACATACACAGGTGATTATGGTAATACATTTTTGAGTCGTAATAATAATTTCCAAAATGAACCAAGTGTTGCATGTAATGCTATCACTAAAGCACTATTATGGGCTATTGAAAGTGTACGAAAAATGGAAACTAATTTAGGTAGTTCTAGTAGTAGTAATAGTAACCGCAACAGTACCAGTATTCGTAACAGTAACCGTTACAGTAATGGTAATAGCAAAAGTAGTAAGCATGGCAACAGCAACATCAATAGCAATAGCAATAGCAACATCAATAGCAATATCAATAGCAATAGTACACTTGATTTGAAAGATATCTTTTGGATACCATTTGGTCGACAATTCATAGGAATTTTAATTAACCATATAAGTTCAATGAAAATAACAGAAGAAGGAAGTAAAACACTTTTAATAGACATAGATCAATATGTTAATTGTATTAAGTTATTCAATATTGATAATAATAATAGTACTAGTAATAGTACTAGTACTAGTGCTAAGGATATTATTGATATGATGTAAGTAAATGTAATGGTGGGAAAGGGACGTGGGACATGGGACACGGAGCATGCCCTAGCTCATCGGGAAGTGGGACAAATTGACACATTTGTTTCTTGTTTCTTTTTCAACCTAGCTTCAACTAACCCTAACCCCAACCTTAACATTAACATTGACATTGACATTGACATTGTCAATTCTCTCAACTTTCCCTACTACAACTACAACTACAACTACTTCATAGGTATTGTTTAAAAGAGATTTCTATAGTATACACTGTTGATACCGCAGATGTTAAAAAAGTAGTAACAGAAAATTTAAGACATTTAGATACAGATTTAGTATTATCACTACTACGTAGTCGTAGTGATTATAATAACATTATGATACAAAAAGGTATAAATCATTGGACAAAAACAATATCTATTCATTATGGTTTTAACAAATGGGATCATCAACCATTATGGATTAGGAATAGAAATAGTAATAGTACTAGTAATAGTAATAGTAATAGTTATAATAATAATGATATTAGAAATCGTAAGACTATGAGTACTAAAATAAGTGAATTGTTAAGCAGTGGTAGTGGCAGTGGTGACTATGATGTTATTGGTAGTGGTATTGGTATTGGTAGTGGTAGTGGGAGTAAAAATGACAATTATTTCCCAACAACTTTACGTAAAACTGGGAATACTCCAGTGAGTAGTTTATACATGGATATGGTCATGGTAAGAACACACAGTGGAAATGGAAATGGGAGTTATACTGACATTAGAGGTGATGGTAATAGCGATGGTGATGACATGACTGGTAGTGGTAGTGGTAGTGGTAGTAGTCAAAGTCAGGATGCTATGAGTAATGACATTTATGGAGTAACAGGGCCAAATAGTTTAGCAGTAGCTATGGCGAATCGCTATTCAAAATTAAAATTTGCAACCCCAGTTGTATCTACAGCTAGTGTTAGTACTGATAGTTTCATGCCAGTACGACCAGTCGATAATGTACATAATGATACTGATGATTCTAGTCATGATTCTAGTTCTAGTTCTAGTTCTAGTTCTAGTTCTAGTGCGACATTACATCACTTAACAGATGCCTTTCGTCCACTGAATTTTTGGTCATCACCTTCTTCAAATGCACTCAATAGACCAGACAAAGTAGGGAATACAAGTACAAGTACAGGTACTAGTGCAAGTACTAGTTACGACGAGCATGGAATAGGAGTAGAAAGAAATAGCGAGACTCTATTGAATCGAGCCAGAGCTAACTTAGGATTTTCTTACGTACCAAAAGGAGAAGCGTCATCATCACAATCACAATCACAATCTACGTCAGCTTCTAGTAACAGTAACAGTAACAGTAACAGTAACAACTCTACTCCGATTAAAAATAGTGTTATGTCTGGTATGAGATCTATGGGAAATATATTTCATAAGAAAAAGCAAGAACAAGCGC
>JACKZZ010008541.1_pt1 | contig 18041 bp, 5 predicted proteins | sample 8027871 | NCBI WGS metagenome assembly JACKZZ01 (sample SAMN15724774, study PRJNA655200) | protist metagenome | isolation source: fluorescence activated cell sorting (FACS) single amplified genomes of... | place: USA: West Boothbay Harbor, Gulf of Maine | collected 2000-07-19
CATTTTAGGGACATTCTCATCTTCATCGGCCTCAGTTCCATCTGCTTCTTCTTCGTCTTCATCGTCCAGGCTCATCGTATGAGGCATCTGAGAGCCCTTATGCGTGCTGGAAACCTGTACCTTCCTGTCCTTAACTAGAAACGCGAAATCGAAAAAGTTTTCCACTGACTGCACTGCATCTTTGGTGTCAACCTGTCACGCGCAAACACACGCACGAACATAGACACCCATATAGAGACAGACAATTAGAACGCTTATAGCATATCATAGCATGGAGCATTGCTTCGACAAGGAAGCCTAGCTTACCAGCACAGAGAACAGATCAGGGCCTTCCTCTGAGTAGCGCGACGCAGCCTGCACCTTCGCGCGTAACGCCCGGATGCGGCCGGCCGTAGCTTCGGTAAGTTCTCCTGTGGCCACATGAGCAAGAGAACGTGCAGGAGGAAACACGGTAGCAGAATACGAGAAGGCCGAAATCAAACCGCAAAGAGTCGATAAAGGGCCACAGGAAAGCAATGACAGAGAGCGAGCAGACGAAGAAACAAGCAAACACAAACAAACAAACAAACAAACAAACAAACAAACAAACAAACAAACAAACAAACAAACCGCCGTATACAAACAAACCGCCGTATACAAACACACAAACCTTCTTCATTCAACTCCACTGTCTGTTGCAACTCCAGCGGCTTGCATGCCGGACCTAGGTCTTCCAATACCCGCCGGGCCTGTCTCTTAGCTCCACGCACCTGCACTTCCTTGTCAATGTTGCTGCTAAAGGATTGGAAAACTGGTGGGGAAAGAAACAATGGTAGAGCATTCCTACCCAGGCTAGACCAGCAGACCATTGATCGCCCGGCTTGGATGGAAGAATCCGAGAACTTCGCTCGCATGCCCTGGACAAACGAATCTAAGTCATATTTGGCCTGATTCTGAGATATTTTGTTGCTATCAGCCGATATTTTCTTTGACAGCGTTTTCAACACTTCCGCATCCTGCAACTGCTCACGTGTGTGACTGACAGAGTCGAACAATTGATTCATTTGCGAGCGATAAACTTCAAACCCATGCGCATCTATGTCTCCGCTTTCATTTGCTTCTAACCCAATGACGTCGATTTCACGTTCTAACTGTCTTTGTTCTTGGCGAAGGAGACGACGTCGAGCAATCTCATCGCGTTTGGCCCGTTCTTCCGCAGTCAAGGTAGCCATGTTTCAAAATAGAAATAGAAAGGAAAAAATATGTTGTATTTAGTTAATCATTCAGACATATATTGCGTACGGTATTATGATGTTAACTAAGGTGCATTGATTTTCACTCATCTCAATTCTTTGCATTTCTTGGGTCGTGCGGTCCAGCAGGCGGTCTTGACTCTTGAGTCTTGACTCTTGTTAGAGTCTCGCGGGCCGAAAGTGTGAGAAAGAAACTGACTGATGTATAATTAGACTCGCACTGGTGAAATCAAACCTAATTTCCCTCGCTTTCACTGCTTTCCAGTGTAAATTGTGCCATAAGATTCAAAATTCAAAAATTCAAAAAAAGAAAATTTCCAGGTAACAGTTGACCCACTTGACCGGTTAACGTTAATTATTCAGATAATAGACTGCTGTTAGTGATGTCAGCATATTAAGTCACAGACACACCAGTTTGAATATTATATGAACTATTAATTGCATTAATAGTGGGACTGGTGTGGGGCATTAACGTTACTATTGATAAAAATAATCTTTACTTTTTAAACAACTCATGACGAGTCAGCTTCAATTCTGCCACCATTTGTTTTGATTTTTCTAATTACTAATCACAGAGCATACATCACTTGCTTGATATATCGTAACAAAACTCCTCTTTAATCCTATATCCCTCTCAACTTTTTTCTAATATAGCTGCTCCCAAAAGTCTCCTCATAAATAGTTAGTGCAGCGCGGAGGTCTGCGGTCGGAACAAAGTACGCCATATCCCCACCAAGAAAACTCTCAATTAGACCAGCCTGTAAGGCGCCAACTGCCTGCCCTCTCCCTTTCCCTTTCCCTGTGAGCAAAGGAAATCTGCGTTCATCTGCACAGCACCGACAAGTGTTACGGAGGCATAAGACAGCGATCAATGGTCCCGGAGAATGGAACAGCTGCAGCAACTGAAGTGGTGCCAGCGGGTCGGAAGGCACCCCGTTAGGTCCGGCGGCACTAGTGTAAGCAGCTGCGGATAGTTTCATCAAGGCAGATCTGCTTTTATACGATATATAAAAGATCGTCATTGTAACCGGCAGTGGTCCCGCGGTCGGCTTGCCATCTTCTTTATCCCTCAGGGAGCGTAGGGCTTGCCGGAGAACAGTCTCAAACGCAGCCTTCCTATTGTTCGTCACAGCCAACTTCCCCTTACCATGCCGGGCCGCCTCACTTTTGGTCCAGAACTGAGGGTCCACCCCCACATGAGTGGCCGACATGAGTTGGACAAGCGCGAATGCCGTACACCCTCTTTTCTGACGAGACTCGGCTTGCTCTCCCGCTCTCTTAGCCCCTGCACAGTCCTCCGCGTCAGCTGCTAGCTCAGACAGCAGTAGGGCTACCCCACTGAGCTTCTTTGTGGGGTCGGACCAGCCATCGCTTGGGTTACGTTCCCACAGCATCTCCTTCAAGTTGATGCCAGCCTTGACTAGGTAGCGAACACAGGGAGTGGCACGTTTCTTAATCGCAAGCTCGTCAATGTTGCGCCCATGACTGCTCTGCTGGTCCATGTTAGCCCCTAGCTCATGTAACACTCGCAGCGCCCCAACCTGATTCCTGCGCGCCGCCATACAAACGGGGGTACAACCGATGTCTACATCGCGTGTCCATGCATCAATATCTACACCCCAGCTGTGAAGGGCGCGTACCATCTCGATATCGCCTCTGATGATTGCCAGCTCCATCGCACTGTGACTGGTGTCGCAGCTTCGAATTGATAGATCGGCACCCACTTCGTTTAGTGTCCGCAACAGTGTCATGTTGCCGGCCTGAACGGCTAAACACACTGCATTGCGCTGCCCTTCGTCAAGGGAGATCTGGTTCACATCCACGCCCAGCTTGTGCAAGTAGTGGATGGTCTCAACCGCTCGAGGAGCATTTTCACTCACTGCCAAGTAATATGCACCTCTATATGTACTTTCCCTCTTGCGGTAGTCAACCCCCAAGCCGACCAGCAACTCGAGAATAGATGGATGACCTGCCTTCGCAGCATGTAAAAACGGATGTTGTCCGTTGATATCAGGGAGGTTCAGGTCTGCACCCAGCTCAGCTAGAGCGCTAATAACATTAGCGTGTCCTAAGTAGGCAGCCACACATGCGGCAGATCGTCCGTCAACAGCACGACTGTTCACTTTAGCTCCAAGCTCTACCAGCAACCGTACGATGTCTGCGTGGCCCTCTCGAGCCGCAACATGCAACGAAGTCCACTTTTCCTCAGTCAGAACATCATTGACACTCGGTCCTTCTTTATTCGACAGTAGCCTGCGCACAGCATTCTGGTTTCCTTTGCAGACAGCATCATGCAAACTTTTCCCTCTCTCCATAATCACTTCCGGTCGTGCTTCTGCTGCGGTCTTAGTGTCAACGTCTTCTGTAACCAAAGCGCACCCAACACAAACAACACCAGATAAATATTGAAAATTGGACTCCTTTTTAACAACGCACTGTTGGCCTGTGAATTCCAGGAATTTTATGGAATTATTTGCGTCACTTCAAAGCATCAAATTCGCATGGACCAAAATCGCGCCCCAAAAGCACCTCATTGGGGCATTTTTCGAAGAGCTCCGGGGATCTCAGACTGGAGTCAAAACTCGAGTCCACCACCTTATGAGTTGTTTCACCACAGTTACGCACACCTTCGATTCGTAATTTTTCACTTCTGGTCTAATAAAATTTTGTAATTTTGAAACCAGGACACCTGGGACAACAGCACCAAATTACATTGCTGCCACTCTGACAGGAACGATGGAACGTCATTATTTTACCAACATACTGTGTATACCAGGTATACTGTATACATATACAGGACAGTACAGTACAGCTGGTGGTAAAATTAAAAAAATAAAAATATTATCACACCGACCTCTAAGTTAGTGTAGTATGGCGTCAGGAGAAACTGCTGGGAAATATTGGCGACCCAAAGGGGATCGAAATGAAGGTGACTCGTTTATGACATTCTCATCACAACATAAACATCTCAGTTTTGCACAGCAACGTTCCCAACTTCCAATATGGCAGCATCGCAAGGATTTGCTTTATGCTATTGAACACTTTTCTGTGATTATTTTGGTTGGAGAAACAGGCACAGGCAAATCGACCCAAATTCCTCAAATCCTGAAATCGTTTGGATGGACTTCGAATGGAAAAAGGATTCTATGCACTCAGCCGCGCCGCATTGCAGCAATGTCATTGGCTACGCGTGTAGCTGAGGAGATGCAATCGCTTGTTGGTACTGATGTTGGTTATCACGTCCGATTTGATGCCAAATATTCCAACGATACGTGTATTTTGTACGTTACCGATGGTATACTTTTGCGGGAAACTCTTAGTGATCCGATGTTGCTCCGCTATAGCGTGATAGTGGTAGATGATGCCCATGAGCGTTCTCTGAATTCTGATATCTTACTTGGTCTTTTAAAAAAGGTGCTGCGCAAACGCCCTGCACTTAGAATTGTGGTCACATCTGCCACTCTTCAGGCGAATGTTCTGAAGACTTTCTTCGAGAGCAACTTGACCCCGTCTCCCGATGGCGAGGTGCAGGGACGGGACACAGCATGTATTTTGTCAATCCAGGGCCGGCAACACCCAGTTGACATCCAGTATGTCATCGCACCGGTGTTCAACTTCATGGAATCAGCTGTCGATACTGCGATACGTATCCACAGCAGTGAGACTGGGAAGGGAGACATACTGGTGTTTATGCCAGGAAGTGAGGAATGTGACGGCTGTATGCGGCTGCTTGAGGAGAAATATTCTGGAGCTGATCTAGTAGCTCTGTCGCTTTATTCAACTTTACCGCATCACGTCCAAAGCCGTGTGTTCGATGTTAGTGCGGCTCACAGAGGTATACGTAGGGTGATTTTTGCTACTAATATCGCTGAAAGCAGCGTCACTATCCCTGGTGTCGGGTTTGTGGTGGACTCGGCACTGGTCAAGTTAAAATATTTCGACGTCAGTAGTGGGATCGATTCGTTGATTACTTGCCCCAGTAGCAGAGCTTCTGCCAAGCAAAGGGCAGGGCGGGCAGGTAGAACTCAACCCGGGAAATGTTTTAGATTGGTCACAGAAGCAGATTTTTTCGCTGTACGTCCACCCTCACTTGAGTCGCATGAGTCACATGGCTCTGGTACAGCTAAAGGAGAGTGGGTGCCTATAAGTACCCCTCCAGAAATGCAAAGAGTGGACATATCTATGGCTGTGCTACAGTTAAAAGCAATTGGTGTCGATAATGTGCTCCATTTCGACTTTATTTCCCCGCCTACACCAGCACAACTGATTTTTGCACTAGAGCTGCTCTATTCCCTAGGAGCATTAGATCTCAGCACTGGAAACCTCACTTTGTGTGGCCGCAACATGGCTGAAATTGGTCTTGAACCAAAACTGTCGAAATGTCTTCTTGCGGCTCATTATGAATATGGCTGTGGGGAGCAGATGTTAGACGTTTTGTGTATGTGCGCCGTGGATTACCCATTTCTGCAGCTTCATCACGGGCGCAGCGCTGCCTCCAAGCTTCAGATTCAAGAAGCTGTAAATGAGTTTGTATCACTGGATGGTGATCACATCACACTGATGGGTATATTTAAGCGGTATAAGGAAGTACTGAGCAGCAGTGGCAAAAGAGGAGGCGGTGGCGCGGCGTCGGAATGGTGCCAGTCGAACTCACTGCAGCCGCGAGTAATGCAACGGGCTGCTGAAATTCGCGAGCAGTTGCGCAGTGTACTGAGAGGAATTGTAAAGAAAAATTTGAAGGATGCGCCGCTTAACGACGGTGCTGGTGCTTGTGCTGGTGCTGGTGCTGGTGCTGCTGCTACTGTTGAATCCACTGCAGACCAATTTTACCGGCGTGATGTCCCTTTTGACTGCAGCTGTGGCGACGATACTGTGGCAGTGCGAAAATGTCTTCTGTCGGGATACTTCGCCAGTGTAGCTAAGCTTAACAGCAGCGGAACGTACACCAGTCTCCGCAGTACTATCAGCAGCGGTGGTCGGGGCAGCAGCGGTGATATAACCTGCTTGGCTCCCCATTCTCAGTCCGTTTTTGCATCGTATGGCAGACCACCAGAATGGGTGATGTATAACGAAGTGACTTATACGACTGGTAGCTTCACTCGCAACAGCAGTGGTGCCAGTGGAAGCACCAGAGAATGTGGTGGCAACAGCAGTGGGTTGACGGCGTATATGCGCGATATGAGTCGAATCGATCCTAAATGGATTGTGGAGGTGGCCCAGCACTACTACAACTACACGATTTGATCTATTGCCACTATAGGAAACCTCTGTGCAAACTTCTGCGACTGTGACTGTTTCTGTTTCTGTGGCTGTGACTGTGGCTGCACACACTGTTGCTGTAATCACTGTAGCTGGTCATGATTGTTACCGTACCTCACTCAATTATTCAATTCTCATTGCGACTGGTCGACTGTAAATACACACTTTCCACCCACAGTAACTACGTATGTGCTAGAGTATAGAGTACCTGCTGCTGGTGTACCTGGTGTACCTGCTGGTGTGTCTGCTGGTGTATGAATGCAGCAGTACATTAACGTCACCGTAAATAAAACTTGAAATACATTATGCACAAGCAACCAAACAGCAGAGCAGCAAAAAACAATCCATCCCCAGCGGAATCACAACACACTTCTTTGCACTTCTGCTCACTTCATTTCCTCCTTCGCAGTGTGCCTTTCAGTCCACTCGTCTGGCTGCTGGCAACAGAAGAAGCACTGGCACTACCGAGTGAATTAATCGACTGCGTATCATTGTCTTCATCATCGAAACGCACTGAAGAATGTGAAGGCTTGTGCTTCGGGTGGTGATTCACCTGGATGATTTTACGGGGCTTCGTAGCAGGAGGTGGCTTCAAAGCACCACCACCGCCTCTTCTTCCAGGTGCATTCCCCGCAGATTTAGACAAGTGGCGCTGTGGGACAGGGCTGAAAGCCGCTGGCTCTGGTACTTCTTCAACTTCTTCAACCACCAATGGTTCCGGCTCCGGCTCTGGGTCCGGCTCTGGGTCCGTCCCCCCGGCTTCCTCTTTCATTGCCAGTACTGCTGCACTGATGAAGGCATTCGAAATCTTGGTTGTCTTCTGCATATAACCTGAGCCCTTCTCTAGCTGCCTGCTCAGAACCGACTTCGGCGTTTCCAACGTTTTTTCTTCCTGATCTGTCTCATCCACCTTGACAGCCAATTTTTCCTTCTTTGGTCTCTTCTTAATAACGAACTTTTTAGGTGGTTTGTATCCAGTGGTGCGCGAAGCTCCTGGAATCGGATTAGAAGCTGCGGTAAGTTTTTTCGCTTTGGAAGCTTGGACACCACCAGATAACCCAGCAGGGGCGGTGACGTTGGCGATACCAGGGAGTGAACCAAGAGACTTGCTGGCCATCGACAACGACAGATTGAGCACTGCTGAGCCATCCAGACTGTCGAATGAGCTTCCACGGCTGACTTTACCTGGTTTACCATCGAGATCAATCAGCAGTCGATTCATACTGCCGCTACGCTCTAATAGTTTGTTATGCCGCAAGGTATCCCGCAGCATCCGCTGCTGCTCCTGGTGCTTCACCAACTCCTCGTTTACGATGTCTTCCAGTTTGCTACTCACTTCCTCCACAGGCGCCCTTTTGCGAAGATTAGAGCGGATGATATCCATTTCCATACCCGAGAAACCCCCAGATCCTGCAGCATTCCCAGAGAGTGACGACTTCAAAGTTTGTAAATCCATTCGTTCCAGAAGCGACTGCATGTGACGTGCAGCATCAATCTTCAACCGGTAATAATTGCAAACATATTTCGACAGCTCCAGGCGAGGCAACAACTCTTTCCCCCGTCTCTCCATACGAACGGATTGATCTTCCATCTGCACTGAAGCTTTCTCATCAGCCTTGGCGTCAGCTTTGAGTTGTGCAATCGTATCGAGATATTCCCGTTTTGCTCGACGTTCTTCCGGTGAAAGCATTAAAGAACTCATCCAGGACTGACGTGTTCCCTCTAGCTCGGCCGCAGCAGCAGCACTCGCCACACTTCGTTTAGCAGCATTGGTCGCCTTGATTGCAATCGCTTGTGACTCTGTAACTAGGGAGGTACCCTCAGACTCCGTCGTAATAACGCGACACAAACGTCGACACATAGCTTGGAAGTACCACTTTGTTAAGTGGGCAAGAATGTTTATGGATGTCAGAATCTTGAATTCAGAGCTTTCCCTGTAAATTTTGTTCGTCCACAATCGCCTCGCAAATGCTTCTGCTCGAGCCTCTGCAGAATTCGTTTCTGTCAGCCTCATACGGACAACATCAAAGAACTGTCGTTCTGAAGTCAGAAGATTGTCCCCTTCTGCCACATCTTCGCGTTCTAGCACTGCTATCTCACGTGCCAAATTACCCTGGACGTTTGAATTACTGGTGACCACGCTGAAATGTGACTCGCTAGCGCTGGGAATAATCTTCTGGTGTGTCGCATTCGGGTCTGCTTTACTGCGAACACCTTTTCTACGCACTTTCCGACGTCTTCTACTCGCACCACCTTCCGAGCTATCAGCCGATACAGCACGGCTACCAGCTGTGCTGCGTGCACTGGTCATGCCCTGCCTTCCAGTCATACGCGATGAGCCTGGGATCCCACTAGGAGCACGAGACATCGTACCAAGGCCTCCGCTTGAATTCAGGTTTTTGGTCGGGAGCGGAGGAAGTTTGAATTTGTCTTCCCCTTCACCTTCTGCGGCATCATCATCAGAGTCACTGCCAGGCTCTTCTAAACCTAAACTCGTATAAAAACAGTCTTCACCTTCACTTGCAGACGAGAAATCATCCGATTCGCACTCTTCATTAGGATCCAGTATTCGACCTTCATCCTCGTATCGATCAATCGAGTCTTGTACCCACGAATAACTAAACAAATGCTGGTGAATAATTTTTCGAACTACAAGACCAAGGCAAGTAGAAATATTAGTGGTACTTGATTCTAAACCAGTAAAACCCACCACAAAATTCCTCGGCATAGCTGGGTTTTTTTCCTCATCATCTCCGGCTGGTCTAAATTCATCTTCAAAATCCTCTTTTGGTGCCATTGCAGAGTGGAGATATAGCGGCAGGGTCGACATGGAGGTTTTCCCACCGATCCAACGTGACCAACCACCCCAAACAAAACGCAATCGAAGGCCTACGATTGTGCTAGCATCGTAGAGATACTCAACACCTTGCACGAAATCATCTTGTGGGACATGAATCTCGTGGATTTGCATCGCAGCACCATTCCATTTGCCACGTTTTCTAGAATTTATTTCTTTGGCAGTATCAGCAGACCACACAACTTGCCAACCAACAATACCGACACCTTCCTGCATATTCAGCCGCAGACTCGAGAGCTTGTACCCAGCAGGCACCCATGTGCCCATACCGTGTTCGTCTTCAGGGATATACGGATCCGCGAAGCGCTTTCCGTCCAGTCGACTCATCGAGTTAGGCAAAGATTTAGGTGCACGAACATCCATAAATTCTTGCTGACCACGTTGTTCAAAGCTCTCAGATAACACACGCTGCTCAGTCGTCAGGCGAAGACTCACAGCTGATTTGTAACTTTTCAGAAAACGCTTGAAAGACAACGTTTGCTTGGCATCTGCGACAGTAAACGCCACGAAACGGCGATTGTAGGAGCCAACCACATGCTGCAGACCCAAGCGCCGTAAAGCGATAAAGCGCTTGCAAACCTGATCCAAATCAGTCTGCAGGCGAATAATCGGAAAGCCGATGCTCTTTGCTCGTAACTCGGCACTGTCATGATGTGCAATATGAAATCGAAGTGCATAAAACACTTTAAACAGGACATTCAGCCGAAACAGCTTCGTTGCTTTATCAGACAAAATATTAAATATTTTTGTTTCTTGGACGCACATCTGCCAACGTAGGAACGTCGCACCGAATTCTGAAGACGCAGTTGCAAGCTTTACGGAGCTTACATAAACCACATCTTTAATCCCTCTAGATGCAAGAAGCTTAGAATACCCCGGGAGCAATTCACAACAACGCTTCACAGTAGGAATCAAACCAGGTGTGACATTCATTTGTTCCCGTTCCACAAGTTTTAACCAACGATTAAAAATTACCCACATTGTTCGTAGACGTCGGTAACGCGGAATTTTCTTGTCGATAGCAATCAACCTTTTGCAAATCCTGATATAATTAGAAAGTTTCTTCCGGTTATACATCATCAATGATAATCTCTCAGACAAAGGTCCACGTAAGGCACGAAAATATTTTTTCGTTTCAGCTTTAAGCATCTGTAACTGTACATCCCGATTAACTTTTGCAAGAACAGTAACCAAATTATCTGCAGCATGAATTTTGAATTCTGAAACATACTTCAATTCGTTTTTAACCGCACCAGCTGTGATATCTTCTTCCGCTTTTAAAATACCAACCAGCATCGAACTCTCTCTTTTCTTTCCTTCCATAGCCAAAGCTGTAGCATCGTCTGCAACCTCCACAATTTTACGAGAATCTTCCAATAATTTCTGAGATAACTTACACATATCTTCTGCTTGTGCTACGATCTGAAGTCTGTCCTCTTTGTCCCACTCAAGTATCTCTTTCTTATTAATACTACGGCGAATGCCTTCAAGTTCGCGCTTAGCACGGCTTTTGGGGCGAGCGGTTTTCGGAGTCGAACTGCGACTTTTATGGCCGCTATGCCCGTGACCATGCCCGTGACCATGGCTGCTGTGTCCATGACCGTGCCCGTGACCATGGCTGCTGTGGCCGTGTCCATGCCCGTGGCTACTGTGCCCGTGACCATGGCTGCTGTGGCCGTGGCCATGGCTGCTGTGGCCGTGACCATGGCTACTGTGCCCGTGTCCATGGCCGTGTCCATGGCTGTGTCCATGGTTGCTGTGCCCGTGACCATGACCGTGACCATGGCTGCTGTGCCCGTGTCCATGCTCATGGCTGCTGTGGCCGTGGCCATGTCCGTGGCCATGCCCACTTGTGTGGCTGTGCGGCTGAGAGTATACCTGCGCATGACTTGGACTCGTGTCCGGTGACGCGCGCGGGGATTTGCTCAGGGCGCTCACCAGCCCGCCAGTGGTCACCCTGCTCGGGCGAGTGAAAGACTCCTCTTCCCCACCACCGCCACCAGGAAGCATGCTTAATTGAGAGGGAGACAAAGGCTTGTGATCGTATGAGTGTGCAGTCCCAGGCTTGCTGCCAGGATGGGAGCCAGCAGTTGTTGCGCGGTGGCCGTGGCTAGCGGCAGTGCCAGGCTTGCCCACTGTGGTCGGTCGGCTACTATGTTGGGAATGGTCAGCAGTCCCCGGTTTGCTGCCATGGTGGGAGCCAGCAGTTGTTGCGCGGTGGCCATGGCTAGCTGCAGTGCCAGGCTTGCCCCCTGTGGTCGGTCGGCTGCCATGGTGGGAGCCAGCAGTTGTTGCGCGATGCCCGTGGCTAGCTGCAGTGCCAGGCTTGCTGCCACTGCCATCGCGCTCCCCCTCTAGCCCAGTCCCTCCGGTGGTCGGCCTGCTGCCCACACCAACAGAACTCGGTCTACTGCTGTCAGCATACCCTGATCTTCCTGTAGAGGCTCTACTGCTGCGATACCCACCCTCTTCGCCAGTGTGCGGACGACTGCTGTGAGCATAGTCAGTGCCCCCAGAGCTTGGTCTTGAGGAGCGGTCATCTGTCACACCTGTAGTGGGGCGACTATCAGAGCGCCCCGTAAGCGCCGTGCGTCCAGACCGCTCGCCATCATGCTCTGCATCCAGCGCCCCTCCCGTGCCATCCTCAGCAATGCCGCCGGTGTCGCCCGTCAAAATACTCACATCTTGAATACAGGGCATCCCATCAGGACCAACCGCAGCGTGATTATTGTCGATGAACAGAATATCGGTGTTTCCATCAGGGCTGCCTTCCGTATAACCATCGTCATGACCATGCCCATGACCAGGTCGCTGGTGGTGAGAGCGAGTTGATGGAGGCTCTGGAGCAACTAATACATTAGCATTCAACTGCGGGGCGGCCATAGCGCCACCCATCAGCATCGCTGGAGTGATCACATTTTTCTTCTTCTTTGGGGCTCCCCCATACAGCGCAGTCGCAATACGAAGTGCCTCATTCATACCTTTCTTGTGTGGTTGCATCAGCGCATCGACATCAGCATCAGATTCGTCCACAACACCCATCTCCTTCATATCCGAGATAGCAGCTCTTCTTCGTAGCATACGGTGCAGGCGTGAGTTGCGGACCATATTCGAGAGTCTCTCGGCATCCGTTTGGTCGTTCACGTCAACACTCATCGCACTCAGCGCCGCTGTGGTGTCTTCATCATCCCCTGGAGCACCTGGATCCACATTGTTAACTTTTTTCATCCAGATATAAAGAGCATGGAAAGCCATAAGCTTGCGCTTCATGTTTAACGCGTAGATACTGTCCGTGGCGTTGCGACGGATTCTAGCATTGTCACGTAAGTGGTACAGCGCACGACGTGCAAACTTTTGGAATCTGAACGAATTCTCCAACATCCTCCACTGCTCCGCCATAATAATTCCATCCCTCAGACCCTCCACATCACGCTGAATACCCACATCGCAAAAAGCCAAAAAGTGCAAATCACGGACTCCAAACAAGGTTGAAACTTGGTTTTCGTACACATTTGAAGCCACTTGAGGCAGCTCGATGTTATCGAAGTCTTCTTTATCTTCAAAGTCGCCTTCCACCTCATCCACATCAACCACACCTGCAGCAGATACATCAATGTTCCAATCGAACATCGACAGATAGTGCTCCAGTTCATCTTCCTCTTCTTCCTCTTCAAGAGGAGCTTCAGGGTCGGCTTGCACGGCACCTGCACTCGCACCAGGGCCACCAGCAGCACTCCCAGGCTTCCCTGAATTGGCTCTCTGTAGTCCCCCAGCTGGCCTCTTCACGCTCTCCTGTTTGCGCAGCTTCTCGTACGCCTCCTCCTCCGCCTTCCGCTTCTTACGTTCTTCACGCTCAGCTTTCAACCATAACACGCGCATTTTTTTCTTTCTGTCCATGCGGCTAACAGGAGTTTTGAAGGCCGCGTTTGGAAACATATTTCGGAAAAAACTAGGCGCTTTCAGCTTGGCACGAGCAGTAGCCACCTTCTTGTATACGACATAGGCTCGCCAGATCTGGAATGGAATGTTTTTGCACTTATAGATGTTTTTCTTCATGCGGATCAGACCATCTTTGAACCACGATTTACGCAAGATCTTGTTCTGATGAGCCCATTCGTGCAAGAAACCGATCAGAGAACTAGCCTTTTTCAACAAAACACCTCGATAATGTTTCTGTCCACGCTGTCGGAGCTCTAGAGTGTATCGAGCATGTCTCTTCCAAGCCCGATAGCAGCGCATTTTCCAAATCGTCGGAATCACACGGCCACATAGGAACTTCGCTTTCTCGCGAGCAGTAGCGAGTTTCTGTGAATAGCGTCTCCACACGTAGAAAGGCCAGTAACACTGCCGAAAGAGCATTCGACGCCATTCAGCTTTAACACGGTATTGCCTCCACACCTTAATTTTCCTCCAGCAGTGACGACGCATGGCAACCTGGTGTTGCGATTCACGTGCCCATGCTGAGAAATACAGCGCTTTCACCCGCCCAAATATAATCCTCCATTTGCCTCGGGCGGCACGGAATCGATAACGGCGAAGGTAAGCTCGCACGAAAGCTTGTAGACGCGTCGAACAATAGGATTGTAGCAGTTCGACAACATCACGGTATGAGAAACCGCGCAGACCGCGTCCGAAAGAGACAGCCAATTTGATCACTTCCAGAAGCGAAGGTGGTCCCCACAGTGGAATTCGGGCTTGGCCTTCGTAGCCAATTCTAGCGTTCATTTTCCTCTCACCCGGGGATGGCAACATACTTCCTTGCCTTTTAAGAGCTGGTGATTTAAGGGAAGGTTTGAAGACGGCACTCAATCCCTTGCGGGTGTGCAATGGAAAACAGTCAATACCTAAGAGGTCCACCAAATCAGGAGGGAACTTCACATCATTCGTGCTCTCCATCTCTGCGATCAGCTTGTGACAGTTCTCAATAATCTGGTGCAAACTATCTAAGCGGCCAATCGTGATGATTCCCTTGCTGAACTGAATCTCACGAAGATAACTCTTAAAATCAGCCGTTGCTTTAGCTTTGCGCTGTTCTGCTCGCTCATTCATCTCCACCTTCTTCTTTTTCTCTTCCAAGTGCTCCGCTACCATCGATTCTCGCTGCTTCTCCACCTGTTCAAGTTGCAACGCACGAGCATCTGGTTCTTTTGCAAAAACAACATCTCTCATCTCATCCAGCGTCACCACCAAGTCTTCCAAATGAGGCATTTCGTTCAGAATACGAGTTATATCAGCCTCAATTTTTTCATCATGAGGCTGTCCAGAGGCTTGAGCGTTGCTTAGCAATGCTCGAGCAGCTGCAAGACAGCGAGAGTAGAACAGTTCCTCAAACGAGATATTCAATCCGAAATCTTTAAATAGGGCATACAATCCAGCTAATTCAGTGTGTTTGATCTTCACACGAGTGGAACAAAGCGTGGCTGTCAGTGTAGAAATAGGCAGTGCCTTGTGTTGCACCGTGTAATTTAACCCTGTTTGGGGGTTTTTCTTCAGAATAGCCTTTTGCACATTGGATGCTAAGAATTTCCCTTCGATCACAAGCCAATTGGACAACATTTTGCGGTTGGAATTTCCAAAAACAAAGGCATCCAAATTGTGTAATTGTTCTCGAATAAGCGACACTGGGAGAAATTGATTCAGCTCGGCCACCTTGGCTTCCTGCTCAGATGGCTGCAGATAAGCAGGTGTCGAGTCCAATGACTCATCAATTGTTAAAGAGCCAGAGCCGACAGACATCGAGCTATCCACTTTAGAAAGTCGATAACGCACCTCTGGAGCATCAGAGACAGGGCGGGGAGCGATTTTGTGAGTCTTGGCACCATCAAACGTCTTGACACCAGACACGACTGCTTTTCTTTCCGCAGGTGGTAGCGAGTTGTAGGTACTGCCTTCCTTCGCGACTCTGCGTTCTTTTTCTTGTAATGATTCGCTACCAAATGGAGCCCACAAGGGATTGTTGATATCCCTCAGCATTTCCTTCTCCGCCTCGTCAAGTCCAGACAATGATAGCTCTTTCCGCAATTGCGTCTTACTTGTTCCCAGAGGTTTTGCTTTCCTCGGGTTATCAGCACCAGACGCAGGATGGATAAAGGGTCGATGAGTTTTGCTGAAATCCGCAGAATGCTTCAAAAGCTTCTCCTCCAGCTCTTTCACCAGGTCAATATTCATCGCATTCGCATTGTCAACAACCTCAGTAACAACGGAATTCTCAACTGGTGCACCACTCGGTTGTTCAATCATTGACTCATTGCTAATGATGAACGGAAATTGAACCGTGGCACCAGGGATTTTGATACGGTCACTCTTACTCGTAGGTCCACCTTTTTTCAACACTGGCGTCTTCACGGGAGACCCGTTTGGAGAATTTAGGTTCAAGCTACTGTCGTTCATTGTGCCAAATGGAGTTTAAAGCATCAAGACAAGCAAACAACTTCCAAAAGGAATGTCGCAGTTGCCTTTCAACGCAACGAGCAGCTGAAACGGCTTTCAACTATATTAAATGTGAAATGTTTATACATAGAACAGACCCTTGTAATTATTCATATTATGATATGGAAGTTTGAATAATACTATCAAACTGCGGCTCCATTTCCACAAAAGCTTCGCAAACGTCTTTCTTGGTGAGTTTTTGAAACGCTCTTTTCAACGCCCGAGATTTGTTCGTGAAAAACACGCTCACTGGTATTGGATGGAAATTATACTGTTCAATACCAAAGTTTCACTTTCCGGCAGTGTTCTAACGACTGCTCCACCCCAGCAGCACATTTTCAAAAACTCCACTTGACCTACTGCTGCAGACTGTGGACATCTGGACATCAAGGACATGGCGTGTTAAAAACAGCACCATGGAGCACAGGAACATCTTAACTCGGCACACCCAGATAAAATAAATTTGATAATGATGGCGATTTCTGGCAAAGCGAAAGCGATCGCCTAATGCAATTTTTTGTGTTTCAATGAGAATCAGATCAGTGCTGTCGCAGTCAAACCGACTGGCCCAGCCCCAGCTCCATGCTTTAAGGGCGTGGTGTAGAGGCAGCCGTGGTGTCCCTTCAGTTGTACACGCTGGGCCTAGTTCTGGCATCTCCAAGGCATTTTGCACTTCAATCTGTCGAAAGGAAGCTTCTGAAACTGCTGACGTCAGCGGGAACATTCACGGTAGTTCATTTAAATCTTTGATCGTGGAAGTACCTTCGTCCAGGGACCATTACCGAAAAGCGCTTCTATCAGTCTCACATATACGTCCAAACGAAAACGTCAAGAATATCCGCAACAAGACGAAACTCTATGGTAATCATTTCATTTGACCAGTGATGCTCACTCACTCTGTCTATCTATCAATACAGTATCTGTGGTAATGTCTGTCTGACAGTGATGTCTGTCTGCTGTTTATCTGACTCTCTGTTCCACTCATATTTCTGCTAATGGTATACAGTTATTGCATGGATCGATGCCCTGCTAAAGGCTCTGTCCATTCCACTCACTCGAATTACTAAATCTTACCGCAAAGCTCTGAAGGGTATGCACCCGTTTGAAAGAAAAGTCACTGAGCTCACTCTGGTGGCCAGGGTGAAGGCGGGAAAACCTGGTATTGAGGTGAGCAGTCCGTGTTTGCCCCGTGTCTGCTTGTGGATGTGCTCTGACCAAAATATTTCCGCGGTTGTGGTTGCGGCTGCGGCTGTTACTGTCTCTGCTTTTGCTGTACCCGCCCAAACCACAGGACATTCTCGCACACTGCCGAGCAGTGATTACGGCCACTGCAGCTGTGGGACAACGATACATCGCTCTGTGCAAGCTTCCAGACGCATCATCCACCGTCCTCACCGATCTGCGTGTGTGCGCTGAGGCAGAAATTCGCCATCTCTACACGTTAGATGCGTTTCTTTTACCAGTGGTGAGGGCAAATAAATCGCTGCGAGGGAAAGACAGAACTCAAACCAAAGCTCCAACCAAGGGAGGGAAAAGCTTGAACAGCAAAGGTGAGGCGGTATCAATTGGTGACCCGTCGCTTAGATTCCTAGAGCGCCACATGGGTTGGTCTGAATTCGTGGGATCAAACTCATTTCGTTCAGTCTCCGCCGTTCCCGACGGCGGTGGTAGCAGTAGCAGCAGCAGCAGCACTAGCCGTGGTGCCTCTACCTCTGTCGATGCTGCTGTCGCTTCCGCTTCACCAGTGCGATGCATGGCGGATATTGTGGCCCTGCACAAAGAGCTAAGGCGGCTACCAGTGCTGTCACTCACACTTCCCTCAGTAATACTAGTTGGGGCACCAAACGTTGGTAAAAGTAGCATTGTCAGAGCTATTTCCTCCGGTGCACCAGAGGTCAATAATTACCCGTTCACCACGCGGGGGGTGAGCGTTGGCCATATTGGTCTCGATGCTGTGGCAGCAGCAGCAGCTTCTGCTGTGGAAGATGCAAAATTGACTGTGTCTGTAGCAAGCATTGACAGCGGCCTGGGCCAAGGCCATCACCCCCATCCCGACCTCGATCTCGGCCGTATTCAGGTCATGGACACTCCGGGGCTGCTGGACCGTCCTTTGGCACTACATAACGAAATTGAGCACCTAACTTACGCGACGATAGCGTTTTTTCCCCGTGCGCTGGTTGTGTTTGTCCTCGATCCGAGTGCGACGGCTGGTGAGCACACCTCGTCCTTGCGTAACCAGCTTAATATACGAGCATATCTGCGGC
>JACKZZ010013841.1_pt1 | contig 18040 bp, 21 predicted proteins | sample 8027871 | NCBI WGS metagenome assembly JACKZZ01 (sample SAMN15724774, study PRJNA655200) | protist metagenome | isolation source: fluorescence activated cell sorting (FACS) single amplified genomes of... | place: USA: West Boothbay Harbor, Gulf of Maine | collected 2000-07-19
CAAATAAACCGAAGAAATTGAAACGTTATTCCAAAACGTTATTCCTTAACCGCAAAATCAATAATTCAACCAGTTTCTTACGTGTCAAAATCGTTTGGTCGATCTCCGTAATTGTCGTAATTGTCGTCTCCTACACCCTGGCTCAACACGGGCACTATACCGCCTAAAAAACAACGACGCAATAATGCAAGAAAATAGCACGGCGCCTCACAAATACCATCACGAGGTTGGTTGCCACTTAGGATTACACAAAACAAAATGATCAAACTGAGCAAATGTTGTAATAATATTGACACCAAAAATAAAAAATCTTTCCACAACATTTTTTGTGCTATGTGGTGATTGAACAATTGGTTTGTTTGCGCCAAAATAAAATGTACCCAAAAAAGAAGCACAGACCGAAAGAAACTTCATGGTGACAATACCTAGAAACCTATCTGCAATGGGAATGATACTTTACTCAATGTAATGAAAATTATTCTGAACTTGAATATTATAAATAACTCTTACTTGGTAAACAATGACGTGTGAATAAATTATAAATAAAAATGTGATACGTTCAATTCTGAGATCTCAAAATAACAAATTGAACTCGGGACTGTGAATGGTTCTCAATTATTGTGTCGTGCATGGAAATGTAAACTCAAATTGTATAATTATTTATTTGAGGAAATGAACTCAAATATTTTCATCTAAATTTGATTTGAAAACAAGAAACCAACTTTATTTGTCCGGTTTCGATTGTATCGTGGATGTAATCAAACCCAACGTATGGGAATTGAATTTGTTATTACCAATCAAATTAATTATTATAATATTGCAATATAATTTAAATACTGCAATATGAAATGGTATAGCAAAATATAATCTCAAGAAATTGAGAAATTGGTAAAGCAATGACAATGAATTAATTCGTCGTCGTGTATAAAATAACTATGTCGAAAAATTCAAGAAATGATTGGACGCGTCCGGAAGAGGGCGGAATCTGGAACTATTATTAAATATGACACGATTAAAGAAAAAAAGATTCAGGTCGTTGGGGAGAATGAATAACAAAACATAAGAATATGATTGTAAAAAAACTTGACCACTGGAATCCAATATGACACGCCAAAGAATAAAATCGTTAAACCAAACTCATATATTTGTTCAGATATTCCATTGGCCGATCACCTCACATTCCATGAATGATTTCGTTTCCACTAGCTGGTAATGCAAATTGACAGGAGTAAATAATAGAACTGGCAATTGATTATACGAACAAACACATGAAATATTGGTTGACATATGACAAAAATGACGACATGAATGAAATCATAAGACTAACGAACACACATACAGAATGACGCAAGAATTCTAATGACTGTAACGCAACACTTGAATAATTATTGTTTACAAGAATACGTACAAACCCATTGTAACTTGCCTCGTGATATTCTTTGTGAAATTACACACCACAATTTTAACAATACAAACAAAACCATAATGGATGATGCCAAAGGATGAATAATTATATTGAATTCAATTTAAAATTGAAAAATATCTTGCTGTATGAATATATTTGAAAGTGGAATGAACTGAATTTTGAATCCTAATAATACAAGTTTGCACCTCTGCAACAATTTGAACGCAAAGAAGTATCAAGAACAACACCACCAAACAACATCCATTGGCATCCATATGTTTAATTTCATTTTTCCAACATGCATACATACATGTGTCATACACGATGATTCATAGAAAACGGTTGTATTGATTTTGTCTGTGGTTGCCCCGACCCCAATATTTTGAGGCGGGTCGATTGCTTTCACCTGCTACCTTTTGAGGGGCTGAATCTGCGCAAACTGGTGACTGCTTGGTCCAAATCAGTCTGGAGATCTTGAGATATCTGCCACATAGATCGGTTTCCATTGGACATTGGAGAGGCTGACATGGGAACGCCAGCTGCACTTCTGACTACAGGTTCGAAACTGCACAATTCAAAATAATTCCTTCATTATGTGGTAAATTCACTTTGAGCAGAAACATTCAAGCCTGGAATTGTTGGAACACGTTCAAATCTTTTACGTTGGAAACGTTCATTTCAAAAATACGCAGGTAGTGGTGGTGTCAAAACAGCGAGCGCAAAACACACATAGATGGCTTGGAACGCTGAACTACAAATCATAATCATTTTCAAATCAATGTAACGAGATGAAATGCAAGCATGTTAAATATTTTGTTTTACTGGCAATGACAATCACCATTCAATTATATGAAAAAATGCAATATATCAATAATTCCCATCCGCATAATTGCGCTTATTACTTTTATGATTTACATGAGCATCATTTGAAATACACATTAATGACAATGCTGTGTGTAAGCGTTTTATAAGATATCATACATAGTTGAAACTAGCTGGAAGACGGAAATTAAAACTTCAATTTCTCACTGAAATTAGGGATAATAAAGAATTTACGTTTGCTGCTGGTGGGGCTGCGGCTGCGGCAATCGGAATGGATTCGCAGGTGTGCCGGCGGCTGGAGGCGGTGGCGGGGTACGCAATAAAGTCTGTGGATAGGAAGGAATAGGCAAGGGCGGAACGGACTGGTTCGTTGGGGGGGCTTTCGGCGGTGGCGGTGGTGGTCCCTGGGATTGATATATTGAACCTCGTTGTAACAAACACAAAAGAAATTTAACATGATTTCATTTCTCATGATCTCGTGAACCATTATACATGTTTTATATATACACACAACGTGGAATGTCAGAAAATAAACAAAAAGCACGCGTTGGGAACACTGGACGCATCCAAGTGAAGCAACTTCATTAACTGAAAATGTTTCGAACGATTTTTGGTATTCATTGAGACATCATGGAAATTTTGGAAATTAATTTGGAAGAATAAACAAAACATTTTGGATCAACTGAAAATGTTGGAAAGCAACTGGAGAGCCTTTCGAAATAATTCATTACGCGAGACCACAACTGCTTTTGAAATGGAATCAAAAAAGAAATATTAATTAGATATTGAACAAATAAAATTCGCGTTGGATATTTTTGTAGTGAAAACGATTTGTGCATTTCGATGTGTTTTGAATTTTTTCTTGTTGCGATTTTTTTTATTCTAACAGCATGATGGTCAGCAAGCTGACGACACTCGCTTACGAGAGCAACGGCGACAATGAAATCACAATAACAAAAATTATACAAAACAAATACAAACAAATCGAAACTTAAAAATGGTTTGCCGAGAAAATATGAAAAACCCAATTTCTTTTGTCCAAAATACCCAAAGCGATCAAATTAATGTAATTAATCCTCCTGATAAATGTTGCGAATGTGGTGAGTGTGGCGATTTGCAAGTAGTGTGTGGAGCGCCATCAAAACCGTCACCTTTAGAATGAGGAGATATGACCGATGTCGGAGTGGAAAACGGTTCTGGTTCCGTTTGCCAGAGATGTTGTTCTGCGTCACAATCAATGAAAAAAAAATTATTAATATACAAAATGGACGTGGTTTATACGAATAATTTGAATTGTTGACAACATCAGCGGAAGACGCAAACAACTTGTTTTTTCAATCAATAACTAATTGAATCAGCCTTCGTTGACACCCACCATCAATATGCAAATGAATAATTATGTCATTCTCGTGCTTATTGGACACAAACTTAATATGTCAGCAGATAATTGCGTAAAAAATATTACTACTGGGATATGAAACCGCGAATCGAAAAACTGGTGTACTTTTGTCTGTAAATCCGTGCCAATAATATATATATATATATATATATATATATATATATATATATATATATATATAAATGAAATGGACAACAACAATAACAACATAATCAATCAAAACTAATTATTTTGGATAAAATTCATACCGCAAAATCATTGAAATTAAAGAACATAATGTTCAGAGTGCGAATACGCTTGTCCTTGAGGGTCACGCCACCCTGGCGATGCATAGGAGACGTCGACGGAACGTCCATGCCATTTTTCTCGGGCTCTGTGCTGAAAGGGTTGTACTCTACGTTGCTACGGATCACTGGTGTGCGACCATGCTGGATCTCTTCAAAACCCCTTTCCAAATCAGCAATGTCTGAGAGGTACGCCCGCTCTTTCACTCGCGCTTTTGACAGCATCTACAAAACAGGTCGTTAAATAACATCCCAAATGTAAAAACACAACGCAAATGTCAAATTTGGCAAAACCAAACGACACTCTAGATATTTTTGTCGGGAAGCCGATTCGTGGATTTGGGCTTGTTTAGAATCGTTTTCCAAACAAAGGTTAATTGAAAAACCAATTTGACAAAACACCCCTTTTAAAAACAAACTCATCGCAATGATATGTAGCAAAATATTTCGATAAAACAGGACACAAACACACACACACACACCAATAAATTTCGACCTTCGAATCCACAACACATTTTGATCCTTTGCAATTTGAAACTTCGATGAAGAAAAAATCGTGTGCTTGTGACGACAACAACGACGTACATCACGTAAATGAGCGATCTCACTTGAATCCGATTTGTCAGTCCCTGACCGTTGGAAATATGACTGCGGACCGACAACTTCTGGCAAACAAAAAATGTAGAACAAAGAAATGGATACAATCGACATGAAAAACTGTAATGATTCAATGATTGAGTATCAAAACCAAAATGCTAGATAAAACCTTCGAAACTGTATGCCACGAAGAACATGCTAGACACCACCTGTGAAACTTTAGGCTAAGAACAAAATGCTAGATAGCACCTGTTAAATTGAATTCGTGTTTTGTTTTTGTTTTAATGGGTAATAGGAGAAGAGGTGGTAGTACGATCGTCCTGTAACCGCACCACTTCTTTGCGCAACATCGTGTTTTCATCTACAAATCGTTTGAGAATGTCGAGCGCCCGAGTGGACATTTCCTGGAGGTCTTCGGGTGTAAATGTGAGACCATATCCCTGACCGGGCCTGACAAAACACGAATCAATACTACTCACGTTCACATTGAAATACTCATTCACACTCTTTGAGCACGCTGAAGAAATACAAAAACAAATTCGATAATGTTGATTTTTTGACAATATTGCCGTCACTGGCAATTGATATCAATAATGGTCGGATTGTAATTCACAACCAGAATTCGATGTGTACATTACTTGAAAAATTAAAATTTGAAATTCGTTCAAACGAAACAATTAAATACCCTGTTAAACCACGAATGACCGTCGCCTTGCTTCGCCCCGGGGAAGAATGCTCCCTAGCCTTAGCGTCGCCATCCCCCTCATCATTAAACGGACTGTACCTAAAATCACAAGATTTCATTGTATCGCCGAAAAAACCTAACGACGTTGCCATTTCAAATTAATATTTAATAATATGAAAATTCAACAACCAACAATGAATCGAATGCAATAATGAAAAATTGCACTGAAAGAACAAATCGAAATAAAAACATGTCAATATAGAGCCCAATTCATAACGTTACAAACAAGTTCGTTAAACTGACCATGTAAAAAATAAAAATACTTGACTTGCTGCAACTCAAGATCCTTTCGGGCCATTTCGGCCCGAAGGGTTTCGTTATCGTCTTGTAACAAAGTATTTTCCTGAGCCTGTTCCGCCTACCAAACAAAATTAAAATAATCGTGGAAACGGCATCAGATTAATTATATTTAATAATAATTGAATAAAAAGAAGAAAATATGGTCTGTCTCCGCATTTGGCGAACAAAATTGTAATCAGCAACATTGATGGTGGCGACAAATCTCTCGAAAATAGTGGTGGATCGATCGAAAATAGTGAATTACATCCTTAGTTTGTGCCCGCTTCAAGGAGTCTGCCAACGATTTTTCCTGTTGCTGTACCTGGCTTATCCGACGACATGTTACCGTCATGGTACATATCAAAAGGAAGAACAAAACACCCGCAGCTATGGTCGGTACCAACCATGTCGCTACGTCATTCCTGAACAACACATTCACAAAAAAAAAAAACAAAACTGTTGATTTTCTAAAAGCAATCGGCGCGGTGGTCAGCAAGCTGACCAAGCTCGCTGACGCGAGCCGCGCCGGCAGAAAATACAAAATCACAATATCAAAATGAAACAAAAACGAATGGAAATCCAAGAAAACTGTCCCCGGCACAACGTAAAAAATCAAAAATCCGATTGAAAATTAGCAAATATCCTAGGCGAATTTAATGATCAAATGTGAATTCCTTGAACTCGATTGAGCATGTAGGCAACGGCCGTAAAAATAAAAAAGGACGCTGAATTGAAATCAGTCAATGGGTACTCCCAAAACAGATAGCTTGGAGAAGAATCCGACATTTCTACAAGCGCGTGACTCAATCGTTTTGTTAGAACTAATTAATTATTTCATTGAAGACTAATTAATGAATATTATTCGCATTCTGGACAGATCAACGTTGGACTGAATGGCATCGTTTCAAAAAATCAACTCAAAATTCCAAACCAAACAAAAAATGAAATACCGAAACTAATAATAATTATATTAAATATCGAATATTGCAATACTGAACAAAATCATAAAAACAAAACAAAATCGAATCGAATCGTGCAAAAGACACCTGCAAATATTCGTGATAATAATGTTTCCGATGAAAAAAATAATTTCAATGTAAATAAGCATTGAAAATCATTGTCAACTACTGAAATTTACCGTGTTTCATTTTTTCAATAAAAAAGGATGCACGAAATATGCGCCTAACATGGAAGATGTGATGCTGTAAAACAAACATTGGAAATGTTGTATGCAAAGATCGTGGGGTTGCACGGGGGAGAATTGATAAAACTTGAAGATTTTCCGGGTTGAATAATAATATTGATCATGATTCATAAATGATAATACACGTAATTATTGAATCAATATTGAAGGTATCAAACATAGTAACTACACCATCGTCCAATGAAAACTACGGGGAACCTACATCCCAAACAAACGACGCGAACGAAAACCAAAACAATACAGATGGGTGAGAATTGAAACATGGCTCAAAAAAATAATAATAGTCACTTTGTGACTATGCCTCAAAACCGACAAATACAGATCAATACTCAGTGCATAGACGAAATTATTAAGGAACTGATTCTAAACCTAAAAACTTATGAACGTATGGAGCATCAGGAATATCGTATTTTCCCATGGAAGATTGTGGATCGCGATCGACATATCGAAGAGGCGGCGGCATGCGAGGAGGACTAGGTGGGCGGGGCCGCAGACCATCGACGAAGTCCGAAGTTGACCAACGGTCCTTGCGTCGGGGCAGTTGCTTGCAAATCTTGCAATTGTGATGCTCACGCTGGTTCTGGGCTATTGTATGACGATCCGCGCGTGATAGGTGCGGCTTCCAACACATACGACGATCCTCTTCTTTCTTCTGCTGTTCCGCAGTTTTGGTCATGAGATCTGCTAACTCCATCCTATTCAACAAATTATTTGTTGATTTCAAACACAAACATCCATGGATCATAATACACCACTACATGCAGTCCCTGATCACAATTGAACTGACTGCATACATCTTGCGTTTAAAACACTTTTTTTGAAACTCGATCTGTTCCTTCGATATGACAACATTACACAAAGAACATTTTGACGCTGGATATTTTTGTCGGGAAATCGATAATTGTTGGATTTGGACTCCTTTAGAAGTGTTGCGATGTTGTTTTGCTGACGGCAAAATATGATGCATTATCCACAAATGCGATTGTTTTCAAAATTTACAAAATTGAGCAAAAATGATAAATGATACACAAACAACATTTTGACGCTGAATATTTCTGTCGGGAAATCGATAATTGTTGGATTTGGATTCCTTTAGAAATGTTGCGATGTTGTTTTGCTGACGGCTATAAATGTCAAACATGCTATGCGAATAATTGGGCAAAATATGATACATTATCCACAAATGCGATTGTTTTCAAAATTTACACAGTTTAGCAAAAATGATTTAAAATGATGGTAACTTGCGATCAATACCTGGCGAGATTGAGCTGCCGGGCACGTTCCTCGCGTGATAACACCTTTGTGGTGTGAAATTCAATATCCATTGGTGACATTGCCGTACCTCCTGACTTTGTGCCTGCCCAAACAAAAACAAAATAATAATTTAAACCAAAATTCAGAACATTATGTAAGCATGCGCATGTCTCTTCTCAAATACAATATATTGATAATATTGCCGAACATTGTCAAATTGTGAAAAATTCAAAACATTCGAAAAATTATTCATCATATTTCAACAAACTGACAATATGAATATAACTTATTTTAGATGGTTGACAACAATACTCTTCTTATTCGGCACTCCGTCTCGTTGCTGCGAAGCGAATCCTTCCGTCCGTTCTATTTTTGATCGGTATGGCCTGTACGTACTGAGCGCCTGAGACAAGACATCGCCGTTGGACGAAACCGCCGACTTTGAGCAATTGCTAACATATTTAGTACCATTTTTCACTGATTTACTCTCGACGGTCGCATTTGGTTCTTGCATCGGCATGTTGCATTATGAGGAATCTCAGATTTTGCAAAAACAACAACCACTTCTACTCATTATACAAAACAAAATCGCGCTAAATTGGGTCATCAATCACCTGCGTAAAATTAAAGAATCTCTTCGGAGATGAAAAACGAATGATGTGTACAGAGATTGGAATCGCATATAATGGATTGACACTGAATTAAGAAAATGGCAATGAAAACAAAATTTAAATATAATAGATCGTAAGAATGATGGGAATAGATCAGGAGAGAATGGTTCACAATGACGAGGAAATATCGAAATAAATGCTCAATGGCGTCAAATTAAATAATGAATACGTAATTATATATAATATAATACAAAATCACACCCACCCCAACTGCAAGAAACAATGCCACATTGTCAATAATTAAAATTGATCGCATTACAACTTGATATGTCACCATCGACAACAATTTTCCGTACAACAACCTTTTGAACATCTCGCAATCCAATCGCTCAAATAAAAACACACACATATACACAACAAATACAAACACGACATCCCTGTGCGGAATGAATTCATGCATTAGAATGCACTTGCCCAACGACAAAAAATTGAGATGACCGATTCTGGGAGTTGCCACATCAAATCACATTGAATACATTCTAATCAATTGATGATGAAACCAAAATCACAAATAATTGTTTCGAGAACACAAATTAATAAATAATTAAACCCAAGAATCCACATTGAAAAGAGATTGGAACTGTGCATCATCCGGCAGTTGGAAATTGGCTGCAAAATACAAACCCGTGACGCCTAAAATCGTCAAGATCATGGCAAAAATGACCATCGGCCCCCTAGGTTCGTCGAACCGGTCATACTTCTTGACATTCCGTCTCTTGCGGATGACCTGCATACGGCCCAAGAACACGCCATAACTCCATATAAGATAGGTGACAGTAACGGCCCCTAAAACCAGGCCCAACTTACCCCAGGCGGATGACATTGGATGCCGCATCATCATCATACTGACAATGCTCAAAAAGAGGCCCTTCTGCAAATAATGCAAATACGTACGCTCGTTGGCAAACATTACCTTTGGCTCTAGCAACGGCGTGTCCAAAATTGCCTTACCGTCGGAAACCGAACCAGAACCTGCTGCTGCCGCTGCAGCGGGTCCCGTCCGAGGACTGTAAAGGGCATCTCTGACGCGCCTTGTAGACGGCGTGGCTACAGTTTGGACCTGATCCTCGCGCAAGCGTTGTCGATGCTCCGCGCCGTATTCTTGCAACTGCTCATACCAATGTGGTTTCTCGGGTACGATATTGCCGTGCAAGTACCCCATGGCTTGTTGAAATTTGGAAAACTTGTATACCTGTACCGCGTCGCACTCCCTAATCATGTTCGCGACCCAATCCGGAGTCTCCTCCACATCCTGTAACTTGATTTCTAAAATCGCGTGAGGGAACCGAAAGACATCCTGTTCGCCGAGAGTATCCATCGTGTCGCGGCACCACTGCTTGCCTGTCAGGTGGAAACCCCCAGGTATGCACTCATTGATCAACGTCATTTGCGTGTCGAGGGAAATGCGTACCTGAGTATGGAACAAGATGCATTTCAAGTCGAATTGGTGCCGAATGTTGGTTGAGGGTGGCCAAAGATTGTATTTTAGGTTGGCCGAATTTGAAACGCCAAAATCAAGGGTGGTAAATACAAACCTCGGAAAACGATGCATTTCGAAAAAATGTAGGGGGGAACAAATCGTTTCGTTCCAAAAACAATTCTTTCAAAAACATATTAGAACACTAATTTTTCAATGGCATTGTTGTATAATTAATTTAAAATCAATAAATGATAGTATTGTTGATGGTTTTGAACACCGGTGTTTACTTTATCTCATCAATCAACTCACAGATGAATAATTATCAATACAAATAATTAATTAATTGATACTGAAACTGCAAAACACTGATGCAATTGAATTGTCAACGTGCTAATTACCTGGTTTGAAGACGCGCGTTGGAAAGCACATCGAAAATATGATGTACGGATCATCGGATTCAAGTTTTTGTCCTTCATAAATTTACTCACCTCGTGCGCCAACTCTCGACTACCGTCCTCCTTACCTTGTTGCTGATCAAACCACGCGTCAATATCAAACGTCCCACGAATAAAACTCGCCATGTGCCGTTGAGGCAGAGCAAAACGCTCCTTTTTCGACGACTCAACCGCCCAACCCTCATGGTGGATTTTACGCTCGACGAAAATTCGCTTCTCCTCGTCGCCATCATTGTCTCCGTACCACCGAAAACGGACCAGGCGCGAGCCCTCCGCGCGATACATGCGTTCTTGGAAACAATGCGCATCAACCGAATCAAAATATACCGACGACAACATTTGCCTGGCAAAATAAGTAACAATAAAAAATAAAAACAAATCATTTTTACAAATTCATATAAAAAACGTGTGATATTTCAAATTACCAAAAACAAATGTTGCGATTACTATCATAATTTGACTGTTTAATATGTATAAAATTAAATTATAGTAAATACTAAATAATAAAATTGAAATACATGTATTGAATGCGTGCATTTAAACATTGTGCTGAAAAAGAAAAAGCATTGAAAAAAACGGGAATTAGATCACCATCGCCACACGAAGAAACATTTTTCATGTGATTCCCACAACGGAATCAAAATCATCCATTTGTTTCTTCCCGATCAAATTGCTTCAATTGTTGAAAACTGTTCGAACCCATGGGTAGACAATACATAAAAATCGTACAAATAAACAAATTTGAAATGACGTTTTAATTCATAGAAAAATTATTTAGTGGGAGACATAAATTCTTTTGAATGTAGTACGATTCGTCCATCTGTACGGGTTTGCTAGACACAGAACGGAGAGGGTCCGACATTTGTTTCTGCATATCATCTTCACTCTTTCCATAAATCAAATACGGCAAATGCTTAAGAATCTGCACCTTCAACTTGATCACATTCTCGGGTTTGACCCAATATTTCGAAGTGTTACGCACGAATGTCGTTGGCGCAACCCACTTCTCCTTACCACTTGACACCGCAGACTCCGCCGATCGGTGACGGATCCAACATAAATTCAACCAAATCAACAAATCGTCAAACGCAATATTACAAAAGGGCTCCCGGCGCAGGTAAGAGACCCACCAACTACACCCACTCACGCAAAAAGCGGCGTCGAATTTATCTACAAGCTTTTGAAAATCTTCATAGGTGCGACGCACGTATAGGTCCAACGCGATGGTCTGCTCGGCTTGTTCATGAATCTGCGCCTCCAACTCGGACAAGCGATTAGTGGTGCTGGTACTTCCGTCTTCCGAGTGACCTCCTCCTCCTGACTCTAACACCTTGATCCGGTCCTCCCTCAGATCGGAGCAGGCCTTTGCGATTTCCTGCAGGCTGCGCTCGATGTCACCATGCTTGACGGATACGAAATGGTTCACCTTCTTGAGCTCCTGCTCGAGGCGTTCTTGGAAGGTGTGGTCCCGGAACTCGCTTTTATGCCGTACCAATTGCTGAATCAACAATTTGATGCCATTGTAATCCAGCTGGTAATTCGCGAAATCATTACTGAAACTCGACATGATACCGACGCCGACGTCAACAAGAGAGTCGCGGGAAAAACAAACTGATATATACGATAATGCTCAGATCGTACTCAAAATCATTTGAACTCAAACACAAAAATAATCAATTAATATACAATTTGGGCATTAAAACAAAATTTGGTGATTCTAAAAACCATTCAATGCTGGACCCCAAAAATTGATTTGGTATTAGGTAATGCAATAATTAATTCAAATTGTAATGGCATACCAAAAAGAGACACAAAACAATTTCGAACAATTATGACGTTTTTAATATTTTATGTTGGCCTTCATATGTGCAAAATATACCACAAAAAAATATAAGATTCTGCTATGTAACAACTCTACTAAACAAATACTCCCGAATTGAAGATGAATCATTGATGATTGATGAAGAGACAAACACACGAACGAGCACATATGAAAACGAAATGAATGAAAACCCCATAATTTCCACACTGATCATATTTCATGAAAACGAAAATGAGTGATACAATCATGAATTAATTATATCACGAACGAAATTGCACATTCCAACCGAAAATGTCGACAACAAAAAATGATAAGACACGGCTGAACAATGGTACGCGCTCTCTGGTGAACTGCATACTTGACCGATGGGAAAACAATTGAACAAATGTTACGGCATACAAAAACTGAAACCGGGCAATGAAAATCCAGAAACCACGCACAATTGTGTGGATTTGTGAACAATGCGGAATTTAAAAAATATATAATAAAATTACGCTCCAAAATAGAAAAATTACCAGCTGTACCCAACCCCAAAATAAAAAATAGAACTATTTACGTGAAATTTGAAACAATATTGATACGATGACGATACAAATCCGCGCCACATTATTCGAATACTCTCAGCACGGGCGTCTTTGAAATCTAAAATTTAAATATTATTCATGGAATTCATCAAGATTGCTCAAATAACTATTTCATATGTTACAATAATTGATGGTTCTGTTCTGTTCTGTATAGGTTTGATATTTCATGTATTAAATATTATTATGATTATTGAAGATGTTGAACCGCCTGCTACAGGTGAGCATTTTCTGCCTGTCGTTGCAAGAATTTCATGCTGTCCGTTCGCGTATCCGACGGCAACGGATGAGCTTCCGTGTTCAGTACAAACTTGTCCAATGGCAATACAGTATCATCCGCAAACAAGAGATACAAATATTTCAACGTTTCCGCCAGAAAAAACGACTCCATACTATTTTTCCGTTTCACCGGCACCTGGTTGACGTTTAGCACGTGCGCGAAACCGTATTTCGTTCTAGAATGTTTTTGCCACGCCTCCATCAATCGCCATCCCCAATTGCGATACACCTGGCGCTTCTCCAAGCGCCAATAATAAAATAAGGACTCGACCGTCTCTGGCCGCAGGGCGTTGAACATGGCCCCCTTGTCGTCATGTAATCCCATCGGAGAGAATCGCGTGATTTCTGGCGCGAGGCCGGATTTGGTCCGAAACGACATTCCGACGCAGGAGCGCAATAGCTCCTTTCCTAATTCTACGGAATTGGCGGTGATTTTCTCGGGTGCCGGTTCCATTTTCTGATCATATGGCAAAGTCATGGTGAACATGGAAAACTCGCCTTTGAACTGTAAATGACTGGTTAGAAACAACTGGGCACTGTCCGAATGGTCATCCGACTGGCCGTCAGGTAAGAGAGTATGCAACGGCTCCAACTCGTCCTTATAATCAGCTACCAACACGACTTCATACCCCATCAGCTTAGCAAGCCGTGCCTTCTGTTGAAACGGGCAATTGCCACGGTCGGCCAAAAGAGCGAAACGCGTACCGCTAGTGGGTGGAATGCTACCCACGGTGCATGCATCATGCCCGTATTGTAACTGAGCAAAAACTGTTGTACTCCGGCGGTTCCATAACGCAGGAACTGCCTTTAAGGAGATCTGCCCACCTTGCCAACTTATCAAAAACGGTATGGGACCAGCATCCATACCATCATCATCAAAACTCACACCATCCTCCACAGTTGTTGGGTCTACATTCTTCTTTTCCGTGTCCTTATTAGCTGTTGCTGCATTCCTGGATGAAGAAATATCATCCGTGGTTGTCGGACCGTCAGTAGTAAGATCATCATCTAAACTAAGATCACCTTCGTCAGCTGCTGCTGACTGTTCTCCGTCATCTACTACATCTTTCCCGCGGGACATCATCACTTTTTTCGTACTTGCTGCTGCATCGTTGGAAGAAATATCGCCAACCATCGTCGTCGATGGTGATGATGATGATGCTGATGATTCGTCGTGTGTCCGTCGGGCAAACGAATTGGTGGACCTTGCCCCATCCGGAAACATGTGATCCAACGCAAATACGCCAGGTAAGAAACAAGCTAAGTGATCCATCTTCCAATTCTTCATCATCTCAGAGCTTTTGGTATCAACCATACCAAACTCCAGCGGAAAAATGGTCGGTTGTAGTAACGGGTTGGAAACCTTATCCGCGTGAACCATCATCAAAGGCATGGTGTCCTTGAAAGACTGAAAGAGGTCCTCGTACATTTTGACACCGCACATAATACTCGTTTTGAGCACATACTCATAAAACGAATCGCCCCGGGATCCCATGGACACGACGTTATTTGGGCTCAAGAGAGGCAAGCTAGTTTCGGGATCACGCATAATGTACCACAACGCCTCTTCTTGGTTCTTCTTTTGAAGAAGACGCACCGCTCCGTCAGCCGCAAGTCGATATTTCGCGTCACGACTAAAATGGGACAGCGCGTGAAACTCCGGACTCAAGATGCACTCTGCTAGACTTGAGAATTCCCCCAAATTGGCGCGCTCACCCGTGCGTAAATTGATGTCGCTGAACGGCAACAACGCCAACTGCGATTCGTTTGCACTACATAAATAATAAATATACACAAACCATTGCATACCAATTTGAATTTTCCAAACAAAAATTGCAAAATCGACTCCCTAGGTAGCTCAAAAATTGCAAAATCGACTCCCTAGGTAGTTCAAAAATTGCGAAATCGACTCTCTAAAAAAACATTGGAAAATGACTGGTATTTGGATGACAAAATGCTCATACCCATTTTATCCAAATTGGGGCAGCGTTGCACCTTAAGCCATTACACCTTATTTTCGAAGCCACTATGCCTTACAGCTAGGTAGAAAAATTGAAAATAACATTATACACCCATACGCTTACATGCATCATCTCGATAACGATCAGAAAAAACAAAACGAAAATTATATGTTACGGGTGCTATAATTATCATGTAATTAATTAATTAAAATCCAATTACTGAGGAGGAACTGGTGACTGTTGTGTCCAATCTGGTATGCTGCGTTTTGATAGCGTCCTTTTGCCGGGTACGGACATTTCGACAAAATGATCGTCCGCGTGCCATCGAAACGCGCCTTCAAACAAAACGAAAAATTGAAATTTTAAAAAAATAAATATTGCTCGGGCACTTATATACACCCATGACAAAAACACAAAAAAATGAATAATTAATCAGAAATGAATTTACAAATGATGACGAATTGACACAATATGTTTCATGACATTTGTCAAACAATTTGACGATGTTTAACGAATCAGGCCATAATTTCTGGAAATAAAACAAATCTGGCAACATAAATGTACAAAATATTTAAATGACAATACTGTATGTTCTCGTTTTGTAGGGTGCCATCACAATTTAAGGTATCATACATTTTTGATTTTGGGGTCAGTGGTCAAAAATTCAATTTCTTTGGGTTTGGGGATAAGGAATTATTCGAATTTCGGTTTTTGGGGTTAAGGAATTTTATTTGGGGGGGGAAATTTCATTTTGGGTTTGAGAGGTTTCAGATTTTGAAACCAAAATAAAAATTTCATTTTCATTTTGTAAGGTGGCATACACCAAAATGTATGAAACCTTGAAAACGTCTGATTTGGCCAACACACAGCACTGTCATTGATACTAATTAATTATTTAAATGTACGTAATAGACGATCGCCCAAATCAATTGCTTTCTGAAGAAACACCGGGTCTGGATGCAACGTGAACGCGCCAAGCAAGCCCCCCAACAAACGAATCGCGGACTCAAACCTTGCAAACAAAATCGATATGTGGAAAACTTCAAAAAACTCTCTGAACGTGGCCGCGCGTATTATAGACGACATATTGATGAATGAACGACTTTCCCGACGGTCAATAAATACTCTGAATGAATTGAAGATGTGAATGAACGCACGATTCCTGCGACAATAAATAAATACTCTGTGAGTGCACCTGAGGCTAATTAAAATAAAATTATTATTCCACACAATTGAGTACATGCTGACGTTGGTGTCCTTGTGAAAATCGAGATGGTCCCTCACCCAATCCCGTGCACGAAAAAACTGATCCTTGAACCCCATCAACCACAATGTGTCCAAGGAATCTAAAATCAGACATCCGAAACCGCCCAGGTAGTCCGTGCCCTGCCCAGACAATGGCAGAAGTTCATCGAAGCCCCAGGCATGCTTTTCATAATTGTCCCAGACGTGCTTGAACGCCGCACGAACGAACCGTTTCCGAAAATGATTTTCCGATTCCAGCCACTCCTCAAAACTTCCACACGCAGCCCTGGACAAAGGCGGGCAATCTCCCCTCTCTATGTGATAGTGAGCTGTGAAATCATCCACGCTCATGGACTCTAGGAGTTCCAAAAACTCCCGCCGATCATGCGCTGGAAGGCTGTTCAATCGCTTGGCCCAGGAAATAGAACATTTATCTCGCGATCTTGTCCACGGGCCACGGTCCGATGATGTCGAACAACTGCTGCCATCGCATACAGGCGCCAGAAGGGCGGGGGGAAGGAGGCAGAAAAAAACGATAGAAGAGAAACTCACCATTGCTGGGATCAGACTGAAATGGTGCACTGCCACGACCTAAAAAAGACAATTCTGAAAACAAACAAGAACTGTCGAATTGTCAACATGCGTTTTTTTAACGCTTACATGACAACAAAACAAAAACGATATCAATTATATATTTTATACTTATTTGTCTGATTGAACACATACATGGTCGACGAATGGTTTTCTGTTTTCGTGTTTTATGAACAACAGATTGAAATGCCATCACTCTGTTCCACTAAATGACACTCTTATTCACTGCGTATATATGAGAACTCCGAAAATGAAAACAAAAAGAATTGAGAGACTGAACCCATTGTGAAATTGAAAAAAATATTAAAAATACAAACGAATCAACATCAATGTCTTACGATTCAAAAACCCAACACCATGCCGGATGCTCCATGACAAAACACAAACATTGAAAACAAACAACCATCGACAAAACCGAACGCAATGTTTGTGCGTATATTATCACGAAATACATAATTTTTCAAACATTCAAAACAATCCGATCTTCCTGCAAGCCGATGCCCGGTTACACCAAATCATCATAATTACTGATGTTAGAAAAGCAATGAATACAATATAATGCTGAAACTCACTTGAATCATATTCTGCATACAACTATCATGTTCTGTCGGACGCACAGCGGCCTTTGTCGATAATTATGAAAATCTAATCATTTTAGAAACCGAATCCGGGTGTTGCGATTCAAATTCAGAAACAATTAATTAATTGATTAATTGCTATTGCGTCATCGGATAGACGATCACAACAAAATACCGCGAATAAATAATCATCGCGTTGGATACTTTTGTAGGGAAAACGATTCTTGGATTTCGATTCATTCGGAATGTTTTTGTTGTATTTTGTTATGGCGATTTTGCTTTTTCTCTTAGCGCGGTGGTCAGCAAGCTGACCACGCTCGCTTACGCAAACCGCGCCAAGAAAGCAAAGCAAAATCGCCATAACAAAATACAACAAAAACATTCCAAATGAATCGAAATCCAAGAATCGTTTTCCCGACAAAACGTGACAACTTCAATTGAAAACTTG
>JACKZZ010019833.1_pt1 | contig 18035 bp, 10 predicted proteins | sample 8027871 | NCBI WGS metagenome assembly JACKZZ01 (sample SAMN15724774, study PRJNA655200) | protist metagenome | isolation source: fluorescence activated cell sorting (FACS) single amplified genomes of... | place: USA: West Boothbay Harbor, Gulf of Maine | collected 2000-07-19
TATCATTATCATTATTATTATTATTATTCTTGTGTAATGGATTTGAACATTTGAACTTCTGTCATTGAGTTCAATTTCAATTCATTTACTTTCCTAATTCCTAATTCAGGATCAACTTGTTTTCAATATTAAGTTATTGTTTCCTTTAACGTTATTTGTTTCATTGTTTAACTTATGATATCTTTATCTATAAACTTTGTGGAACTAACTTTCACTTAGGAATCTTAGGAAAGCTGCATGAACACAGTAAACAAAAGGATTATAACTTCAGACTTCAGAAGATTTTGATTATAGATTATAAGTTACTCTTTTTACCAATATGCTCACAATCCACCAGTTCCAGGTTGTTATCTGCGAATCGACATTTCGTTTGAACAAATATACTCAACCAATTTTATTGTTAGTTGTTTATTAATTATGTAATATAATTTATTATATGAAGGAGAGAACACACACTTGAAAGAAAGGAATGGAATGGAAAGGAGAGGTAATATTATATTATTGATCAAATCAAAGATTAAAGTCTTTTTAGTTACAATACAATATGGTGGTTGGTGGCAATTGATCAGAATTGATATGATATGATATGGTATGACATAAATAACTCCTCAAATCATGACAAGACAAGTCACTCTTCTTTCTCGTTCAATATTCCAATCTAGTTTAGTTTTGAACTAGCTATCTATTATTAATAACTAAACTGTTGATTGATAAGAGTAAATAAAGTGAATATATCTATATCTACATCTATAACCATTTCATCTCATTTCATTTCATCACATTTACTTCCATTAGCTATACACAAGTCATAATAAGCAGTAGCAGCATTTCAGCTGAACGAACAAATTATTTACTTTTGTGCTTTGGCTTGTGTACCCTCTCTGAAACCATTCTTAAATCTACGTGGCATACTCTTTAAGTGTCTGCAACGTCCAGTACCTGTAGTAATTCTTCTCTTTGCCTTTTGTGCCCACTCATAGTGTCTTCCTTTTGCAGAAGGATATGAACATGATGAACATCTAGCCTTTTGCTTGTGGAAGGAGATCTTACCACAACGACGACATGCCGTGTGGGTCATGGTTTGGCGCATACCAAATGATTGAGTACCCTTAGTCTATTTATAATATGTGATGGAAATATATGAAAAATTAAAGTTAGTGATAATCAGATAGAGTACAAGGGGCGATATGTGTCATTGACATCAATAACTTTGTTATGGTTTTCAGAAAGTTCTACACATATGTATAGAATCATATGAGCCTATATATTATGCATTCGATAGTCTTATAACAGACTATAATTGCATTCTCTCTCTGAAGCTAAAAATGATCAAACCGAAGCGTCAAATTGACACGTGATAAATTATTATACAAACTCATAACGTTATTATTGGTATAAGCATCTATGCTTTGATCACTTCAATATACGTACCATTGTGAATGTAGATTGCTTTCTATAAAATTTGACAATAGTTGTCTTGCCTCACTTTTTGGTGGGAGACTTTTGGGATACAGTAAAACTAAAAAAGAACCGCCAAAAAAACAGAATTTTCTTACATCGTCACAACCAACTAAACCATTGCTTAAAATGCATTATAATGCATAAAAAATAAGTTCTTTGCGGTTACGAGTAAGAATAGAAAGTTTATAGTGTTATTTTACGAAACTGATGTAGAATGAGCCTTGTCCACGATTCAATTCATTATCATGGATCGTTTTCCAGAAGGTTAAAAAGAAAGAGGTTGACAGCAAGAGAAATTTCATATTGAAAATCATAGAACCATTCCATCCGCTAATTTAAAGCGGGGAATTTCATCACATTTCACATGTCAACACTACTGCATACATCACAAGTCATGTCCTATGTCTATGTCTATGTTTATGTCTATGTTTATGTCTATGTCTATGTCTGTGTCTATGTGTTTATTACATTTACATACTATTGAGTGGAGTTAAATTCTCTGTATAAAATAAAAAGAAAAGAACAGGTTCTATGACTAACTTATACTGAACCTCAGGTGTTATGTGTATGTACTATATCCAATCGTCAATTATAATTACATTAATATAATAATAACACTAATACTAGAAACTTGGTTGGACTAACGTTAAACACAATAACCTTACTATTTAACATTACATTACATTACATAACATTTTACTTTACTTTACTTTGTGCTATGTTATCATATGATGTTGATGTTGATGCCATTAATTTACGCTTTCTTTGACGTCTTTTTGATTTTTCTTTTTCTTTTTTTTCTTTTTCAATACCATTTTCATACGCTTTTTGAATCAATCCTCTCCAATATGGCAATTTTAATCTATTTAATGTTTGTTCCCTTAAATGACTACCTTCTTCGTAATATGGTGCTAATTCTGTTCTCCATTTATTTAATAAATCATGATTTGAATTAATACCAATATTATCAACTGTAAATAAATCGTCCCAACTATCAACCCATGCAACAGGTAAATTTTTATAAGCATCATATACTAATGTTTTTTTTAAGATAGGTATTGTACCTTCATGTATTGCTTCAAATGCTTTAGGTGATGGATCAACACCACCACCATGAACACAAGTTATAAATGGATGCAAATGTAATTCTTTTATAAATTCACTATGAGTTAAACCCTCGCGTAATTTTTCTGTTATTGGATGACACCATTCATGTATTTCACACAATCCTTGTACATGTGCTCTGTCAAACCATTGACCTTTTCTATCGCGTGTTCTATCAGCGGTTAATACAGTTAAATTTCTTTGTAATAATGGTAATTTTAATTTATCTTTATGTTCATAATTTAGACTATGATATGTATTATTGACTATGTTGATTAAATCTAAAGGAAAGCCAGTTGGTAGTGTAGATACTTTTGGACCTCCCATATCACGATTTTCCATAAACATATGTAATACACGTTTGTCATTTAATAATGTTTTCCAATAATCACCACCATTATCTTGTTCTTTTGAACTAAAACCACGCATCCAATTTCTTTTTCTAACATCACCAGTGGATTTGGGTATAGTCATATCTGTACCTGCTGATAATAATACAAATCTTGCATCTTTTGACATAAATTTTAATGTACTTTCAACAAAATGTGATAGCATATATGTATGTACAAATATTGTTTTGGGTAAAATATTTACATTACCATATAAACATGGTATCATTAGACTCCAATCTGTTGTAGCACTAATACCACTCGGTATTTGTGGACATGACATATTTACATCACGATATTCATACCAATATGTTCTAGCATATGTTTCCCAATTTACTTTTTTAAATTCTCCATCACTTTGATTATAACCAGGGAAACCATACGGTCTGATTGCCATTAATTCAGTAGTCGGAAATGATCTAGGTTCTCTGGAATCAATCTGTGTTTCTAACTTCTCTTCCATTGGAGAGCCACCATAACTACCGAAACACACATTCAATACAGACAAAATTACTAAAATCAATAATAATGATTCCATCTCTTTTAACTAACAAAGAGATCAGTCAATAAATTGGTTGTTGATTTGCGGTTTGAGAAGAATTTCTGTATTTGAAATAAAACTTGTATAGTATTTCTGCAAGAGAAACAGTGATTTATTGCAAATAAATGTTTATTTTGTCACAACGGCCTTAAATCTTCAAAAGTTCTGAATCTCCATCTGCCTCATCTGTAAAACATCACAACCTTACAAAAAGAATACAATTATTATCGTTAAAAATGAATAAGATAGTTGTAGTTTTTAGTGATTCTAGTTTCTCAAGATAATTAATGATTGATAATTAATAATAAAATAAAAAGATGCAAACTACAATAACGCTTTAACTCTAATCTATTCATCTATTCATGTTCTACATTCTACATACTACATAACGTTACTCATATGATATATGATATCAAGATATAAAAATCTCAATAAGTTAACTTAGTTCTCATTGTAACTCATTGGATAATAACTTATAGTACTAACCTACTTGGTGACACTAGCGCTAGCACTAGCACTAGCACTTGCTACTTGCTACCATGTTATCAATTGCCAACTCTAACTGTTTCAAGCATTCAGGAAAATTTCTTCTACCGAATCCAAACCTAAAAAAGCGATGGAACTCTGCTAGTGGTGCTGAGTCTAATTGATTTGCAGTTGCAGTTGCAGTTGCAGTTGCAGTTACAGTTTTAGTTGTTGCAAATGTATTTGTTGTTGTATTTGTTGTTGGAAAAAGATTTCCAGGTAATATGAGTATACCATATTTAGAAATCAATTCATCCGCAAACTGTATTAAATTCATATCTTCTCTACCTGGTATGCCATTAAATTTCATATATCCAATACAACCAGCTTGTGGTTCAGTCCATTCAAATATTTTATTGTATTTATTATTATTTAAAAATAATTTAATTAATAATAAATTTGATTTCAAGATACTAATATTTCTATTTAATAGGGAATCTTTGGATTTTAATGCTATTAAAGATAAAATTTCAGCTGTTATATTATATTATATTATATTATGTCAGGATAATATTAACTTAGTTAGTCTTGGAATATGAAGATGTGAAAATGTTGGAAAAATGACAAGTGACGTGAAGGTAAAGGTAACAAATAACAAAGCAGACAAACACTATGATATGAACTAACCACACAGTCAACCAGTCAATCAATCAGTCAATAACGTTAGTGTCTTAAGTATTTATGAAAGAATCACATCACATCACATCACATCACTTCACTTCACTTCACTTACCAGGCCCAGAATTACAAATAGATAAATAGTGCTTATACATGGAGATACTATTTAACATTTCTATATTTTGTGTTACTAACCAACCAATTCTTAATCCAGCCATACCTAAACTTTTTGACATGACACCTAATGAAATGCCTTTGTCGTACAATGTACAGATTGGTTCTAATCTATTTGAATGATTAATTTCTAAACCACGATATACTTCATCAAAAAATAAAATAATACCTTTTTCTTCTTTTTCTATTATATTACTATTACCATTGCCATTGCCATCGTCATTATTATTATTACTAGCACATGTGTATTTATGTTCTTTACATATATTAATTATTTCATTTTGTTCATCTTTCGTTAATAAAGCTCCAGTAGGATTATGAGGAAAATTCATGATCATCATTTTTGTATTGTTTTTTATAGATAATTTAATTTTATTTATATCAATAGTCCATCTATTTGATATTACTTCAACATCTATTGTTGTAATACCATCACCATTTCTTTCATCATTTGATACAGCTGCTGCTGCAACTGATAAAAGTGATTGATATGCTGGTGTTATTACTATTACATGATCTTCTGGTGTTAGTAGTGCTCGCATGCATGCATAGATCTAAGTAAGTCAGCGAGAAAGAGAGAATGTTAGTTATTTGAAAAGTATATATAATCAAAAAAATCCCTCCAACGTATGGAGTATAGAAAAGTACAATTACTTACTCCTTCCTCAGCACCAGCTAAACATAGTATATTATCTGCTTGAATGAGTGAATCTGAATAGAATTGATTAACAATCTCGTCTTTAAGTGTCGGCAAACCAGTAGATTCTGTATAACAAAGAGGTAAATTATCAAAACATTCACGGTCTTCAGGTGATGCTAATGCAAGAATATCTTTCATACTATATGTCTCTGCATCGGAACAACACAATAAATACTTGGCATTGAATTCATATTTTGCAAAGTAAGTCTCCAATGTGAACTCGGGAAGACTCATAATGGCTTGATTATTTTAAAACTAGGAAGAATCCCTTTCTTGATGAACTTCCCCAGAATCCCACAATGTCAGTTTCTAGAGTTTTTCGTCGATTGAAACTTCTATTGCATCTTTATTTTATCACAAGTGAGATAAAGGGTTGCAAAGATAACCCACTATTAATTGGTGGTATTAATTGTGGTAAAATTAAAGCGTTACTGACCCTTGAGTAGAATACTAGAAACTTTTGGTCATGAGTGAAGGCAAAGAGGGTGAGGAAAAGACTCCTGTTGTTGATGAGATAGCTGATGAGTTACAAAATACTGTTGCATACAGTCTAATTGATGATGCATGGCGTCTCTTAAAGATTAATGACTTAGAAAAGAAATACTTTCAACAAAAATATCGTGAATTATATGAAGTAGTTCATGGTATTAAAAAACAAGAACAATTAGTTGTACAAGAAATGAAAAGAGTTGAAAATGAAACATTATCAGAAAGAATTGTATTAGATAAAACATTAATTGAAGAACAAGAAGAAACAGGTACATTAAGAAAATTAGAAGAAGCAAGATCTAATTTAGTTAAAGAATTAGAATACACAGAAAGTCGTGATACAATGGTAAAATTTGAATTAGAAGAATTAAAAAAAGTGCATGATGAATTAACTGAATCATTTGAATCAATGAAAAAAAAAAATCGTGATACTGTTGAACCTATATTTATAAAATTAAAAAAAGATAATGAAAAGTTACTTATTGATTTACAAAATGCAGATGAAAGTTTTGAAAAAGAAACAAATCAAAAATTATTATTAGTAAAAAGAATGGAAGAATTAGAGAATATAAGAGATGGCAAAGAAAATAAAATTGAAGGTAAACAAATTACATTAAAATCAGCAGAATCTGAACCAACACGACTTTATCGTCAATGTGATGCTGTTGAAAAAGCAATGAAATTAATGGAAGCAGATAATAAAGCAATGAAAAGAAAATTTAAATCATTTGATTATGAAATTGAACAACAAACTAAACGTCGACATGAAGCTGAACAAGTTAAAAAAAGTTTAGATGAAAAATTAGAATTGAATATGAGAACAATAGAAAAAAGAGAACAAGATGTAGCTATTGTACAATCAAATTTAGATGCTGCATTAGCTATAGGACATGATTTATTAACATCACGTGCAGAATTAAATGTAAGAAAAAAAGATGTTGAAAGTCTGTTAAGACATAAAATTGACAATTTATCATTTACTAAAAAAGAATATCAAGATTGTAAACGTATATTAAAAAAGAAGTCAGCATTTGTATTAGGTATGAAAGGTATGATACCAACATTAGAAGAACAATTACGTGGTTCAGAATTACAATTAAAAACATTAATAAGTGAAAAAAATATTAAATCAAAAGATGTTTTAAAAATGAAAGATGAGGTTGATAGTTTTATCGCAGATTTCTTATTACAAGAAGGATTAGAAGGTGATAAAAAAAGATTATTAGAAGATGCTATAATGCAAGTTGATGATGCTGAATCAGCTGTTGTACATGCATTATCAGAAACAAAAAAACAAAGTAAAATGTTATCAGTATTATCAGGACAAAGAGATATTAAAGCACGTGATTTTGCACGTGTTGATACAAAAGAAAAGGAAGCAAGATCAGCAGTAAAAGTAAAAGAATTAAATATATTAGATTTAACAAAACGTTGTACAGAAATATCAAATAGATTAAAAGAATTTACAGCTTTATATGATGTAGTTAAAAATGAACGTAATAAATATGTATCTTTATTACAAGGTTCAACCCAAGCAACAGCTGAAATAAAAGAAAAAATAAGAATATTAAATAATGAAGTTGAAGTTTTAGGTAATGAATCCTTATCTAAGGATACAGCATTAATAAAAGAAAAGTCAGCACATAGTCAAGCACAAAATCATAGAAATACATTAAGACAAGATATGAATCGTTTATTAAGTGAATATCGCTCAAAACAAGGTAATGTTGAACAACAAATAATGGAAATAGATAAATTAAATGTTGTAATTAATAATTTAGAAAAAGATATGTTAGATTTAAAATCAAAATTTGAGAATAGTGTTGAAGAAAGAAATATAACAGGTGTACAATTAATTGATAGAAATGATGAATTATGTATATTATATGAACGATCTAATCAACAAACAGATGCATTAAAAAAAGGTGAATTAGAATTAATGAAAAAAGATTGGGAATTCCGTCAATTAAGATTACAAATTGAAGAATTAAAACGACAATATATTGCAGCAAAACATAAATTACCAGAACGTGAAATACATAGTAAAAATATTATTGAATTAGAAAATAAATTATCTATAGAAAGAAAAAAAATTGATGATTTATCTTCTAGATTAGAAGATCCTGCTAATGGTGATCGTTGGCGTGCATTAGAAGGTGATGATCCATCAACAGAACAATTATTAGCAAAAATATCAATATTAGAAGATCGTTTAGATCAAAAACGGGAAGTTCTATTAGAAAAAGAATTAGTATTAGAAGAAATAACAAATTTAACTGAAAGATTAAAAAAACAAGCTATGAATAAACGTGATGGTGCAAAAGTTTTAGCAACAGAATTAAATGGTTTACAAGGTAAAATAAGGGATACAACAAAATTAATGTTAGCAACTGTTAGTGAGTTAAGTATGTATCAAGCTACAGCTTTAAGATTACAACAAGAAAAAACTACACGTGAAAAAATATTAGAGGAAGCTAGATGGAAATTGGATCATGGGGAAGCACCAACAGATGATGCAGTAAAAACATGGAATCGTAATGAAAGAAAACGTCTTGCTAATATTGAAACAGCAATAAGACGCGAAGAAGAATTACAAGAAGATAGTGATGGCAAATTAGGGGTAAAATCCGCTGCTGTACCAAGACCAACTGCATATATCCCTGATGACATGGGAATACCTAAACCTTACGGTGCATCAGCTCCATTTAAACCAACTGAAGCTGGGGCTACTATGCGTCATATTAAGATGGTCAATCCAAAGGCAATTGAGATATAAATGAAATGAAATGAAACGAAATGAAACAAAGTACAGTGCAGTAAGAATTGTAAAAAGTGTGTCATGTAGAGAACAACAGAACCCTGGAATTGAAAATATGTATATTATTATTATTATAACTAAATTAGGTCAATACGCTACACTCCTACTACTACTGCTACTTCTATAGCTATTTCTTCTATTCCCACTACTACTTCCACTACATCACACTGCACGAGTATTACACTAGAGCTCAAAATACAAAATGCAAATTCAATTAAAGCAAATCAGAATTAAATTGGTAGAATGTATATTTTTTGTTCAAATAAATCTTGGGGATAAAAAACGGCTTTAATTCTAACATTACCCATCACTTTACGTCTCCACGCATGAAGACATTCAGATGCTGCATTAATATTATCAAATTGTACAAATGCTGCATTTCTACCATCACCATTTCTAGGAATATCTATTGTAACAATATTTCCATGTTTTGAACATTCATCATCAACATCTTCTAATAAATCATTATAATTATTATTATCATTAAGATCATCCTCTATTACCATATTTAATAATTTTAATACACATGTAGGTTTATTATTATCTCCCATTAAAATCTTTTCTTCATGTATTTTTTTTCTTATTAAAATTTGTTCTGGTGTTTCTTCGAGTTGAAATGCTTCTGGTATTTTAATAGGCATAGGTGTAGGTGTAGGTGTAGGTGTAGGTGTAGGTGTAGGTGTAGGTGTAGACATAGGTGCAAGTGTTTGTAAATGTACAGAACCAGAACCAGAAAGAGATGGGGGAACCCAACCACTAGGTCTCGAAATCTTCAATTGATTCTCGCCAACACTAACATTACCATTCATAAAATTAACAGCATTTGTACAATCATGTTTTGTAAGAAAAGTAACAAAGCCATAATTTTTATTATTAATAATTCTTGCATTAATACAACATGGTTGGTTTCTATCACTTGCGTAATCCATGTCATACAATGCTAATGACAATGCTTCCTTTAGGTATGCTGATGTAGTACCAAGTGGTATGTTTCCGACAAAAGCATCATATTCAATTTTATCATCATGTACATGTACTGGAGCTTGTGCCGGTGCTAGTGGAGGTGGAAGTGGTCTTACCTCTCCCGTACCTGTACCTGTACCTGTACCTGTACCTGTAATTGCATTGCTCTCATAAATACTTCCTATAGATCCTACTAGGGGAATAGGTACTTGATTTTTTTCAATAGCTTCATTGATGTAGCTCATCTTAGTAATTGCTTCCTGTATGCTCATTGTAGGATTTGCTAATGTCACTAGCTTCAATGTAACCTTACCTCCTGTCTTTTCATAAGCAGTAAGTAATGCAGCATTTTTTATCGCAACTTCTACTGGGTCTACATGAGGAGAAGCAGATCTGGATCTGGATCTGGATCTGGATCTTGATCTGGATCTAGAGCGACGTGGTCTGTAAATGTTTTTGTCTCTGTAGTCTCTGTCTTTGTCTCTGTGGTCTCTTTCTCTGTCTCTGTAGTCTCTTTCTCTGAAATCTCTATTTCTGTCCCTGTGGTCTCTATTTCTGTCCCTGTGGTCTCTATTTCTGTCCCTGTGGTCTCTATCTTTTGGAATTCTGTCTCTGAGGTCTCTATCTCTAGGGGGGTCACGATAGTGGTGGTCTCTTCCATACATACGAGCATCGCCTCTATTCCCACGATAATAATCAGGACTGCGACTGCGACTACGACTACGACTGCGACTTCTGTTTCTCCTGTCTCTGCTATACCTGCTGTCGCTGTCTTTTCCATCTCTGTTTCTAATATCTCTTCCAAAAGGATCTTTGTCTCTCCCTTTGTCACTATTTCTATTTCTATCGAAGTCTCTGTTGTTTCTACTGTTACTGTTACTGTTACTACTAGCGTACTTGTTACTACTACTACCAGGACTTCTACTTCTACTTCTACTTCTTCTTCGTCCACCCAATCGATCCTCAATACTGCGTTTGCTATTGTTATTGTTATTGCTATTGCTATTACTATTTCTATTGCTATTTCTGACGTTACTGTTATTGTTATTGTTATGAGTTCGGTCAACACTACTGCTACTACGACTACTACTACTGTTGTTACTACTGTTGTTACTACTGTTGTTACTACTGTTGTTACTACTGTTGTTACCTTTACTGTCTTTACTGTCTTTACTGTCTTTACTGTCTTTACTGTCTTTACTGTCTCTTGGCTTCTTGTATTCATCCGGTAGTGCAACTGCAACTGCAATCTGTTGTTCTTTCATAACTTTCATAGCTTGTCTTGCCTTCTCTTTTGCCATCTTCATGAGTAATATATCTTGCGATATTAATTTTGAATTAGAATTAGAATTAGAATTAGATTTTGTTGCTACTACAGATTCTTTCTCATCTCCATTCCCATCAGATTTCGCACTCTGATCTTGCTTTTCCTTTCCCTTCTCTTTCTCTTGGTGAACTTGATTGTCAACATCTACAGGTATAGGAACCATTTCCAGTTCTTGTTTTGGTTCTGGTTGTTTGATCAGAATTTGCTCTTCAACTTCAACAACACTTTCATCCACAGTAGAATTCGATCTTTTCTTTTTCTTCTTCGGCTCAGGATCCTTTGGACTTGCAATTCCTTCAGGAGCTAAATCCTTATCTTCGACAGTCGAAGATGCTCGCGTTTTCCTTTTAGTGCTGACTTCGACTATTTCAGTCTCAACCTCAGGCTCAACCTTAGATTCAGGAGCACTTTTTATCGTCTTTCTTCTTGTCGCCGGCATCTTCTGACTGGAATGACTCTTGACTCAAAAATGTTTTCTAATGCATCCCACACTTGTTTGTCCCCCAACTTAAACGTTAAAATTTGATTAATCACCTGTGTCGGTGAATTGATTTCATTTTTTAGTGTTTAGAAAGGCATAAAAGTAGTTAATTGATCTAATTTTGAAAAGATGGGTGAAAGGGTGACAAAGAAGTTCCGTCAAGGCCCGGTTGAAATTGATTATGAAGAAAGTGCATTAGTAGTCAACTATGAAGTAGAAAAGGTCGCAGTCGATGATAATGGTCGTGTTATCGAGGTAATATCTACTAAAGCTGAAGTAAGACGTGTGAAACTCAAAGCTTTGTCAATGGATAAGGATATGTCACAACTTGCTCAAGATATAATTGATAAGTGCTCATATATTCATCCTAGTCGTGTTGAGGAAGTCGAACAACATCTAATAAAACTTCGTAAACATCAATTAAAACGTCAAGCTGATGATGAAAAACGCTCTGCAAGTGGAAATGAAAGAAGTAGTAGAGATAGAAGTGACCGTTCTAGTAGAGATAAAGACAGAAGTGATAGAGACAGAGAAAGAGAAAGAGATCAAATAGATCGTGAGCGTTCAAGTAAACATCAAAATGATAACAATATGCCAACTTCTATCTTACAATTAGGGTCTGAAAATAACAGTAACATCAATAGTAGTAGTAGCAGTAATAGTAAAAATAAAGAAAGAGAAGATGAACTAGTTCGGAAACGCAGAAAACAAGAAAGAGATGCAGAAGAAGAATTACCACCAGCACATATTGATGACATTGACGATTATTTGGATATGTTATATCAAGTCGGTGGTAAAAGTGATAATGCTAAAGATGCTGCAATAAAAATACAGGTTAAAGGTACTGGTATGATATTAAATTTATGTCGTAATATAATGAATTTAGAAATATTAATACAAAATAGTACTGTTATGGGTGCATTAACAAGAGTATTAACAGAAGAATTTAAAAAATCAACTGAATTAACATTTAATATATTAAGAATATTTTTATCTTTTAGTAATTTTATGGAAATGCATGCCTTATTAGCACAATATCGTGTTGGTATGTTAACTATAAAAGTTATAGAATATGAAGTCAAAAGATGGATATCAAAAGATGATGAAAAATTAGAAAAAGATATGAAATATGAGAATATTATTAAAAAGGCAGTTGAAACAGGTGATGAGACAGCAGCATATGAAAGAATAAAAAAATTAAAAGAGAATGATAATGTAAAATCAAGAGTATCTTATAAAAAACAAGAAAGAACATTATTTATTGCATTTTATTTATTATTAAATATAGCAGAAGATATTACAGTTGAAAAAAAAATGATAAATAAAAATTTATTACAATATTTAGAAATAATGTTAGAGCGTTCAGATGGGAACTTATTGACATTAATAGTAACATTCATAAAAAAATTATCTATATATAATGAAAATAAGGATTTGATTGGTAGAAGTAATATTATATCAAAATTAGGACGATTTATACCTTGTAGTAATACACCATTAGTACAAATGACATTACAATTATTATTTAATTTATCATTTGATAAAAGATTAAGAGAACAAATGGTTACTAATGGTTTAGTTATAAAATGTAGATCATTATTAAAAACATCAATATATCGTGGAAAAACATTAAAGTTATTATATCATTTATCTGTTGATGATTTATGTAAACAAATTATTGGTGAAGGTGATGGGATACCTTTGATCATGGGTTTAGTTGTGAATTTTCCAAATCCTATTTTAGCGAAAGAATTGGTTGCTTTAACTATCAATTTATCTCACAACAGTAAGTGGAAGTGAACGAAAAGAGAAAGAGAAAGAGAAAGAAAGCTATTTTGATTTTCCCTTGGTTGTTGTTGCTGTTGTGTGTGTGTGTGTGTGTTTGTTTGTTCCTTATCCGTTCCCATTCTATCATTTCCTTATGCAGTTACTAATCCAACTCAAACTCACACACTTTGCACTACACTATATATAAATAAATAGGTTCAAATGTTGAAAAGTTTATATCAAATCGCGGTTTGAATCATCTAATGGATAGACTTGATAATGATTATCAGGAAAGGGATCAGGGTTTATTAAAAATTATTAGAAATATATCATATTGGTCATTTAAACAACAACAATTACTATTACAAAAAGCAACACTAATAGCAATAAATGATAATAATAATAATAATAATAATAATAAAAATCATAATCAAGTTGTTATTAATGAAAAAGATTACAAATATCGTGGGATATGGTCACCACATTTTAAATTATTATTAGAATTATTAACTGATACAGATGATCATGATATTTTGGTAGAGTTACTTGGTATATTAGCAAATATGTCAACATTTGATGTAAGTTTAAGTTTTTTTGTCTTGTCTTACTTTGTTTTGCTTTGTTTTGCTTTGCCTTGCTTTACTTTGCCTTTCTTATTTGTACTGGCTGGATTGTGATTCATATGATTCTTGTGATTTGCGTTCTTTTCTATTATTTCATCTAAGAGTTATCGCTAACCCCCCTTCATCACTTACTCTCTTACTCTCTCACTCTCATTATCTACTCAACTATTTATAGGTACCAGCTAATACAACTTGGTCCAAACTTTGTAGAGAATATAATCTTATATCATTATTTAGTAAAATGCTTATACCAGGCATGGCACAGAATGATTTAATCTTAGAAATTATTATGCTTATTAGTGCTATTGTTAATGATGCTAATGCTTGTGATATGATTGCAAGTAGTAATCTTATTGGATTATTGTATCAAACATGGAAAGGTATGTCATTCCATTTCGTGTCTTACGTTGTCTTATGTTGCCTTGCGTTGCCTTGCGTTGCCTTGCGTTGCCTTGACTTGTTATGTGCATCTGCATGTGTATGTGTATGTGTATACTGTTCTTTATTTCTTTTAAACTAACATCTTATCATATTCACACTCAAACTTATAATCATAATTATATTTACACTTGAAATTATATTTACATTTACATTTACATTTACATTTACAGAAAAAAGTGAAGATATAGAAATTAAATTACAATTAATTCACTGCTTTCATAAATTGTTTCTAAGAGATAGTTCCAGAGAAGAAGCTATGTATTCTACTAGAATTGTAGTTGACATAATAGAATGTTTATCAGATCCATGTAGTGCTGTTAGGAATGCTGCTGATAGTATTACAGATTTAGTATTAGAATATGATCGTAATGAAAATGGGGAACTTGGTCAATTGGGATTACAAATAAGAAAAAAAAGATTTGAATCTTATAATAATCAATGGTTGACACATTTTGATATGCTGTCTGGTGGTATTGGTCATATGGGTAATGGTAATCATAATGATAATGGTCATAGTCTTGGTCATAGTAACTATAATATGAATAGCTCTTATGATGAAAGTGATAACGATAATGATTATGATTATGAAGGGATAGCTCATGGAAGTATGGAATGGAAAATGATGATGAAACAAAAAGAAAGATTAGCACTTGATATGAGTGATTTAGATGGAATGACTGGTGATGGTGGAAATCGTAATCGTATGATAAGTGGTGGAATGAATGATGATGTGGCTTCATCAGGTGATGGTGAAGATTTTGATGAATCTGGTGCTGATTGGGGAAGATAAGAATGGGAACATAAAAAGTGAAAAATAAGAGAATAAACAGAAGAGAAGAGATGAGATGAGAAAAGATGAGAAAAGATGAGAAAAGATGAGAAAAGATGACCGGAATGGATGGATGCATAATTATTGTATGATATAATCTAAATACATTTAAAACGTAAACGTCAACGTGACATGACATGACATTATAAGATATGAGAATATTTGACTTTGATGTTGACTTTGACGTTGATGTTAGTATATGAAATACTTTTCTTTTCTTTCCTTTCAATGTAAACAATATTAGCTAACCTCAAGTGTAAAAGAAAAGAAAAAGGAAATGAAAACTTAACGTGAACATCAAAGCCAAAGCCAAATGTAGTAACACTAGTCATTGTTATGTTATGTTATGTTATGTTATGTTACTATACTTCTGGCTTGTTTTTAAGTATTTTGATTTTACAGTATGACTATAATAATACTAGAATCCTTTATGTGATCTATCTCGTACTCTACTTATCTTATTCCCGTTCCTGTATTGGTATCAATATCAGTATCAGTATCAGTATCAGTACCTGCACCTGTACCTGTACCTGTATCTGCCTTTTTTCAAATTCTTTTCAATATGTACAGCGCTGATATTTTTTCTTCTTTTTTATTCATTTTTTTTTTCTTCTTCTTCTTCTTCTTCTTCTTCTTCTTCTTCTTCTTCTTCTTCTTCCTATTCCTCTTCCACTTCATCTTCTTCTGAACCTGAACCTGAATCTTCTGAATCTGTGTCCATATCTTCCAAATAATCGAACATATTTTTAATACTAGTGCTGAATGCTTTTGGTTTATGTTGCAATATTAATGCAATTCCAGCTTCATGTGGACTATCATAAATTTTAATGTCACTACCACCAGTACCAGAACCAGAACCAGAATAATTTTCTTTGCATGAGCCTAAACCAATTAGAAAGTTACATCGATATGTATTACAGATTTTATTCAAAATATCATATACAATATCATTATTGTTAGTATTAGCTAATTGACGATAAGAATTATAATATTGTGATAATAATAATTTCTGTAATGTTTGTGTTCCCATCATAAATGTATATCCACGTAATATATTTGCTTTTTGTATAAATAATGGTGCATTCGATGTAATTAAAAATTTAGCATTATTTAAATTAACTTCATGTAATTCTGGACTATATAGTGTAGATATAACTCTTCTTATAATTTCATGTTTAGGAATAATGTTATTATTATATTCAGTTATAGATATTTCAAATACTATACTATATTCACTTTCATCAATATTTGATGCATTATTATTATTATTATTATGAGCTGTTCTCTTTTCAATATGATGGGATATAGAATCCAATGCAAATATGATTTGTTCTGATAAAACACATTTATGAAATGTACCTGGAAATATTAAATTTTTATTTTTATCTATTGTATACAATTCATGACTTACTTTTAAGTGTTCATTAAATTTATTTAATAAATTTGTATTATTATCAGTATAACCATAATTTGTTATATTTACTTGTTCAAAATTTTGATGTCTTGTTGAAAATAATGCATATTGTGCTTGTCCATTGTATAATTTATCTAGAGCATTTGAGCATGTACTACTTGAAAACTTTTTACTTGTTACACTTAATTGTTTTGTTGCATTTGTACTTGCTGCAATTATTGTATTCTTACCTGGGCGTACATTTGTATTTGTATTTGTATTTGTATTTGTATTTGTGCCTTTTGCTAAAGATACCTCTTCGTTGGGTATGTCTTCATCATCAGATGAATGGTCTGAAACATCATACTCATCACGACCACTATCATCATTTCCAGATTGAATAAGCATTTTCGATGGAGATTCTATATCAATACTCTCAGCAAACTTTACCTCTTTTGGAACTGAAGTATTCATATTAGTGTTAGTATTCATATTAAAGCTATTACTCAATTGTAGCATTGGTAATCCAGTTTCAGGATGAACTCTACCGGAAGCTTTTGGGTGTGATTTACCTGATAAAATTATATCATCATCATTAGTTCCAATCTCACTATGAGGACTTGGACTGATAGATCTTAAGACTTTATCATCATGTAAAACATTAAGACCAAAGAAATGTACAGGATGTGGAATATATTTTGGGAAAAATTTATGACCAAAAAATAATATTAATATTAATATTATTAAAAATACCATAGCACCAGTCATGTAGTATACAGCAGATAATGGTTCTTCTATTACTAATAATTTTGATGGTGCAAATGTTGGTATTTGTGTTGGACTAAAATCTTCAATATTAATAGTTTGTGGATTAATTTGTACAATATTTTTATCTTTAATTTTATTTGTTAAAGTTGCATTCTTTGTTTCATGTGCAATATTTGATAATAATGTTCCGTCATTTACAGTTTGAAATATTTTTGTTGCTATTTGTAATGATACAGCAGCTTTACTTTGATCTAATGTATCCATCCTTTTTTTTACTATCATTTTTACACGAATACCTTGTTCTTCAACAAGTTGACGCTGTTGATGCAACAGATTGTCATCATGGTCATCACCATCGCCATCACTATTTGCATAATCTTTGTCAATTACATTAATCATTCTTAAATATCGACGATTCCTCAAACGTTTATTTAAGGTTTCATCAGTTATATTCGGTAATGTGATTAGAGTATAATGAATATTTAATGAAGTTGCTGTACCTTTCCTAACAGCCAATTTGAAGTCATCATCTACTGATGCAATATTTAATCCACTGATACGGAAATCAAGCTTTGAATCAACATATGGCAACGTAGGTGCACTCGTTTCACCTATTTTTGTAGG
>JACKZZ010014988.1_pt1 | contig 18027 bp, 6 predicted proteins | sample 8027871 | NCBI WGS metagenome assembly JACKZZ01 (sample SAMN15724774, study PRJNA655200) | protist metagenome | isolation source: fluorescence activated cell sorting (FACS) single amplified genomes of... | place: USA: West Boothbay Harbor, Gulf of Maine | collected 2000-07-19
GTGAACTGACCCCTTACCAAGTTTTTAGAGCCGGTTATACTATATTGTATGGTTTGGACATATCTAAGAAGGAAACTACGGATAAAGTCAAAGCAGCCTGGAAAGATTATCAAACTGCATATTTGGAGGAGGTAAAGAAAAAAATGAAACGTGACAAAGATTTGGACAAAGAAAAGAGACGTTTGAAAAGATTAGCACTACAAAGAAAGAAACGAAGGCGATCCAAATCACCAGGACGCTCAACGCCAAGACCAAAATCGGCATCCGACACTCCCAGTCGGTACATGCTATTTCGTCAAAAATATAAGGAAGATCACAAAAGTGAAATTGCTAATATGACTGAACGAGAAATTACATCCAAAATAAAAATTGCTTGGTGGGAAGATGCCCCGAATCGTAAAGCTGAAGCTGGTAGTAGTTCGCGACCAAGGAAAAAGGCAAAAAAGTCTGCTTTTACAAAAACCAAAAAGTCCCGAGCGGCAATCGTGTAATAATCTGTAGTGGCCATTCTTATACTTTAGTTTCATGCTAAGACAGACACCGAATTTCTTTACATATGTACACTCAAAATGTATCATACCAATTCTGTGAGATAGATATGATAGGTTAAGTTTTGAGTTCTCAGTTACATTATTCTTTTTGAAGAGTATTGATCAGGAATTATCATGTGAGTATTGATATAAATTAAAAATTAAAAATGTACTCTCGTAACTTGAAAAATTAAAATGCCTAATCTTATATTAAATAAGTACCATGTATCATTATAAAAAGGTTTATCATATCATATTACTTCGATACCATTCATAACTTAATATAATTAATTCTTACTCATTTATTTAATAAAATTTTACTCCCTAACTTAATATATTTTGTTATCATAGTTTTGTCTACGAGCTTCACTATAGTACGAAGTACGAAGTAGGTTGATTATTATTCTTGAGAATGAGTATTTGAGCATAGTATTTATGTATCTCGAGTGGTAAAATTATCATATATAACTTTTTAAATATGATACCAAGACAAAATATATCATATTATGATATGATATTACGAACTCGTATGAGATACAAATAATGGTTAAGTTGTTAAATTATTTTATATGATAAGTAAGTTTAGGTTATTATAAGGTATCATATTATATGATAAGTTTAAGATCCGTATATTTTTTAACTTAAACTTGTATGATAAGTGTTCTATCATATGGATAAGTTAATGATAAGTGATAAGTTTAATTAATGCGCGCTCTATAATTTGGGTACGCTCTTATAAGACGCTTTTGATAATTTTCTCTATGTCATCGTTCTCATTTTTATTTCTTAAAAAATCAGCTACTTCATCTTTCAATTTTTCTGATATTTTTTCTTTTTTAATTTTTATGATGTTTGCAAGGGCGGTAGCGTATGACTCTTTCACTCCAGTCAATTCCGCTACAATCAAACCATTCAATACCTCTGTCACCAGTGGATCAACACGTGTTACCATTGGCAACAAAGCATCAAGTGCTTCTACACTTAAGCGACGGACGATGTGATTTGTATCGGGAATATTCTTCAAAAAAGTTGTTTGTAACTGTGGCAAAAAAGCTCTTAATTTCACACCAGCTTTACCAAGAAGCAAAATCAATGTTTTTAAAATCGCACCTTTCACGGAGGATGGGAACCTGTCACCAACCACACGAATTAAGGGGCCAGTTAATTTAACAAAATAGCGCTTCAAACTATCAGCGGATGACCATTTGACAAGTTCCCCAATACCTTCAGCTGCATATTCACGTTGCAAGGTAGAACCATACATCAGACCATGTAAATACACTGGTACAACTGGCGCGAGTCCTTTCGGGATGTTGTACCCTGGTACAAGCACTTCTTCCTGTATCCCTTGCGTTCCGTATTTTAATCGACTTACCTGTGCACTTACAGTTTGACGTATAAAATCTAAATGTCCAAGCAACTCTACCACATCAACTACTTTATTCACTGTGGCAAGGCAAGTATTTGCACCAACTAAAACCGTTTGGTCTTCATCGAAAAATCCGTTAAAAATATCTTTCAATAGCATCGGCAATTGGGCAGAAAAATCTGTTGTGCTATTTGTTAAGAATTCGTTTATTGCCCAGAAACCAACAGCTCTCCACTTCGGATTGCCGTTTTGTACATGTTTACCCAATTCAACGCATGTCCATTGCACACCTACATCTTCTATCGAACAAACTACTCCTTGAAGGGCCTTCTGGGACATTTCTTTATTTTCAGAATCATTACTCTCGCCATAATGAACGACACTTTCAATAATTGCTGGTAATAGTACGTTGACATGATTGTGCAAGACGGAGCCGCTAACAGTTGCTACCGCTTCAATAGCGGTAGATTGGAATTTTCCCACTGGAACAGGTTTAATTAACTTTGGAATTAAATATGGCAATAAATCTCCACTTTTCTGTGCTACAACTTCTTTAATGCCTAGCAGGGCTTGTTCATCGCCATTTTCTAACATACGCAACAAAGCTGGGAAAATTATATTCATTACGTCTTGACCCACCTGCTTATGCAAAGAGTTAAATGCTGTGGCAGCTGACTCTCGTACTTCTTGTGACGTGTCACACAATGCAATTTTTACAGCAGATATTAGATCTTCTGCATATTTTTGTAAATTTCGCCGCCCAGCAGCTGCGATCAATTCAACTAAACCCCGGCAAACACCTTGGCGCTGTCCTTCATCATCGGCTGATAAACCATCCTTAAGAATTGGTACCATTCTTGGGAGTACTCTATCGCCTAGCTTTCTGACAATATCACCTAGTGCAGTTCCAGCGGTAAAACGCTTATCTTCATCCTCACTAGATAAAAATTGTATAACATAATCCATTAGAGCAGGTAAAACGATCCTCATAGTTCTACCAGTGTTATAAACTACCATCTTCCAAACTTGTATTGCAGCTTGACGCACCACCATGCTACGATCTGCACGCACAATATACAAGGACGCAATCACAGCACTATGACGAGCTTCACCTAAGCCTTTTATCAGAGTTTTTTCTGCTTTACTAGAACCGACATGTGCTTCTGTATCAACTTCAGTAATTTTTTCTCTATTATACGCACTATTTGCATCATCGTCACTAGAATTGCCATTTTCTTCATCTTTATTATCATCTTTCCCATTTTTGCTAACTTCAGCGTTAGAGTTTCCGTATTTATCTGCACCTTGGCGTTTAATGCCGGCAATTTGGAATAGTAAATCGCCAAGCAATTGCACAGCACTCTGCCTAATTCTCCAATCAGCATCAAACATTGCATTTTCAATTAGCGGCAGCAAAAGGTCGGTATGCGACACTGCATGCTGTGTAACAATAATTTGACCAGCTTTCAAAGAGACATTGCGTACAAACTCTGCTTCATCAGACAAAGACTTTAAGACCACTGGCAAAGCGTGTTCCAAAATTTCAGCGAAATGCCCTCCCATTATTGGTGGCAAAAACGCTAAGATCCACATAATGCCTTCACGAACATATGCTTCTCCACTGTGTTGACATGGTAATAATTCATTCAATAATGTACTTTCTAGTCGCTCTGGACCAAGCGCCACCAACACTTCGCTCAACCCTTGTGCACCTCCTGACCGTTCCACAGTCGTCGTGTCACTTTTCGTAGTTTCAATTAAGTATGTTACCAAATCGGGAAACTCAGTTTCTCCCATCCCACGAACCATTTCGCCTAGACCCTGTGCAGCTAACGCACGAACATTTGGAATTGGATCTGCAAGCGCTTTTTTTAAAGCATCCAATAACTCGATTTTATACGGCATTAATGTTTTTGACTCGTTCACCATATTGCACATGCCACCAACAATGCGTGCAGCAGCTGATTTGGATTTTGTTGACCGGTCGGAAATTCCTCTGAGCACAACAGGCATAATCATTGCTAACGCTGGCGCATCGACAGGATTTACAAATTCAATCTCCTCCAATTCTTTCAGTGTAACTTCAGTAAACTGAGGTGGATCGGCCATCGCATCGCGCAACTTCGATGCGATATTTGATATCTCCGGGTTGGTTATAACTGAACTGACATCATCCAATGCTGCTAAACCAGCTTTACGCACCCGTGGATGAGCATCTGCCAATGCAATGTTCAATTTTGGCATTATTTTTGGTAAACAAGACGCAAGTTGTTTGGGGGCACAATATGACATTGAACCAAGCATGCTAATACTAGCAACTTTACTTTGCCATTTTGGCGCCTCCAAAGCCTTTAAAAGAGGTTCCATGACAAGCTTAACACCATGTGCACTCAATTTTGTCATGACTGCCCTAGTAGCATCTCTTGCCGCCTCGCTTACTTGTGGATGGCGATCGCTGACCAGTATCAACATGCTTTCCAACAATTGAATGACAAAAGGTTCAAACAAAAGCCCTAATGTCATACAAAGACGTTCAAAGCAAAATAACGCACCTTGCCTGTGTTCAAACTTTTTTCTATTCCCAGCGGCTTCTTTCAACTTGGGAATTACAGAAAATGTCGTCAACACTGGTATACCTAATCCTTTTACAGATGCTGCTAAACCGTGTGACGCACCACGACGTTCCCCATATGTTTCCTCATTCAAAACTCTATTTAGTAAGGTTTCAATAATGTGTTTCCCACCATCATTACCAACACGCTTTTTCTCCAATTTCATTATTGCTGGCAAACATCCAGCAACTGCTAATTGTACGTCTTCTGACGGCGTACGCAATGCTTGTGTTAATGTTTCAATAATTTTTGGTATTTTTGGATTTTGCGGATCCATATACTTGGCAATTGTACCCATAAATACGATAACACCTTCCCGTTGATGATCATATAATAAATATTCTGCTTCTGTTAATTTTTTATTTTTCTCCGCTGCTTCTGCGTTACCTAGTGCTATCTCAAATATACGCAAGAATTTATCTGCAGCATCTTTACCATATTGTGATACAAGTCTCATTCCTGAATTTGTCATCTCTTGTCGGACATATGAATCAACATCTCTCAGTCCTGTCTCAATTAAAAATCCAAACGCATTTTCAACGTTGTCTAAGGAAAATACTTCTTCGTCACCGGCAGCACCAAACACGCGCCCTACAGCACCGCGAGTCCCCGCAAAAATAGCAATATTTGGGTCGATTTCTTTCTTCTTTGATCTTGCCTCTGCAAACTTCGGTTTAGCGGATCCTTTCTTTTTTTCCATTTTATCTTCCTCAGACATTGGCGCTTTAGAACGATATAAATGTAACAACTTTTGTAAAATACTTTCAATATCGTCACTATGAACCCCCATGGCACCAGATAATGCATCGGCCGCCATACGTTGAACAAGACGCTCTTTATGACACATTAAAGCGGCAAAGTGATCATCGAATCCAGTAGACGGTAAAACCCCTTCATCATCATCCCCAAATAGATCCCCCCATGTATCCTCAGCAAATACTAAATTATCTTTGTCGCAATCAAATTGAGATAACCATAGGCGAAATAGATATGTAGGATTTGTGTTGAATTCAGCATTGTCATTCAATCCCACGATTGCTGTAAGTGCACCTCTGCGAACATGCGCTTGCAATGATAAAAGACCATCATCTCCACAAATGCACTCAAATTCCTCCTTTGTAAAGATACCTTTGCCACTAGAACACAAAACTTTCAATGTATCGATTGGACTAGGCGACATTCCTTGTGCAACATTTAGTAAATGTAAAGTACTTTTCATAATCATTAAACGGAATTCTGGATTTAGACTATCTAATAATATATGCGCACTTAGTAATGCAAATGCTTTAGAGCGTAATTTGCCTGAAACGTTTTTAGACTCCACCACGTGAGACAAAATTGGTAACAAAAATTCTAACGTACCAGAGGAAAAAAATACTTTCATATTTTCTGGTGCTGCATTCCATTTATCATAAATTGTATTTACCATTGTTTGAGCCAGGTCCATACTGTCGTCTTCCCCGGATATTGTTTTGCATCTAGTTGCAACGTAATACAACGAAGTAACCTCTTGAAATAATTCATCGCCAACAGGATCTTCTGTGCACTGTGCTAAATCCTCGATAGTTTTTACTGTTAAATTATAAACCTTTTCAAGGGAACTCTTAAAATCTAAAAAGACCTGCGACGCGCTTAGGAGAGCTTGTAAATTTTCATACGCGAAGTCTTTATTCCCTTTCGTCATAGTAATTATTGTTTCTAAACCATATAGAGTTGTATTTACATGAGTTTTAATTCCATCACGTACATCTTCCTCTTCTTTTAGTTTTTTCTCAAATTCAGGATCTAGTTTACCAGCCTTTGCCCTTTTTGCCGCTTCTTCCGCTTTTTTCTTTCTTTCCAATTCCAGCCTCACTTGTTCTTCCCAGCGTTGGTCCTCTGTCCCTTTACTATTTTTTTTCGTATTGTCTTGGCCGGAATTTAAACTTTGCTTCTCGTACACTTGCCCTTTTGGCGTATTGTAAATACCAATACTTTTTGGTGTTAAATTGATAAAAATGTTATTTGCAGAATTTAACTTCTCGCAGATCAAAGGAATAATTTTCTCATTTACGAATGTGGATGTTTCCCTATCGCCGTATTTTGTCATAGTGCTTAGCACTCGTTTTGACGTTGCGCGTTCCATATCAAACGTTGAAAATATACCATGTTTATCTGATTTACACAATAAATCAGACATGCCTTTATATGCAAAAAAACTGTTGTTGATCTCATGCCCCATGCAAAGATCTTGTAGTTTTGTCCATATTTTATAACTCTTCTTTTCCCCTTTTGATAACGAAGGGTGATGTGAGCAAAATAAAATGCTAGCTACAACTTCATTATTGTGTTCCGCAATATGAATGGAATTATAGGACTTTGCTAAAATATTTAATGTATGCATATTTTTTGCATAAATATTTGGCATTTGATCATCTAGCTTATCCCCGAGTTTCTTTCTTTTGGTTGTAAGTTGTCTGCCTTGGCGAAATAAATTACGCCGGTAAGACGTAACTAAACCTTTTAGTAACTCTATCCCAGATCCTTTGGAAGAAATCGAGGCAATGAGACTACTGGCATATTTTGTTACACTTTCATTTGACTCAAGAAGCAATGCTATGATTGATGAAAGTAGCGGATGATCTTCCTTTCCAAGCTTCTTAAGATTTGTCATACCCGTTTTTGCTCTACCACCACCACCACCACCACCAACAGAATTTGACGGTTTTGATTTTGGCGCCCCAGCGGTAGCCTTGGAACTAGATGGCTTTTTCGTCGAAGCACCAGCACTAATTATTTTTTTTTTGCCTTTACTTTTTTGTGGATCTTTCATTAATTTTTTCAACATTGCTGGTGTCAAATTTTTAGGCAATGCCTTTTTCTTTTTCTCTCCACTTTTTTTCTTAATATTACTAGTATTTACACCAGCATCAGTTTTGCTATTGGTATTATCTCCCCCAATGTTCGATGTGCCGTCGCTTTCAACACACATTGTATTTGCATCGTATGATAGTAATGAAACAGATTCTGCATGATTTCTTATAACAATCTTTGATATACCTATAAGTGACTCAGCTGCAGCTAATAACGCTTCATTTCCAACATGTTTGTGACGTAAAGGCGCAAAAACAAACGATAAAGGATTTTTTAATTGTTCGAATATAAAATCAACGTCTTTTTTACTTAACATTTTTTCATCAATAAAACCTACTAATATCCTCAATGAATCAATCGCAAAAAGCTGAACAACGTCTGGCTTCTTGTTAGCACTACGCACAGTGTTTACTAAATCGTCTTTTAAGTCTTTACACAACGGCAAAACATCTGTTGCACGATCGACGCACAGTCGCAATGCCAAAATATATGGAGCAAAATCTTTTTCATCTTTTGCTTTCTTTGCCGATTCTACTAGATTGATGATTTTTGTCCTAGTTAATTCATTCTCAGCACCCAAAGACATAGCCGCTAATGATAACCACTGACCCTTTGCTTCAATTACTTTCGCTAACATTTTTTTATCTGCCTTCACCTTTTTGAGCAATAATTCCAGGGCATCCAATGCTATGGACAACACAGCATTTACCGCACTTTTGCCTTTGTTTTCAATATGTAAACGCAAAGATACAATTGCTGATAAAAAGTCGTTTTTTTGAAGGTCTGACAAAATAGGTGCAGATGTAAAAGTACTTGATAGCTTTGTTTTCAATAAATCAAAATTCCCATTATTTTGTGCTATTTCCGCTTCAATATCTTTAATTTTTTGCAGCGTCGTCATGATAATTTTTATGTACGCATACACTGATATTATAAACACACTTTCAACACTATCAAATTATAATGTGAATTAAACAACACGTGACTAATATTTTAATCTGATGTATATATTGCTTCGATCACGGAGTCCACAACGAACTAATTCACTCGTGATGTTACTTGTTACCAGGCTTCTATTTTGACCACTGGTGGTGATAATAATTATTATAATATTGATTTATAATACTTACATTGTATAGTAATAATAATATAATATTTTTTAATAAAAAAATTGAAATATAAAATAATAATAAATAATAAATAATAATAATCACTATGTATTATGATTATTATTAATATTATTGTATAAAACCGCGTTGTTCTATCGCATCATCGCGTTCCCCAGCTAAGGCCAGCCACTCCTCTCCATAGCTCTCCAGAATTTATTTCACAAATAATGATGTTCGAAAGAGGGCCAAGCCAGGCCAAGCGAGCAGCACCTTAAATAAGTACAACTACTTTGAACAACTAAAAAAAAGGTCGCAAAAATCAGAATACACACATCTGAAGAAAGTAATAAATAATAATAATTAATAATATTTTACTGAGCGGGTTAACCTGTGCACCTACTTGTGTACCACCTGTGGTAGTTGTATAGCAAAGAAAATTTATGCGTTTAGTTTTGAATACTGCTACTAGGACGGTACAGGTGGATTGTAGTATCTGTCCAATAGTATTATAGTGTTAAATATAGATAACATAACAAGCCAATGATATTTCTCTATTTTTTTTTATTGCACCACTACAGCGAATGCATCATCAGCTATTATTTCAATTATTATAATTAGTTTTTGGGACTTGAGTACACTGTGTGTATCAGAAGACTACGGATTGGTATAAAAATGGAAGAAGATAGCAATAAGCAATAGTAGTATAACAATATATAACAATAAATAATGAAAATGTAACATTAGTAATGGTGACTCTGCAATTGCGTCGACAAGTGACGATAGTAACAATGAGATGCTGAATCCACCACCCCCCGATATGAATGCAAATACGATGAACGTCACTGGAATGAACGCTGCTGATCTGTCACAAGTGTTGTCGATGTCACCAGATATGATGGAAAATTCTGGAATGGTGATGAACCCAGCCGACATGATGAACTCTATGACCCCCGAGTTGATGCAAGCCATGACCACGCCTGAGGGTTTACAGCAAATGCAGCGTTTTATGATGCAGCAAATGAGTGCAGCAGCTGGCGAAGGCAATGATCCAGGACAGTGGTTTAATGCAGCAGCACGACAAATACTGCCAAAAGGTGCTAGTGAGGAAGAGCCGATGTATGTCAACGCAAAGCAGTACAAACGTATATTATTACGCAGAGAGGCCCGTGCGAAACTAGAGTCAAAATTTAAATTAAATCGTGGAAGAAAAAAATACTTACATGAATCCCGTCATCAACATGCATGTAGGAGGCGTAGAGGGCCAGGTGGTAGATTTTTAACTGCAGAAGAAATGAAAAAAATATTGGAAGAAGAGGAAAAGGGTAAATTAGAGGTGCCAAATACTCGTGGTAGTAATAATAAGAAAAATACTAGTAGTGATAATAATAATAATGACAAAACCCCTAAAGGAAAAATAAAGCCGGATGCAACTAAGAAGAATTATAGCAACAAGAAAAAGGAAAAAAAGAGAGCCAGCCCTAAAAATAATAACCCAATTTTAACACCTGAAAATAGTAAGCGGGCATCGAAACGTTATACTAGAAGTAACAGCGGCAGCAACAAAGACACAAACACCTCACCAATATCGCCAAGAAGGAAACGCAATAAAACAACAGCGTTAGTTATGAATTCCGAGGGTGGTCGCAGCGATAAAACATCTCGGCCTTTAAAAAAATCGAAACGTATTCGAACCTTATAAATTAAAGTAATTTTGTAAATACTAAATTTTAATATATATTAAATCTTTTATTAATAATGTACAAGTCCATACACATAATACTTGGTATATATATAATATCTTTGCGAGAGATACCGGTATAAAATACGAGTACCGGATAATAGTGTATGCACAGTGACGTTTTAATGAATCACAATCAATTGACATATATAAGCTTAACTTAAATTCAACACACCTCAAATAATCATGTTTCCAACGATTGTGAATCCGCTTCAGGTTCTGACAATATAGCAACCAGAGTAAGAGCAAAAAATGCAAAAGCGCGCCAGAAAAAATTCAAGAGAAATCACAACATTTTACAGCTCGGAATAGAGATAACATATCTTCTTCTGAGTCACTTTCATACGAATACTAACCCCAAAGGTACAAGTTTACTATGGACGTAGATCTAGTCGAAGTAGATGATAGTATATGAATATCATTTACAGGGGTATAAAACTTTATTTAAATTAATGAGTAAGACCATGTTATATATATGTAAGAATGTGAAATTTTCATAGACTAGACCTACACCTAGGGTAAATGTATTGCCTTCGGGGTGTAAATCAAAATTCGTATGAAGGTGACTCAGTGGAAGACAAAATGTCTAAATTCTGAGTCTGGATTTTGCGTGAGTTTTTACGGGTTTGCTCGTTGGTTTTGTTTCTTCTTCGTTTGTTCGATTTCATTCGAGTTGCATGGTGTCTACATGTATATACTATCTCATTATTATATACTATCTCATATAACTAATATACGAGATATCAATACGGATACACTACTAACAATAATCGCCTCTTTTATTTGCAAATAATGGATACCGAGAGCAAATTTATTACCAAAAATAGCCACACGGACATAGATGGAGCATTGTGATGACCGGCACTGTAGCATCCATTGCCTGGCTTAGATTTGTTTTCTGCCATTGTAACCCATGTCCCTTCTGCACCAATGCTGTAATACGTGCTTGGGTTTAAAGTGTTGCAGCATTCTTCTGCTGTATTCTTGGTATCACACCATGTTGTAGAGCAAGCATGAAATAAGCGATAACACCAGTCTGGGCAAACGTTCATATGAATTTCACCATTTTTTACAAGAGTAATAAAATTACCTGCTTTTGGGCTATATGTAGCACAGGAAAATAGACCTAACATGTTTGAGCATGCATTATGATTTGCTACACTTTCATTACTACCTGCACTATTGAAGTTCAGGCCAGTGAGCAACCGATCTGCAACCGCTTCACCCATTACAGGTTGTCCAAAATATGTATAGTTGAATGGATATTTGACGCATGTCCCTTGACTACCCCATCTCCTCCAACCACAATGATCAACTTCAACACCAATTGCAGGCTTTGAACGAAATATTAAAGATGTTATAGCTGTGCCCCCAGCATTGTCTTCATCATTGTATGGCGACATTGTAACATTTACTACTGGGCAAGAACCTTTCGTTTCAGCATAATCGTTGATGAAAAATGTTGAAATAGTCGCTATAACAATTAGCAGAAATGATAAAAGTCCTCGACAGCATACTTTTCCAGAGTGACGTCTGGGAATATCAAGAACGGCAACAATCTGGCCAGGAGAAAAAATATCGTCTACGAACGATTCACGGCTCCTACTGCCATTCTGCTCATTATTTACATAGTTATTTCCATTATTATTGAAAGTTGTGCCCATTGATTGCGAGGAGTGACGCACATTAGCAATTGGCTCAAAATGATCTCCTCCTTTTGTGCGATGCAAACAGCATTTCGTCGTTTCAGCTATCCAACCTAGGATTCGCATGATAGTGATCGGAAAAAAGCCAAAGATTTGGGCTAATGTCAAATATGCACCATCGCAGTTATATGCAAATGCAAAGTTAAAGGAACGTTCATTAACTGGCTTGAAGTAAGTACACTTTTCCATATAGTCATATCCTAAAGCTAGTTGAAACGCAACAAATGAAAACGCAAGGCCGAAAGATAAACCTGTCACAATCCCACTTAAATAATATTTTTGTATGGAAGATATGTCTGACAAAATTTTAAAATTCAACAAAATAATCACCATACTACCTAAAACTTGTAATAGTAGGAAAAACATATACCCTTTCATAATGCGTCCATCAGATAGGCAAAACAAACAAGAGATTAGCAAATTGACCATCAAATATCTCTCATTAAAAATAGAATAAAACCATAAACACGTTGAGCAGCATTTATTATTTTTAGGAGCGGTGTATGGTCTCACCAATGGTATCGCCTGTTCCACAGTTGGAAGTAACCTTGCAGTTGCAGTGGGCATTTGCTGCTGTTCTGTTGGATCCATAATAATAAAACTAATAAATATACAAATAAAATCTAAGATAAAGTAGATGCTGTTATAACCTTGCAACCAACTACAGCTAGTAAACTTGTATACGCCCAAGAGTACGTCGTGTGTGTGTTGCTTACGTAACGAAGTAGCGTTGTTGTTAAGTTTTTAGTCGTTCCTCATCACAGTTGTTCAACAACATCATATTATTATGTCGATAGTATTCAGTGCTATTTTTATCTTTGTAATTTGTGGTAGGTATTTTCACTGGAGATTTAACTGGTGATGTAAAAGGTAAAAAAATAAATATGTTGAGTAAAATGATAAATATTTCCGCAAAAATGATTGATTATTGGAATAATATAATAAATAATAATTATTGAAATAAATTGAAATAAAAAAAATAATAATACTGTGTATTACGTATTAAGCCGTAGTAATAATAATTATTAACATTATTTGAAATTATAATAATACAGTATTATTATTAATTATTATTATGCTCTATTGCACTATTCCCATATATAGTAGTATTGTAGTATTACCGTATGTAATAAAGCCGATTATAATAGATGAAATAACAATACTGAATACTACAACATCGATCCTATATCATATACAACTCCACTATTCACTATTCACTATTTCTTGTTCTTGTGCGATACTCTACCAAGTACAACATCAAAAATGTGTAATAACAATACTAATACAGTGTAACAATGTCGATCCTATCAAACTAACATACAACTACACTGTTCACTATTATCCACCTCATGTTCTGTGTAATATTCTACCAAGTAGAACCTCAACCCCCTAATACAGCTACCTCCGCTGTAACTGCTCCTTTCTATTTTAAGCATCTAAAATGTCCAATATACATTGGTGGACGTGTCTTATTATTTAGTATATAGTACTATGTATAATATTACTACTCATTACTATAGCACATACTACACGCAAGCGTCTCTGCCGAAGCCATCCGGCTAGCATAGCAATACCACTGCTACGAGGGACACCGGTACAACAGATAAAAAAAACGACAAATCTGCGAATAGCATGGTAATAGCATTACGTCCAAGTCGTTTTTGAACATCCTTTTATATTGTAAGATAATAATATTAATAATAATAGCCTCTCTCTCTCATTTAAATCATTTCATTATTGTATTGCATTACTATAGGTGGTATATATATAACATATATAATTGATATTAGTACCTGCCTGCATCAACGCCGCGGCTACTTGCAACTAACTTACCTCACAACATTTCAACACACGCGAGCACAGTTTGCAATATAGTATAAAAAAAGAAACACACATTCGTTTATAATAACCATAATCATAACAATATGTCATCATACCAAACCCCAGATACTAAAAAGGAGGAATTTCGTAAATACTTGGAAAAAAGTGGTGTTATCGATGCCTTAACAAAAGTTTTAGTTGGCTTATATGAGGAACCAGAACGTCCACCTAATGCTGTGGAATACATCAAACGTTATTTAGGTGCCCCAGCAGGTGTAGATGTTGAAGCTTTGAAATCTGAAAATGCACGTTTAAAGAAAGAAAATGCTGCATTACAAGAAAAAGTTGAACAAGCTGCAAACAATATGGGGAAAGGAGATGAATAAATTTAGCAATATATACTTAGTAACTTAAATATAACCTTCTTATTTCGTCGCCTTCTTTTTAAAAAGTTAATAATAACAACAACAATGATTAGAAGTGTATATATATGAGCAAAGAATTATACCAATAGTTTTGAAACAGTTGCAGCTCGGCACTAGTATTGTTGCTCCATTTAATTGCGTAATGCTTTTGTCATGCGGTAATGTAATATATAAATATTTATATATTTTTTAAAATCTGTAAATGATATCCTGAGATAAATATGTTTAAAAACACTAATATATATCATATTAGTTGCGTAATGTATTTGGTTTTTAGTACACACGCACGTGTACTGTGAAAAGGAGACAATATAGAACTCGCTATATATCTATACTCTAAGCATTTATGTTATATATATATATATATATATATAAATTACATATATAGTTTATTGTTTTTTAAAATAATACCTGCTCTGGTATATATTGTTAAAACTGCTTGGTTTATATTATAAGTAAGCTTATATATGAAGTTTTACAAACACCATATCACGTAAAACATATAAATTATACTCGTATTTTAATATTATTTATAGTTTTTTATTAAATTTAAAAAAAAACTTTTTATCATAACGTACAGCTGAGTGTATCAAACCTAAATTTCCGTGTTAAAAATCATCGTATTTTTTTATCGCAAAGAATCTAGTTTGGCTCTTAGCTGCATGGCAGTTTCCACGGTTACGTTTCCTATTTTTCTACGTTCGTGTTGAAATCTTGCATGCATTTGATTGTTACCTACTTGATTTGCCATTTCATTAAAACGCCTTTTACGGCCTGCCAGCACAAAGCTAATATTCTTCCCGCCTTTCTTTACCAATTTCTCCTTTGTATGCGTGATACTTTGTGATAAATGATTTAATTGTTTACTACGTTCAAGTAAATTTCCAACAACATTTGATAATGGTTTATCTTTATCATTGATGATACCATTTGTACAGCTTTCCAACATTGGCATGCGATTGTGAAAGTTTTCAATGTCAGCACGATAAAATGCACGGGTACCTAAATTACAAAAAATGACATAAATACATTATGGTTAGCTAAATAAAAGTATGCATAATATTATGAGGGAATATCTAGTATGTAAACTTACGAGCAAATCGCTTATTTTCTCTTCGCAGTGAAATTATTTGTTGCAGCAACTGATAGCGCTCCTCGTCAATATTTTTTTCGTCTGCTTCACTATAAGTTTTGCTATTATCAACATTTTCGGTACCACTGCTATCTTCAATATCAATACCAACTTTAGCCTCATTCCCTAAATCATCTGGGATACGAAATATATTACGTAAACTATACATTTCAAACTTATCAAAATTTTTATCATAAATAACATTTACTTTATCCAAGACATGATCTAATTTTTCACGAATACCTTGGCATGTGTCTACATCTTCTTTTGCTAAATCATCTATGGTAATAATATCAGACAAACCTAATAATTTAATGACATTTAAAGCTTTTTCAAACGATATTGATGCAATATTATCAACATTTAATTTTAAATGCTTTGTTAATATTGCTTGCACGGAAGATGGTAAAGTAGCTTTTAAACCTCCTAAACTATTTGTAGAGCTATTATTTTTACCACTGGCGTCGCCATTTCTTGCCTCTTGGACCAAAGTTTCCAATTTATCAATAGAGATGGTAGCTGCATTTAACACCAGCCGCCTTTCGATATCATCAAAAGCATCATTTAAATAATCATCAACTTTATTGTATACTTCATCAATAATGTTTAGTGGACAAGTGGAAAAAAAACTTTCTTCTTTCGGGTAAATGGACCCAGCTGGGGGTTCTTGACCAAAGTTGATACTTGGTTTTGTTGTTGTACTATTCTTTGCGATGGTGCTGGTCGTTGTTGCTTCATTTCCTTTATTCTTGTTCATGTTTGTATTACTAGATGTTGTCGATAGAGCAATTGATTCAGCATTGTTACCAACTGTGCCTTTATTGTGTGTCTCTATTTCAATATTTTCTTGCTGTAAAACTTTTGTTTCAACCTCGTTATTATCCATGCTATTATCGTCAACTTCTATCTCCGGTTCATCCATCCCAATCCCATTATCGTTATATTCCACAACTTTATCCAATTTGTCCATAGTTTTAGAACGCTTGGCTGGAATTTGGTTAACTGATGTTTCTTCCTTAGTGGCATAATCAAATATGCATGTATGCTCCAATTGGTATGTGTTGCCATCATCCTCACAATAATAGTAATTAATGATTATTAGTATTATTAGTAGTATTATTATTATATTAATTAATTATTTCATAATAATAATAATACAGCTATAATAATAATGCACGCATGAAGCAGTTGTTGTTGTTGTTTTTATAAAAAAAAAATTAATATTATTATTTATTATTATTATTATTATTATTTCAATTATTTTTATTATTATTATAATTATTATTATTGAAATTATTTTAAATAAAAAACCAACTACATAATAGTGTATGTAATAACATTAATTACAATGGGACCGAGACAATCATGCAGAAGAATATTTTCAAACAACAACAAAGTGCACAACCACACCAAACGGCGACACTAGTACTGTAGCATTGTAATACTATTGAATTGCAGTGCTAGCCCAGCTAGTTCACTACTGATCCGGAGACCTTAAGACACCAAGTTTTGGAATATACTAACAAGTAATACTTCTCCTATTAATTTAGGCGCCGAAATAGATTTAAATATTCAAATAAAATAATATTTTCTCATCGAAAGTACAGTACTAATATGATGTCGTAAAAGCGCGTAATAATAATAATATGAAGCACAATGGTGGCTAGCCCTAGCTAGCCCAATAATAATAAAAGATAAAAAAACATAGAAGATTTGCACATTTTATTATGCCAAAGAATAATAATTGAAATAATAATAATAATAAATAATAATAATTATAATTTCAAATAATATATAGTACCAGGTAATAGTAATATAATAACAATAATAAATAATAATAAATTTTTATATATATATATAATAATTTCACAATAATAAATTACACCACCAAAGAAAATGCTTACACCCGATTTTGTAGGCGGAAATACTTACTTACCTTCCATCCCGTACAACAAAACTGCATGGTACATATTTTTGGCTTAGTATACATAGTTAATTGAGAGAATATATCTTTTTTGTTTGCGATTTGTTCTTAATCTTAATCCAGAATTCATTTCCATTTGTAAGAATAAGACGTATATCCTGCACTTTATATATACGGAAGATTTTTTTATATATTATATTTGTTTTTGTTTTGAATTATGAGTAGTAACGATACTTACTACGATAAATATTTGTTTAATAAAGTTAACAAAGGTTTAACAAAAAAGGTGAAAACGATTTTGCAAGATATATTCAATAAATATGACTCAAAAGCAAAAAAATATTTAAATTTCACAGATTTTTCAAAGGTCTTTCACGTCACTAATCCCAATGTAACATTACCAGAAGATACATTTAAGGCAATGTTTCCAGCAGAACAAGTATCTGCTCAAGATTTTTTCAACATCTACCAAACTGCATTCGATGACGATGGTTATAAAGAAGGTATGAAAGTTTTGAAAAAGGATTTGAATAAATTCCAAATCGATTATAGTATATATTTCAATAGCCTTAACAAAATTGACGATAGTTACTACGATAAATATTTGTTTAATAAAGTTAATAAAGGTTTAACAAAAAAGGCGAAAACGATTTTGCAAGATATATTCAATAAATATGACTCAAAAGCAAAAAAATATTTAAATTTCACAGATTTTTCAAAGGTCTTTCACGTCACTAATCCCAATGTAACATTACCAGAAGATGCATTTAAGGCAATGTTTCCAGCAGAACAAGTATCTGCTCAAGAT
>JACKZZ010020375.1_pt1 | contig 18012 bp, 4 predicted proteins | sample 8027871 | NCBI WGS metagenome assembly JACKZZ01 (sample SAMN15724774, study PRJNA655200) | protist metagenome | isolation source: fluorescence activated cell sorting (FACS) single amplified genomes of... | place: USA: West Boothbay Harbor, Gulf of Maine | collected 2000-07-19
TGGAGAGCCTTCGGGAGAGCCTACATCGTTGCCAACATTTGTGCCGACAGAACAACCTACGAGTCAGCCTACAGGCATTCCATCTTCGCAACCTACGAGTCAGCCTAGTGGCCAGCCTACTTGTCAGCCTACTTCGCAACCAAGCAGTATACCATCTGGAGAGCCTTCGGGAGAGCCTACATCGTTGCCAACTTGTCGGCCTACTACGGATCCTAGTTCCACTCCGACTAGCATCCCGTCGGCTATTCCGACGACATCTGTACCCTCAGCTATGCCTACAGTTGCTCCTAGTTCGATACCATCTTTCGAACCGACTTCCCCTCCTACGGCGCTGCCTTCTTTAGCACCGACAACGGAGCCTAGTTCTGTACCAACTGGTGTTCCTTCTGCTCAACCTACGGCGAATCCTACATCTATGCCTACCCTTACTTTTAGACCGACTTCGGAACCATCGTCGTCGAGACCGAGCTCAGAGCCTTCGGGACAGCCTACAGGTTCTCCGACAGTACAACCTACGAGTCAGCCTACAGGCATTCCATCTTCGCAACCTACGAGTCAGCCTAGTGGTCAGCCTACTTGTCAGCCTACTTCTCAACCAAGCAGTATACCATCTGGAGAGCCTACTTCGTTGCCAACATTTGTGCCGACATTTGTGCCGACAGTACAACCTACGAGTCAGCCTACAGGCATTCCATCTTCGCAACCTACGAGTCAGCCTAGTGGTCAGCCTACTTGTCAGCCTACTGGCCAACCTACTGTACAACCTTCAGGTGAACCAACAGGACAGCCTACATCTATGCAATCAAGTACTCCTACCGGTATTCCATCAGGTATGCCATCTGGACAGCCAACATGCCAACCTACAGTAGAACCATCGGTACAACCTTCAGGAGAACCAACAGGACAGCCTACAGGACAGCCTACAGGACATCCTACAGGACAGCCTACGTCTATACCATCAAGTACTCCTACCGGTATTCCATCAGGTATGCCATCTGGACAGCCAACAGGCCAGCCTACAGTAGCACCATCGGTACAACCTTCAGGAGAACCAACAGGACAGCCTACAGGACAGCCTACAGGACAGCCTACTGGACAGCCTACGTCTATACCATCAAGTACTCCTACCGGTATTCCATCAGGTATGCCATCTGGACAGCCAACAGGACAGCCTACAGTAGCACCATCGGTACAACCTTCAGGAGAACCAACAGGACAGCCTACAGGACAGCCTACAGGACATCCTACTGGACAGCCTACTGGAGAACCCACATCGATTCCTTCTGGTATTCCTTCTAGTGCGCCTACTTCACCTACTGGTGTACCAACACAAGCACCTACATCACCGTCAGGTGTGCCGACGACGGCACCGTATTCATCAATTCCTACAAGTAAACCAACTGGAATTCCATCGAGTGTGCCTTCGTCTGCTCCGTCTGTAATTCCTTCCTGGGAACCTACTGGTATGCCCACTACTCAACCTTCGAGTGCTCCTAGTGCGATTCCATCAACCTCGCTCCCTACTACTCTGCCATCATTGTCTCCGACGACGTCGCCTACTGTTGTCCCAACGAGCGAGCCTTCAACTCAACCTACAGGAGAGCCATCCAGTCAGCCCACGGGTGAACCTTCGAGTCAACCGTCAAGTCAGCCCACGGGTCAGCCTTCAACTCAACCTACAGGAGAACCTTCTGGGCAACCGACAACTCAACCAACAGGAGAACCTTCCGGGCAGCCGACCTCTCAGCCTACATCATCTGAACCAACAGCAGCTCCTACTACATGTAGCCCAACGTCTATACCAACAGGCGTGCCTACTTTAAGCAATGAAGGTTTATGGCAAGTAGCTATTGAAACAGTCGTTATTGATTCACCAACATCGTTCTTTGATGCAGCTGCAGAAGTGATGAATTACTTGTATCTACAAGTAGATTATGTATCAGTTTTACCTACAAGATGTTCTCAATGGCTTTCATTTATTTCGAATGATATAGGAACTGATACTTCATTTTTGCTAGAATCCTCGAGTTTAATGATAGCAAATACTCTAAGATATCCCAATGCTACTGCTATCTACTATCAATGTAATAACGCAACTATTGTGACTGATATCATTTCTGTTATGACGAATTCGACACTTAATGTCCGTTCATCTTTTGTTTGTAATGATACGCAATGGGTAGTTGAAAATTGCGGAGCGCCTGTGATATGTTTATCTGAAGATTTTTCAAGTTGTGGTGGTGATAGTGATTCATTATGTATTGCTAACAATGCCACATGGCCCCATAGTACCGCTAAATATCTAAATCCTTGTAGTTTCGATGATATAACATCTGAATCAAGAGGTGTGGCTGATGCATCAGGTTTATATTATGTCGCTGTAGGGTTTGTTGAAATTGATCCCGCGCCAACTATTAATACTGTAACTGCAGTAGCTATACCATCATCTACAACGTCATTAGCTGTAAATGTTACTTTAGATGATCCTCCTGCAAGTGCAAATATTGGTGATATTTATTGTGGTGCTTTTACTACTCTTGATAATGCACCAACTGTAACTGATTTGAAGATTTTGAATAATATCTATTCTATCTATTCTCAATCGAATAGTTTCAATATTACCAATTTATCACCTGCAACATCTTATAATGTTTATTGTATGACTATATCCAATAAAGGTATTGAACAACAAGATCGTGATATACTAAGCCAAGTGACTAGCTCTTCTGTTGATACTACATGTTGCAAATTGATTAAATCTACATTAAGTTCGTTAAAAATGACGGAACGAGCTCGTATTACGGATGCAATGACAATAGAAGTAGATGCACCTCCTGCTTCATCTAATATTGTCATTGAAATACATGCAACGCAAAATGGAAGCAATTACAAGTATTTTATTCCTAGTAATTTTATTATTACACCATCAACACCAAGGGGTATAATTACAGGTTTTGACTTTTTGGCTCCTGATAATTCACCAATTGGGATTTTTACATTGGGAATTTCTATTACTGGTGAATCTGCAGAAATAAGTAAATATACAACTATTTCTTCTACTGAATTTGTTGTTTTGAGTGATACTGTTCCTGTGCCACCACCAACAAGTATGTCTGCATTATTTTCTACTGACGGCGCTAGTATTTCACTTAAATTTAATTCTGCAACGAATAGAGCTGGAATTGTTGAATCTCCATTTCTTTGTAGCTTATTGTTAACTAGTGAAAGTCTTGGGACTGCTGACCATTGTCATTGGACAAGTAATTCAATCGTCTCAATCTCAAGTCACACTCTTATTGTCGGTAATGTTTTAAGATTGGCATCTACTGCAAAAGTTAAAGCATTTTGTACTGCAACACGAGCTTCGGATTGTTTGTCTTGGTTAAATGCTGAGTCATCTCTAAGTACGACTATTCTTTCTCCTCCATCTTCCTTGGCTCCAACTCTTTTCATTACTGGACCTGGAGCGATTGGAAGTTGTGACAATTTAACTCTTTCTTTTGCTGAAAGAGGTAGTGGTGGACGTGCGTGGTCCTCTTCTTCTCTAACTGTGAATGTTTTTGGAGGTACCTCGAGTTCGTTCGCTGATTTAAGTTCTCATTTGACTGAAAATGCACAAGAAGGTCAGGTTTTTATTGCAACAAATTTACTTGATGAAAACCGCATTTATGTTTTTGTTGTTCATCGATGCAATTTCCTTGGGAAGTGTTCATCTGCTAGCAAGCAAGTGATCGTTCAAGATGCTGCTGTTGGTAGTGTACCAGTGGTCATTATACAAGGTGATTCATTGCGTACAAGGACACCAAAGAATTCGATTGTCATCTTTACTAATGCATTTGTGCCAACTTGTAATGGAGGTAAACTCATTGATAAACTGATTTACGAATGGTCTGTTTCAAAGGATAATGGTCCTCCTGATCTATCGTTAAGAAGTGTGACTGCTAATCCTAGTATGTTTATCCTGCCACCACGTAGACTTGTTATTGGTAGTACTTATGACTTTACTGTGAAAGTGTCACGTGTGGGGTCACAGGTTCAAGGATCCAATACTGTCACAGTAATTGTGAAATCTGATGAAATTAGAAGTGCTATTAGTGGTGGTAAAAAACAAGATCTCCGTTCTGGCGATAGTTTAACTCTTGATGGTTCTATTTCCACTGATGAAGACACGGGTAGTAATAGTGGACTTTCTTATTCATGGAGTTGTGCTCAAATCTCTCCTATAGCTTTGGACACATGCCCTGGAATTACTTTACCTACGATCAGAAACCAATCAACGCTTGCCGTCAGTGCGTTTGGTACTTTGTCGAAAAATAGTATTTCTTTGACAGTATCGAAAGGTTCGCGTTTATCTACTACTTCCACTGAAGTTGAGTCTTTAGATGTAGCTGCCCCCAAGGTGAAATCAAAAAGCAAAACTCGTAATGGAGTAAATACAAAGGAATTAATCTCTTTTGATGGTGAAATTACACTTGAAGCACTCGGTTCTGCCTCGTGGTCGGTCTTTCCTGAAATTTCTAATTTTGAAAGCCTAGCAAAAACTCCATTAAATGTCATATTACCTGCTGTTGGAACATCTACATATAAATATGGCCTTTCATTAAAAGCATTTGCGCTTTCTGAATCTTCAGAATATACATTTACCCTTACAGCCAATGTCAATTCAAAATCATCATCATCAAAGATTTTCATTAGCACAAATGGTCCTCCTACTCCTGGTACTGTATCAGTTGATCCTCCAGTTGGTGGTATTGAGTTAGAAACTCAATTTTATGTGGTAGCTGAATTTTGGGAAGATAAAGATTTGCCAATTACTTTTGACTTTGGTTTTGTAGATTCGAGTGACAATTTTATTGTTTTACGAAATCGCGCTGAATCTAGATGGGCTACAGATCTATTATTACCTCAAGGCACTTTACCAACATATGAACGTACAATATTTGTGGGAATTTATGATGGATTGCTTTCAAAGACTATGTATTATCTCAATGTTGAAGTTTTCCCAGTTGGGTATGGATCAGCAGACACGCCACGCACAGATTTACTTTCCAATATTGTTAGTCGAATCGTGGTTTCTACTGACGCTACTAATGCAGAACTAGATCAAAGTTTTGAAATACTATCAACTATTGGTACATCTCTGAATGTTGTCAATTGTACTCTTCCTGCAGGTGTTGTATGTGCATCTCTAAACAGAGAGGATTGTTCTACTAAGGCTCACTCATGTAGTGCATGCTTGGATGGTTATCTAGGTGAAGACTATGCAAATACGGCTTGTTTCGCTATCAGTAGTTCAAGACGACAATTAACAAGTGCGAGTAACCTTCCTGTAAAACAATGTCTTCAAGACTGTTCCGGTAATGGAGAATGTAATTATTATCATACTTACTCTTTGGAATCATTTTCTGGTGATTGCATTATTGGAAATCCATTATGTAAAGCTTCGTGTATTTGTGATTCAAATTTCGTTGGCTCTTCTTGTGCCTATACATCGAATGAATTTGCAGAAATTGTTGCATTGAAAGATTCTACAATTGCGTCTATGATTGCTACATTATCTGCCCCTACTCTTGATATTATTCTTGGTGTTCAATACGTTAATATTGCTTCACTTGCATCTGAACCTTCGGAGGTTTCTATTAAAAGTGAGTTACTTGAATTTATTTCCAATTTATTATCGCGAGGTACAAGCGAAAATTATGATGATGCGATTACCTTGATGAAAATATGTGATTGTTTATTAGCTTCTACATTATCTGAAGATGGAGCTTCGTCGTCGAGAAAATTATCCTCTCATGCAGCTGCTTTCAATACAGCAATATCTTCATTTTATTCATTTGCATCACTTGCTCTTGAAAGTGCTATTGCTAATGATGATCCTCTGACTTCAATTTCTGATAATGTACGAACATCTGCAGTTGCAGTTGACCCTGCATCTCCTATTTTTACCTCTGGTAATATCAAATTAGATGTGGCTTTGACAGATATTGAAGTTATTTATGGCCGAAATGCTTCTAATGTTGATTTGAATCATAATTTGCAAGATTATTATGATAAAAAGATGACAGGTGAAATTGTTTTTGTTTTGACAAATATTGATTCAAGGATTGTTACTGGTGGTTTATCGATTGTAGGTTCTGGAGATGGTGTGGATGAGCTTATATCGGATGTTTTAATGGTACAAGCAGTGAATCTTCCTTCTTGTCGTGGAGTAGATACAGAATATGGTGGGTCTACAGCACGTTTCACTATTCATCATTTAAATCCATCAAATGTAAGTTTGATGCATATTGATTACGAACAATCGTTTACTTTCGCTTGTGAAGGCCACGGTAAAATTGAAAGTTTTTCAGTTCCGTTTTACGAACAATCTATTTATGTAGAGTGTGATGGTACTTATCAAGGCGCTGAAATAGTGACCGCTAAAAGAACTGAGGAAACTGTACCAGCATGTTTGTCAAATTTCATGGCTAGTGGTCGATTTTATGGTGTAAATAGTGTTGAAAATAATGCTGCATGTCGCGCAGTGGATTCTAATCAAAATCGAACTATCTGTGAATGTGACTTTTGTGCTGATTCATCACCTCAACGACTTGCAAATCCTTCAAATCCTAATGTTGGTCCTGTTATGACTGAAGTTGGTGTGTATAAAAAGTATATTCTTACTAATCATCCGCAAATCAGGTTCAGAGATACAGTTGCTCCAACTTCTACACCAACACGTCAACCAGCTATAGCTTATTCTCCGTCCCAAATGGTTGTAGTCTCTTATGATATAACTCAGTACCTCGATGATGTTACTAAAAGTGAATTTGAAAGCAATTTAGAAGATAATTCGGAAGCATTTATGCATGCATGCGTACATGCCCTTTCTCAGCCTGATACACGTAGGCGTTTGTCACAAAATGATGGTAGTGTATTTAAATCTCACGGAGGAAATGAATTGTGGAATATATTGGAAATTTCTGAACTTGAAGTATTTTCTCCAGTTGTTCCGTCTGGTACCATTCGAACAGGACTGAAATATCATGTTTTCATTGACAATGTTGAACCTACTGATGTTAAATATGTTCAACAAGTTACAATCAAGAATTTGAATGATAATACTGCCTCAGGATCACTATTGGACGATATACAAGATAACTTACCAACTGGTTCAAGTAGCTTTTTTATGGATTCATCTAGCTTTACATTTTCAGGTGTTGTTTACACCGCTCCAGAAAATGAACTTCGCTCAAAACATTTTACTCCAACTGAAGAAGATGAAGCTATCAGTCAAACTTTCCTTTTGATATTGATAGGTGTTGGATTCCTTGTTCTTTGTGGAATTGGATTTTATTGTTCAAATTCTGATGTGAGAAAATGTTTCCATTCTTGTCTTGGTCATTGTATGTTTTGGAGAAATAATAATGCACTTCCTAAAACGGAAGGGAAAAATGATTTATCTCCTGAAGATCTTGAGCATATTTTGATTGCTATGAAAGAAAAGGGTATTGATACAACTGGAGGTTCTAATGAATTTAGTAGCACATTCAAACGTATTGCAATGGAACGCAGATGCCGACAACAACTCTCTGAAATTAAAACAATGCAGGCAATTAATCAAAGTCGTGGAATCGGATCATCTTTATCATTACCTGAGCCGAAACCCGAATTTATTTTTGATAAAAGCAAAGCCGCTACGGTTGCGAAAGGTCCAAAAGTTCGTTCAGATGATCCTTATTATCAATCTTTCAGTCCGAATAGTGTGAATAGTAATAATAGTAGTCGCGCGAATAGTCGTTCTAATAGTGCAAGAAAAAATGATGGTGAGACATTAGCCTTTAGTCCACCACGACCACCATCGTCAGCATCAGCACCAGCACCAGTAGGGCCTTCTCAAGGTGATATCGGTGATATTGATAATTTTTATGGTAACTCTCCAGATACATTCGCTATGGAAATGCCAAATTCGCCACAATCTGATTCAAGATCTTTACCGTATAGACCTTCGCCTACTGCTTCGTCTTATGTTCGTGCTCCTTCTGCCAGTAGTGCTAAAGAAGATCCTCGTCTTCTCCCTGGTGCTGGTGGTTCTGTTCGTTCTATTGCTAGTCGTGGAGATGCCATTTCTCCTAGTAGTGCGATGTCACCTCGGTCTGCTCCTGGTACAGGTTCGCCTCAAAAGATGGATGTGAAAGATAGAATCCGAGAAAGAGCTCGTCTACGAGCAATAGCGCAACGAGCTGAGCGTGGTGAAGGAGGAAGTGTTTCTTCTTCAGCATCCGAATGGGATGCAGAAAGTAGAACTACCTTTTCTACCAATATGCAATCGCGCATGCAAGGCACAGTTTATCAAGAGCATTCTAGTCATATTTCGGACATTGCTGCGTTGGTGAGGTCTAATAAAGAAAGGGCTAGGAATATTCGAAGACAGCAGAGAAATGAAGCATCTTCATCAGCAGCAGCAGGCCCAGATCTAACTCCTGGATCCCCTTACGACGATATAGATGAAACTGATTAATTATAAAGAGAGTCCAGTCATCAACTTAATTTTAAAGCACCATTTTCCGTTTAAAATTGTGCAATGAACTTTGTCTTACGATTTTAGAAACATTTTATTCATTCTAACCCATAAAAAAAATAGAAAGCGACAATCCCGCTACAGTTCACGGCGATGTCCCATTCAAGCACAAACGCTCTTCTCATTTGGGTTAGCGTGCCTCAGCACCACCATACCCTTCTTAACCTTGTCACAAAACCGTGGTTTTTCATTGGCAGATCGAGAGAGAAAAAAACGAGGATAGTGAACACTATGTGGTCTATCGTTATTTTAGTCTCTATATTTGCAGTGGGGTTTGGGTTACCGGTGAGGTTTCAAGGGAAATTTAAAAACGGATTACTGGAACATGTTGAAGGTGGTATTGGTGCTGATCTAGGGGGCGAATATTTCACTCAAAAACTTGACCATTTTGATAGATTGAGTACCACAAACTTTCAACAGCGTTACTTCGTTAACGAAACATTCTGGAGTGGATCTGAAAGTAAGGCGCCCGTATTTATGTGTGTTGGTGGTGAAGGTCCCCCATTCGATGCTGGCGTTGTACAAATAGGCGGCTCTGTTCATTGCGATGATATGATGACTCTTGCTAGTGAACTTGGTGCATTAGTCTTTGCATTAGAACACAGATATTATGGACCATCTCATCCTAATCCTGGAGAAAAGGATGCCTTTTCTACAGAGAATTTGCGGTTTTTAAATACTGAGCAAGCCCAAGAAGATCTTGCTGCATTTGTTCATTTAATGAATGGAAAATACAATTTAAATCAGGATAATAAATGGGTTACCTGGGGTGGTTCTTACCCTGGTATGATGGCAGGACTTGCTAGATTACGTTTCCCTCATCTTATTCATGCGAGCGTGAGTTCAAGCTCCCCACTCGAAGCCTCACTTGAAATGCCAGGTTACAATATTGTTGTTGCTGAATCTATTTCTAATCCTGATGTTGGTGGTTCACAAGCTTGTCTTGATATTGTTACAAATGGTCATGTTACTATTAAAGGTATGCTTGAGACGAAGGAAGGACGTGATGCATTAGCAGCTCAGTTCAATCTTTGTGACGCTGACGGTCTCGAAAAGACAGAGAATCAAGAACAATTTGCAGGTGACGGTGTTGTATATTTACCTGCTCAAGGAAATGATCCTTCTTGTACTGGTTCTCTATGTAATATCGATAAGATATGTACTTTCCTTACTGATCCTGTTTATACTGCTCCTATTGATGCATTAGCCGCCTTGTCTCAGCGTCAAAACCTTAACCAATGCGTATCTGTAAACTACGAGTTATTTGTGCGTATTATGAGCGAGCCATCTAATCCAATTCGATCTTGGATATGGCAGACATGCACTGAGTGGGGATTCTATATGACTTGTCCTTCTGGATCCTTATGCCCTTATGTAAAGGATTTACACAAAGTTAATACAGATCTCGATATTTGCCAACAAGCCTTTGGCCTTTCACCTGAAGTTGTTGAAGGATGGATTGATGCAACTAACAGTCTTTATGGCGGTTCGAATATTCAAGGCTCTAGAATTATGTTCCCCAATGGAGAAATCGATCCATGGAGAGCAAATGGAGTTATGGTTTCCCCTAATGCGCAAGAACCTACCTTATACGTGCTTGGTGCTTCGCATCACTTCTGGACTCATCCCGCTGAGTCTACTGATTCACAAGCAGTGAAAGATGCCCGTCAAGCCATCTGGGCTCAGGTCACTGAATGGCTAAACGAATAGGTTTGAATAACTTCTTCCTCTTTTCGCCTTTCGCCTCTCACCTTTCTACCCTTAGCACGTCGCTACGAGGAAATTTAATTCTGTAAATAGAACATGGCATTTGAACGCTTTTTAATAATTTTTTAACAACTATAATTTAGTTAGTATTGATTTAAAACTATGATTTTAATGTATAGTATGAAGAATATCGAATATCCCTCTATTATTACGAGCATACCCAATCCAATCTTACACATTTTTTTATTTTTGCGGCAGTGATTTTTCATAGAATCGCAACTAATATTATTAACAACAAGTCATTTAAGTTCTGTCGTTAGTGCAAAGACTATTCCTTATAAGTTAATAATATGTAAAGTAATTACTATGGGGAGAAATACCATTCTAAAATATCCTACTTGGTACATTATTTAGTTTACCACCAACGCAGGGTCCGTCTTTGTGCCGTCTCAGGAAAAGAGGATGGTGGAGTATATGGAGGAATTGGCGCACCAAAGGGAATATACTTACAAGTCCTACTTTTGATGAAATTGGCAGCAAATGACGTTGGAGATAGTTTATACAACATACAATCTGTATTCCAGGTTCCATACTGTTCGCAAGGGGTGGTTTGCCTATGTGTTGGACCCGTGAAATGCATAAAAGCAGCTCTATTTTCAGGCAATGATGATGATAGAATGCCCTTAAATGAATTTAAAAAAACTTCTTTCGCATCTCGCATATATGCAACATCGTCAACTTTACCGATGGCGCATCTCTCTTGGCACTCGGGAGTATGATCGTAAGCATCTTGATCAAATGTGTATTTCCTACTTTCGATTTGGATTAACCATTTCTCAAGACATTTACTCGATGACTCCCTGTCAAGATACATAATGCCGCTTTGCCAATTGTTCTTCACTAGTAGCCTTTCAGGCATCATTCCTAGCGTGCAGTGGTGCTTCTTCTTCTTCTTCGTAACAGTACTAGCAGCAGCTATAGTTGTAGTAGTTGTAGTTGTTGTACTAAGTGCTGATGGATTAGCAATCGGGTCACTATCTAAGATACCCAATCGCCGCCTAAGCCTACCACCTACACCAGAACTATCCAAAAGAGAGTCTATAGGAGATAATCCTCCTACAGTAGGTGGTTCTGATTTGTAAAGTCTGTCGATATCATAAATATCAGGTAAATTCTGGACGAAGTATGGTGCTAATTTTGTTAAGATGATATCACTATCTATGTATAGCACATGATTAAGAGGCTTATCAGTACCAGGGAGTGTTTTAGGTAGAAATTCAAATACTCTCGTTTTCGTCGCTTTGTAATGCATTGGCCTCATGTATACCGCTTCATTTTCATCACCATTTATATCGACACGAATCATATGAACTCTTGGGTGGTGATACAAGTTAGCGCCTTCGAAGCAGTCTAGACGGTTAGTCATGACAAATAGTGCAATGTTAGGGAATTTAGGGAAGATATGATCATGTATAGATTGAAGCGTACGATCCGGCAATGTTGTACGAGCATATAAATCACCACAAAGAATCAAAACAATGGCATCTACTCGATGACAAGCTGCTGTGTTGATATGTTCAGGATCAGAGCATGACACTTCTGAAAGTCTTTCTACGTTTTCTACGGTAACTATATCCTCCATCATTCCCAAGTAAGCTATCAACGCTACGGTCATAATTAGTATCACAAACACCTTCCTAAACGAGCATATTGAGGATACACTCTCCTGCTGTTTATCAGTCGGTGGGGGCATTTGCGAGTGAGAATCAAGGGATTGGGTTCCTCAAGCAAGAAATTTTGTTTGGAGTTGAGTTATCCCCTTGTAGTGCGTAGTGCCAAGGAGTGGCTAGGTAGGTACAGGTACTAAAATATTTATTTGATTGTCCTGTTCCTGCTTCAACACTCCTCGATGGTCGTCACTCGAAAGAATTTCATTGAAAAGCTTTGCCTTGATTTCCAGCGTGCTATGAATCCAGCTCGTAGTACAGGGAGGGGCCCATGGTGTAGAAGGTCAGTATTCATACTTTTGATAATTACTTTGGCGTATTTTGTGCATTGTGTTCATAATTGGACATATGTGTGGCAACACACTGAAATGAGGGGTATTATCCGGCCTCAAACGCGAAATACTTGTGCTCTTTCTGCAAAGTGGGGTCCTGAAGATAAAGATTGGGTCGTTTCCTCAAATACAAATCAGGATTTTAATTCGAAAAAATTAAAAATTGCTTTGTTGGAAATGCATGACGATTGGTGGCAAGGGTCAATAATGGGCAAAATCCGTAGTAATCGCCAAGAGTATGCTAACCGACATGGTTATACACTTGTGAATGGAAATGACTTTATTGATCGTAGTAGGTCTGCTGCTTGGGCAAAATTACCAGCTGCTCAGAGCTTTCTTTCAAGTTATGATTATGTATTTTATATTGATACAGATGCTGTGATTATGAATATGAATGTTAGACTTGAAGATTTCATTAAAATTGCACCAGATGCGGATTTCATTCTCACATCAGATAAAAATGGTTTGAATACTGGTTTAATGCTAATGAGGTCCTCCATTTGGACAAAGGATTTCTTGGGTCTCGCATACAAGCAAATTCAACTGTCGGATAATGAGCGCGCTGAGGATGGGACACCTTATCCTTTCGAGTATGAGCAGCGTGCGTTTCATTATTTGTGGGGGACTGAAATATGGCTAAGACGGGGACTCCCAACCTATAAAGATAGTGCGGAAGTACAGAAACATTTTGCTGTACTTCCCCAGTGCGCTTTCAATTCGTATTCAATTCATCCTTTGAGTTTTGACAAAGCTTGGGTGGATGCGCATTACGCTGATGGTGATTTTGCCATCCATTTCGCTGGAGTTAAGGGAGCAGCTAAACAGAATTTAATGGATGTTTATCTTGAAAGGTCAAAAGAATCCCCTTCAAACGCTAATACTAGACAACTTGCTGATTATGTGGTTAAACAGGACCAGCAACGAATTTTACTGCGTTCGCGTGATTGATTATCATTAGAATAGGGGGGGAGAGAGAGAGAAACAAAATGGAAGCGATAAGAATGATAAAATTAATTTTACATGGTTTTTGTTTTACTTCGTAATTTTTTTTCAAGAATCAATAACAACAAAATACGTTTAATCATAAACAAGTTATTCCTCTCGATTCTTATAGAATGGATTGGGGTTATTAGGCCTTGCTGCTCTTGGTCCAGTAGGTATGACTTCTCCACCTTGTTTCAATTCTTCAGCGAAATATTGAATTGTTTTCAACAAACCGTCATGTACAGAGACAGTAGGAGACCATCCTAATTCACGCTTCGCAGTAGAAATATCTGGTTTGCGCTGGCTTGGGTCATCTCTAGTTGCGTCCTTAAATACAATGTTTGACGTTGAATTCGTGATTTGTTTTATCAATTTAGCGAATTGCAGCACACTGTATTCATCGGGGTTTCCTATATTCACAGGCTGGTCATAATCATTATTCATTAAAGCATACAGCCCCTCTACTAAATCATAAACATACTGGAACGATCGAGTCTGTGAGCCATCTCCATAGATAGTAATATCCTTACCTTGTAGCGCTTGTATGATGAAATTAGACACGACACGACCGTCATTTGGATGCATCCTAGGACCGAAGGTATTGAAAATGCGCGCTACTCGCACTTCTACATTGGATTGTGACTTGTAAGCATACATCATCGTCTCTGCAACGCGTTTACCCTCATCATAGCATGCTCGTGGGCCAATAGGGTTCACATTACCCCAGTAGGTCTCTTGTTGTGGATGGACTTTAGGATCACCGTACACTTCCGAAGTTGATGCCAGTAAGACCCGCGCACCAACGCGTTTAGCAAGACCAAGGACATTCAACGTCCCATACGTGTTCGTCTTGATAGTCTTGATTGGGTTGTACTGGTAGTGCGGCGGGGATGCTGGACAGGCAAGATGATAGATTTGGTCTACCTCGAGGACTATAGGGTCGACTATATCTTTTTGGATTAAATTAAAATTTTGATGTCCAATCCACTGCTGAATATTCTTCTGGCGTCCAGTGAAGAAATTATCCACCACAAAAACACGGTGGCCTTCTTTCATAAGACGATCAACAAGATGAGATCCTACGAAACCAGAACCGCCCGTCACCAAAATGCGTAATCTTTGACTTTCAGGCCTCACTTGTATATGAGGGTAAGCCTTATCGCCAGGTTTCAATTGAATCTCCACCTTCTCATCTATCTGTCTACTAATCTCCTCTCGAATTATACTTCTTACGTCGTTCACATTCATGCCTGCGATATTTTCGTTGTTATCCGAGTCTCCTCCCTGTCCCCAGATTAAGGAAGAATTCAAAATGTAACAAAAATAAGCCATGATTATAAAGAAGAAAAGGGTCATCCAGCTCTTGAACCCCCCTTTAAAAGCGGACGGTGTCCCTGTCTGTCTCATTTTTGCAAGAAAGATCACAAAAAGGGGAATAGGATTTCCTATTTACCGTGTTTATGTCATCGGTCAGGAAACCATGGGAAACCAGGAAAATACAAAATAAGACCGGAGGCTAAAAAAGATTCAAGGTGCATGGTGGAGGCGATGATATTTGCGAAGGAGATTTTATCGCTTTCTGGGGCCTCTTCAGTCAGCAATGATAGGATTTGTTCCTATTTTTCTTCTTCTGCTACAGTTAAAGGCTAGTATTTCAAGTGAATTGAATAGCTCTTGTGTTTCAACATATGGTTCATGGGAAACTCGGCAACAAGGTATTGGTAGCTGTGATTCCGGTAATGTAGTTCTAGAAAGTGCATATCTACGTGTTGGCATGGGTAGTATGGCATCATTTGGCACTAATATAATCTATGGTATACCATATGCTGCAAATTACTCAAAACTACATAATATAGGAGAAGAGGGTTGGTTTTATCCTGTTGAATATTTAGAAATGTTAGGACTTCAAGCTGACTTTGATAAAAATGGTTGGGAGCCTAATACACCTGACGATCCCGGATTTAGTGGTGATTTTGTAATTGCAAATTGGTTCCCAGTTGAAGCCTGGGAAATGGGTTGGATATCTGATGATGAAGGTAGTAGTACTACACGCTACACTAGTAATAGTGGTGCAATTTGTCATACATATAACTCTGAAGTTGTTTGGGATGGGGGCGATGATCCGAATGATGTAGATGCTATTAAATGTCTTGCAGAAGATGTAGAAAGTGTTTCTTTTCGTGTTAGTAGTACTAGTGATACTCAAGCAGCCTTATGGTTAGGTGAAAGTTATGAAGAAATAGAAGTAATATCTACGACATATTTCGACGAAGAGTCTCTTAGTGTTGTCACTACTGTCGTGTTGCGTAATATAGGCATTATAAACCTAAGTGAATACCATTATAGCCGATCCCTATTGGCAAATAGTGAGTGGAATTATTATTCAGGAAGAGTAGGCGACGATGTTGATTCCGCTTATCGAGATTGTTATGTGAAGTATCAGCCAGATCCGAGTAGTTCCAGTATTAATGTAAGTACAAGAAGTGTTCCTGTGGGTTATATTAGTGATACTATTCCAGAAATGTCTATGGTGGTCGTGAAAGGATCAAGTCTTGACGGTTTTTATGCGGCATTGGGATCGACCCATCCTGATGTACGAGTAAATTACAAAACAGCGAATCCCATTTTTGCGGCTCTACCACCCACCGCTAATACAGACCCGGATGATATTCGCACAACTGAGTTTGGTTGGGAAGATTATACTGAAGCAGTGCCAGAATCAGTTTTCGAAGGAGTACTCATGCTGGACTTTCACGTACCGTTACTGAAACCTCAAGAAACAGCTTTTTTTACATTTAATTATGGGTTTGCTGATGCTGATATGTTGGCGACATTGACCTCACAAGCTTCGCAAGGAGCTCTCTTACTCCCTGTTGGTGGATTTAGTGTATCTTTGCGGGGAAATTCCATGTTGTATCTGTTTGATGGTACAAATAATGGTAATTCTCCTATCGTAAATAGTCACACTATTAGTACATGTGTGTTCTCTGCCTTCCTGCATGCATTTGGTTCTGGTTCTGATACTTATGACTGGATTACTCTTGATACAGTGGCAGTCACCACAACTGATCCTTATGGCAATAGTGCTACCCCGTCTTGTTCCCTCAGTTCCACTTTTAGTAGTGCCAATCTTGGACTAGGATCGGCATCATTAGTTGCTGGCCCGATGCAAATAAACGTGGCATTATACACGAATACAGATGTAAAGGTCACAGAAGTCCATACTCCAGCTCGACTTGCTCTGTCACTGCCTATTGTCTCTGACTTTGAACTATGTTTGGTACATGATTCTACCGGTAATGAAATAATCCTCTCAACGAATGCGCCAACTTACATCCACGCCGGTGAAGCTACTTTAAGTGATGTTAGTGTACGGGTCTGCAGTGTGACGGGTAGCACGATTAATACTATAGACGATTCTTTCACCGCGATAATGTTTTTGGATACTCGTTCAAATAATATCCATTCTTCTGAAACATTACAAAGCACATCGACGAACAATTGGGATATTGATCTAAGTTCGTATTCTCTTGGAACATGGTTAGTATTACGTGCTGCTGTTTCAGTTACATTAAATGAGGTAGTTCAAGAGGCTTTTGTTTCTGTGCCATTGTTACTCGTTACTAGAGCGCCAACAGGAGTTCCAACATCAGTACCGTCTAGTGCTCCAACAGGTCGGCCAACTCGAGTGCCTACAGGAGAGCCTACTTCAGTTCCTTCAAGGCAACCATCTAGTCAGCCAAGTGGAACACCGACAGCACAGCCCACGGGACAGCCTGTAGGAGATCCCACGAGCAAGCCTTCAGGTCAGCCCACGGGACAGCCTGTAGGAGAGCCTACTGTAGTTCCAACGAAGCAGCCTACGTCAATTCCGTCTAGCATGCCATCAAATCGGCCTACTTCAAAGCCTACAAGTGGTCCGACTGGAAAGCCGTCAGCAGAGCCTTCAGGAGTTCCAACATCAGTACCGTCTAATGCTCCAACAGGTCAGCCAACTCGATTTCCTACAGGAGAACCTACTTCAGTTCCTTCGAGGCAACCCTCTAGTCAGCCAAGTAGAATGCCAACAGCACAGCCTACAGCACAGCCTACAAGTCTTCCATCTAGTGTGCCTTCAGCAATGCCTACTGGTGAGCCAACTGGTGAACCTTCTAGTCATCCAACTGGTGAGCCTTCTAGTCAACCAACTAGAAAGCCTACTAGTCAACCGACGGGAAAGCCGTCCGGAGAACCATCGCCGTTACCCACCTCAAGCCCAACTAATTTGCCTAACTCAATGCCCTCTGGTGTTCCCTCGTCAGCTCCTTCTAGTTATCCTTCGAGTCAGCCGTCCAGTCTGCCTTCAGGGAGCCCTACGTCCTATCCAAGTGTAGCTCCTTCGGGTCAGCCCTCTACCACACCTACAGTGACACCCTCTGCCCAGCCTTCGTCAAACCCCTCTGGTCAACCATCTGCTGTACCGTCCTTTGAACCTACTGGGCAACCTACTGCTAACCCTTCAGGTGAACCTAGTGCAGAGCCCACCGCCCAACCATCTATTCCCAGTACATTGCCATCTGCTCAGCCTACCATTCCTTCTGGAGTACCCTCGTCAGCCCCTACAAATCCTAGTAGTCTGCCTACAAGTCAGCCCACAGAAAAGCCATCTAGTCAACCCAGCGGGGAGCCTACAGGTCATCCTACGGGACAACCTTCCAGG
>JACKZZ010007073.1_pt1 | contig 18002 bp, 17 predicted proteins | sample 8027871 | NCBI WGS metagenome assembly JACKZZ01 (sample SAMN15724774, study PRJNA655200) | protist metagenome | isolation source: fluorescence activated cell sorting (FACS) single amplified genomes of... | place: USA: West Boothbay Harbor, Gulf of Maine | collected 2000-07-19
CCTACTCTTGATATCAAGGAAGAAAGTCTTGCCGGACTCGGTGGTGGTGGATCTCGTCCGTCTCCAATCCTTATTTGAAAAACACATGTTTTTCTTTTCATCCTACGGATCCTTTCTTTAGGTGTTAGGTCAGAAAATAAGTCTCCATCTACAGCTACAATGGCATCCCTAATACGAAGTCCAGCTTTCTCTCCCCAACCATCAGATAATATTTTTTTTATAATAAAATCACCTGTCTTAGAATCAAACTTTCCTTGACAGCCTGTTTTTTCATTGGCATCCTTTTTTGTTTTTTCTGGGAAAAAATAAACTGGAGCGGCAGGGATTGCACTCAGTGTTGGGGTCATCACACCTCCAGTGAAATTTGATATTTTTTGAAGAAGATCTCTGTAAATGCCGTTTTTTTAAGGTAAAAACACAGGAATTAGAAGGGTTTCAGGGTGGGGCTTTGTTGGGGTCATCACACCTCCAGTGGGGCTTGGACTAAAACCAGTAGGTGATAGTAGTACTGATTCTGAAGGAGTTTCAATCGTTTTGGCATGATGAGGAGGTGTGACTGCCTCATCGTCGATTTTGGTCTCCTTTTTCTGACTAATATGTTCATGATCACCTGACATTACTTCATTTTCCTTGATATCCGATCCAGCTTGTTTCGGATTTATGACACTGCCATACGACTCTGAAGATTTGGCAATTTCTTGGCAAAATATATTATTATTAATTGGTACTCTCACAAATTCAAGATCGGTATCGGAATCAGGTTCGTCGTTGCCCTGACCATCATCATGCTTATCTAATTTACTAGATGAAAGATTTAATGTTGGCATTAGGTCTCGGCCTATAATTTCATTTTCTACCACAAATTTAGCATCGGATTTGTTGGATTCCAATTTAGGTCCTGACCTAGACACTACTGCTGGTACTATATCATCTATTTGAAAGTCTTCGTAAGCATTCAACACTTGACCTGATCCACTCCCTAATGACTCTGAAAAACCTTGATCTAGTCCTCCTGCCGTCTCTGAAAGTACCATACTTGTATCATTCGCATCAATGTCAATACGGCTTAAACTGTGTCCCGCGGATTGGTTAACAACACTAGTATCTCTAACAACATCAGACGTGATTATCATCGATGTTTCCGCTTCTGTACTGTTAAGTACAATCATTGATGTTTCCACAGCAGCTAAGTCGACATCTCGACCTTGATTTACCATGTTATTAACGGGATCTAATCCAAATTGAAGATTGTCAATATCCTCCGCTGCTTTAACAGACTCTATAATTTTCGACTCTTTGATTCCTGTGTTTTTATCCACAGAAATTACTAGAGTAGGTGTTGTATGCTCATCAAGAATTATTTCAGAGTTATCTGGAGCTTCCAAACTTTCGTCGTTAAGAAGACCTGCAGGACCAGTGACTGCATCTGCCTGTCGTAATTTTTTAGCTCCAATGGCTTCAACACTGGAACCAGCCTGAGCTGACCCAACTTCTTCTTTAGTATCATTGAACCGGATAGGAAATTCTGGCGGCTCTGCATATCCCAAAAACGTAGCGGGATCATCTGATTGTTGTTGCACTGGCGGCTCTGCATCTGATTGTTGTTTCACAGGATCTGAAGGTCGTTCAGGGCCTGACGTTACAGAGAAAGTCCTGATAACTTTCCGTTTTATTCTAAATTCCGCAGCTTCCTTTTGTAACATTCGGATACGATCTTTAGGCGGTAATTTCCCTAAATCTTCTTCATCTACTTGATATATAATATCACCTTTCTGTAAACCCGAAGCTTCTCCCCAACTACCAGGCTCAGTTGCATAGATGACAAAATAACCAGTAAGTTTATCAAATTTACCTTGACAACCAGTTTTTCCACTTGCTTTTGAAACCGAGAAAGTCTCCTGATGTTCAATTTAAGATGAATTATGTTCTAACAAAAAATTGATTTAACTAGTCAAATAGTCTCAATTTAAGTTTTAGAGAAATAGTGCGAAAGGCTAAAAAATGCAGGAGGCGAAACAAATAGCTTCAATTTGATGTCTCTTCAGTGACAGTTTAAATTGAGTTCTAAGTGCATAGCATCACATCAACATGATTATCGTACCTCCTCATCTGCTATCTCAGAAACTTTATGTGTGGACAAGTCCCCATCTGCCGCACGGACTTTGAAAGTACATTTTTCTTTTTGCATTAGCTTAATTTTTTCTTTCTTGTCTTTGATAAAAGCTAATATTACATTATCTACTGCGATAATCGTATCATCTGGTTTAATTCCATGAGTATCAGCCCATCCACCTGGTTCCACACTATAAACTCGAAATTCACCTCTTGTATTTTCAAACTTACCTTGACATCCAGTTTTACCTTCTGTTTTTGTAGCAAAAAAGAAAACACTACTACCACCATCCGAATTAGGGCCAACCCATGTTTCCGTTGGCATTTTACGATCATCACCTGTCTTTATTTTAAATACACATTCAGTTCTCTGCATCAATCTTATTCTATCAACACGATCAATATTATTACTAAAATCTATACCATCAACATTAACAACAATATCACCCGCAATTATTCCAACCTTACTAGCCCAAGAATATTTGTCTATGGAGACAACCTTGAAACAACCGGTCTCTTTATCAAATTTTCCTTGACAACCACTTTTGGGTTCATTTTTATGGGCAAGGAAGTAGTTAGAAGGATCTGTTTGAGAAGCAGCCATAGGATCAGAACCTTTGAAAAAAGCAAAAAAAAAAATTTTTTTTGCGATTTTTTGGAAAAAAATAGCATTTTTATTCGCAAAAATGAGCTAATCAAGGGCATTTTTTTGAACAGGCTTCTACCTGCCCTAGCAGGTTGATTCATCATATTATTATCAATAGGAACATTGTTAGTTCCACGTCCAACATTTAATGCACTTGCATCTAATGGTCCCATTACTCTATATTTTTATAAGAAAATATTGATGATTTTTAGAAAAGATCTCTGAAGATGGCGTTTTTTACAAATAAAAACACAGGAATCAGAAGGGATTCAGAGGCGGGACCTCCCATCCCCCGTCTTCAATCGGAACTCACAAGGTGTAAGTAATTGCATCAAACGTATTTTTTCTCGCTTGTCCATTCCAAGAGAATAATCAAATTTGTTCCCATTTACAGCACAAATCATGTCCCCATTTTTGATATTTACCCTTTCAGCCCAACTCCCAGCATTAACACCGTAAACTACAAAAAATCCAGTTTGCGTATCAAATTTCCCTTGACATCCTGTTTTTTCACTATTTTTATGGCGAGTATAGTATGTTGAAGCAGCTGCTATGTCTCTATCCTCTGTTTCCGAACTTTGACTTGGTAGAAGAAGGCTAGAAATTCGAGTATTTATATCAGGAGCAGTAGAATTAGTTTTTTGGGCTTCTATCTCAGGGGGCGTAGGATTTGCTTGGTTAATACGGGGACTACTAAGATCTCTAGCATTATCCGATCCTGGATTGTTTGGATTACGTCCGTCTCCAGTTCGCACTTTATACTGACAAGACTCCATTTGCATAAGTTTGATCCTTTCCTTCGGAGTAAGCCCAGAAAAATCTACTCCATTTACCTAGAAAATTTTGATGATTTTTAGAAAAGATCTCTAAAAATACCGTTTTTTTATGGATAGAGACACAGGAATTAGAAGGGTTTCAGGGTGGGGCCTACTGCACAAATAGCATCTCCTTCTCGAATGCCTGCACGTTCAGCCCAAGAAGCAGGATCAATACCTTTAACTATAAATTCACCACTAGGTTTATCAAATTTGCCCTGGCACCCGGTTTTGCCTTCATACTTCACCGGAAAAAAGTAACGGCCCTTTGGGCTCATACCTGGAGCTGTTGGACGTATTTTTTCCATAGTTTCTCCATCAACATAGCCCCTTGGAACACTTGATCTACCATCCTCAGGACTTACAGTTATTTCTGCGATTCTTACTTTATACTGTGCTGATTTCATTTGCATAAGATGTATTCTCTCCTGGTCATTTGCACTACTAAATTGAATACCATTCACAGCTACTACAGTATCACCAACACGTATACCAGCTGTTTCAGCCCATTCCCCATTTATTATTTCAGTCACTAAAAATTCACCAGTTTCTTTGTCAAATTTACCCTCACACCCAGTTTTACCTTCATATTTTAAAGGATAAAAGTACCGAGCTAGCCCGGTAGGACTTGAAGCTTGAGCTAATGCCTCAGCTATTGAAGTTGGTTCCTCAACATTCTTACTTAATTTTTTACTTTCATCTTTCCAACCCTCTTCAGGAGAGATAATAACTGAAACAACACTGTCAACCATTTGTAAAAGCTCTATTCGTTCATTACCCGTTATCAACGCAAAACTCTTTCCATCAACAGCAACTAGTAAATCCCTGGCTTTAAGACCATTCCTATGTCCCCAACCTCCAGTTGTAACTGCTGATATTTCAAACGCACCAGAAGTATTTATATTCTTGGAAATGAATTTACCAGTTACACCTGATTTTTTCTCGTATTTCGGTATTTGGACCATATGACCTGGTAAACGTTCATCTTCTTCTCCATCTGATTCCGAATCAATTCCCGCTCCCGGACTATCGCCATGTTGATAGCGAGAAGAACCTAAACCGTTTTTAAATCTGGCAACCGTCCATATTGCTCCTTCTCTCTTCAACATTTGTACCCAGATTTGAGGTTCTACACCAGAATCCTTAGGTGTTAAATCATCCACGGCTAGTACTCTATCCCCTATTAAAATAGGTTGTTCTGATGCCCATGTATTAGGTTCAACCGCTGTTATTTCAAACCATTCCCTATTAGCTAAATCTGGTTCAAATTTACCTTTAACACCTGTTAATTGTCTTCCATCAAAAACAAACTTTAAAATTTCTTCATCATCCGACCCTACTATATCTTCTGACACATTATTCATAAAAGTAGCCTCGACATTGTCGTCCTTTGGACCTTTTTTTTTTCCAGCTGTTTTTTTAAGCTTTTTCTGAAATTCTGTAATAGCAGAGTCTGAAATAACAATCCATTCACCACCTGGTCGTTTCAACATTTCTACACGACGTTTTTCGAATTCAATAGTGTCCTGCTCAAATCGATATTTTACTTCATCAGAAACATTAAGGTCATCAATATTTACCGGTTTTGGTTTAAGACGTTGAAAACGCAAACCATCTACAGAGATTATGTGATCCCCATTGCTTAGACCACTCAATTCAGCCCAGCTATCTGGGTCAACCTGTTCGAGAAACCCTTCTAAATACAGTGTTTTTATTCACAAAAAAAGCCATTTTTGTTCAAAAAAAGCGAAATTTTGTTTTGGATTTTTCAAAATATCAGCTATATGGGTCAACCTGCAAAACGACAAAAGCACCATCCATACCAGATTTTGCTATCTCAGTTGGATCATCACTGATACCTCCTAATAGACTCGGTTCCGAATCGTTGTCACTCTTAAGTTGATCAGTAAATTTACCTACAATACCGGTAGATCCTCCAATCAAAGTAGGTCGAACCAAACGCCTTTTCAATTTTGAAATGATAAAAAAAAATAGCATTTTTTAAAAACAGAAAAAAAAAAAATCCTGCTCTTAAACCTTATGATACCTTACACCCATTTCAGCCGCGGCAGCTTCATCGGCATCGTTTACAACCTCTAAGGCAGGTTTTTGACCAGCAGCAGCTGCCGCATTAGGATCTAAAGATAATGAGTATTCATTTCGAGTAGTCGGTCTTACACCGAAAACTTTTTCTATCGCTACGATAACTGGATCAATTGCACGTCGAACTAGCCATCTGCCATGAGTTTCTTGCAATAATGATGTTGCTTGCATTGGTGTTAAACCTTCACTTCCAAGATTTTGTCCATCGACTGCTCGAACACAATCTCCTGGTTGAATGTCCATCCTAGATCCCCATGCACCTGGATCAACTGATCTCACTAAAAAGGTTTGACCCAGTATTTCACCATGACCCAGCTTTTGTCTAGGCTCTTCTTGTTCTAGCTCTGCATCATCTACAAACCGTCCTTGTACCCCCATTTTCCCTCCGTCACGACGACACCCAAGTCGGCGCATTATTCGATCACGGAAAACATCCCATAAGACATTGGAGTTTTCTATCACATTTATGGCAATGTTTCTTTGATTATCATTATTTTCAGCACTGCTGCCAGTGACTAATTTTTTTGATAGAGAAGACTCAGCTTCAATAGGCATAAACAATGGACTACTACTTTCAAAACTAGATTCTTTTTCTATTGCTTTCTCAATAGATATTGCTGATTTTGTTATGTTCATAGCACGGAAACTCGGGTTCTCTAGCTTCTTAATTCTTACTGAAAAAATCGCTGATCTCTCCCTTAGTAATTCAACAAGTTCAGCGTCATCACATGATGCCAAAGAAACTCCATTAACAGCCACTATCTGATCACCCGCGCGGAGACCAGTCTTAGCAGCCCAACCGTCTCTTGATACCTTTTAATTCAGAAAAATTTCATAATTTTTGAAGACTCTTTAAAAAAAGATTTTTTTGTGGATAAAAACACAGGAATCAGAAGGGTTTCAGGGCGGGGCTCTCTTGATACTTCGTCAAGAAGAAAGCCACGAGTAGTGATTGCTGCATGTATCTCAGATGGAGTTTGCCCAATATTGGCAGAATTTTGTTGACCATCTTCTTCGTCATTGGCACTAAAAGGAGTAAAATTCATTATTTTTCCTCTCATACCCAAAGAACTACCGAGTTCTGTATTATGACGAAGTTTGGTTAAGCGAAATCCTGGTGCGTTTGATGGCTCCGTCCACCAAGATTTTTCATCAATTTTCCGCTCCACAAAGAATTCATTTGGTCTTTGTCGTAACAATCTTTCACATGATTCCACAGATGCTAATTCATGAAATGATCTACCAGCCGCACCTGAAATATGATCTCCTTTTTTTAACCTAATTCTATCACCCCACAAACCCTTTGCCGGTTTTTCGGCAATCTCAAACATCCTTAATGCATCAATCCAACGCACCTTTAGGCCCATTCTACCATCCTGTCGACCAATGGGAACTTTCAGTCGTCTATGTCTCAAAAGTAATAAAGTGTTTTGTGCTACCGTCACTGTGCAAGGACTATTTTATCAATTTCGGATGATCAAAATAATTCATTAAATTAAAGAATGCCGTTTTTTCATCAAAAACCCTAAAAAAAAAATATTCAATTATATAACACCCTATTTGAAAAATCTCAAATCTTTTAAAATACCGAACATGATCCTCTAACGCTTGAATTTTTTCACCGATAGACATGTTTTGGTATGGTGAATTATTATCCGAACTAATGAACCGTTTACCATCTAAGGCTATAATACGATCCCCCTTAGAAAGACCAACGTGCCAAGCCCAGCTACCTTCTGCAACCCCTGTAATTACAAGTGAACCAGGATATCGAGATTGAGATTCTTTTACATCAGTTTGACCCAAATTCATCGATGTCGATACTTCACCATTGGTACTCGATGTGTCATCTGCTACCAAACTCAGACCGGTCGCCAGATCATCCACACCCAAGATTTTGGTAGAATAAGCAATTTCTGCAAAGGCACTTTGATCGGGCCCATCGTCGCCTGGACTTTTTTTACTAGCATCGTCTCCATCTGCATCATGAATTGGTAATGGTACTGCATATTCAGTATTAATTAAAAGTGTTGCTGGCCTTACTTGTAATAAACTTTCAGCTTCACCAAGAGTATCACATTTATAGAAAAATTTTCTATTACTAGCTAAAATCTGTTCACCAGGTCGAAAACCTGCTCGGAAACCCCAACCCTTACGAACTACACGTAACACCTCAAAAACACAAAGCTGTGCATCCCAGCGAACTTGAAGACCCATCCTTCCGTCTTTAGCGTAAATTGTACGAACTACCCATGGACTTTTGGGACGGTTTTTTCCTCCATATACATCTACTAACCATTCAGCAGGTCTCAAAGTCAATAATCTGTCTCGTTCTTTTGGTTTTAACCCTAATGCTTGTAAAGTACCAAGTGATCCTATTTGCCCTACTCCTCGTAAGGACAATGCATCTTCTTCAGCAAGAGGAGCATCTGAATCGTGATTGGCAAAATCTTGGAACCACTCCTCATTCACTGCTAAGACTTTATCACCAGCATCTAATCCATTTTCATAACCCCAGCTATATGGTTCTACAAAATTGATCATAAATACTAACAGGGTATTTGTATTTTTCTTACAATGTAGACTCTCCCATCGTCCATGAACACCAGATTCATTAATGTTTTCTCCAATAAAAAAACGTCTCAAACTATCTTTGCCTGTATTGTCAAAAAATTTAAATTTTTAAAATGAATGACTCATTTTTTGAACCTTGAATTTTGGTCTAAAACATAAGAAATATTTCACAAGTATAATAAGTAAAAATCAGTCGTACCATCGGGCCCTAAATCAAGAAAATCTGCAGCATATTTTTCCATAAATCTTTGCTGTAAAAAAATTGTAAAATTATGTATTATTAAATATGTCATTTTCAAACTAAAACTTTTCAAGAAGACCCTAAAATTACTTTCAATTTTCATACCTGTCGTTCTCCTGGACTTAATCCATCAATTTCGTCTAATATACTAGTATAATGTGGATCATTTGCAGCACCATCGCCTTAACAAAAAAGGTTGAAAAACACCCCTAAATTAAAATTAGCTTTCATTTTTGTAGATAAAAAAAAAAACCATTTTTCTTCAAAAAATCGCGAAATTAAAAAGATCACCTTCAGGCAATTTTTGTGCGGCATCTAAATCTCTTCTAAAAAGTAATTCTGATGGTCTTTCTCTAACTAAACGACGTTTTTCATGATCAAGTGGAAAATCAATTAATTTTTTATTATTTACTGCTATTAAAACATCACCAGGTAAAACACCTCCATCACGAGCCCAACCACCAGATTTAATTAAAGCAACTAAAAAACCATCAACATAATCAAAGCTTCCTTCCATTCCTAATTCTGTTTGATGTTTTCCAGCCCATAAACTAAAATAACGATAATGTTTATCTGTTTCTTTATTAACATCATTATCTTTTGTAGACTTAGGTAAATATTTTAAACGTCGTCTTTCTCGTTCTTCTGCTGTTAGACTACCAGTATCACGACGAAAACGTAATACCAAAGGTCTTTTTCGAAGAAGAGTTTCCCAACGTTTTTTATCCATATTTTGAAGACGATGCCACGCAAATCCACCTATACTCAAAATTTCATCCCCCGATTTGAGACCTAAACGAGAAGCCCAACTTTTGATTTTCCTATTGTATGGAGAATGAACTGGTGTATTAAATTTACTATCTTTGCCTTTACCGCTTTTTTTGGGGGGAGGTGAAGTCTCTCCTTTAATATCCATTAGAGCCTCTACAGCTTTTTTCTTTGGTATAATTTCCCAAGGTTCAGGTTTTATAGCTATTTTGCTTTCTTCATGCGGTTCCATATCTTCTTCCTCTAGTTTATCAGCAAATATCCGTGCAGCTTTCAAATCAGGTTCCGGTAACGTGACCTCGGCTTGTACCTCCAATACACCTTTATCAGACGAAAAAACGCAACCAAGAGGAACCATATGTGGAAGAGCTACAATTGTGAAATAGTCAAATCCGTCATGCTGTATCATTTCAGAATCATCATGAAGACCATCTTCGGTGTCCTGATAATTTATGAAAATCAATATGAAGGATACAAGAGAATGAAAATTTTGTTTTGAAGCGAATGTTAAAGTAGTACCATAAATTCCGGTCTTTGCCATATAATTGTTAGCGGCCGTTTCGATTTCAGCAATATCACGATTTCTTCTTCTGTAAGTGCATTCACACCGATACCGTCAAGGCTAAAAAAAAAAAAATCGCAAACAAATCTAGTGATATTAAAGCCAACCGAATTAAACTTTGGGAAATCGGACAAGCTTAAATTGAATCAGTAAATTTAGGTCATAATAAATTTATATACCTATAAATTTCATCTCCCTTACGTACATCCTTCCGATCAGCCCAGCTATTTGGATACACACACAGAACTGCTCCACTAACCGCATCCCACTCGAATCCCAAGCTAGTACCACATTGTCTGCCCCGCCCCTGAATCCCTTCTGATTCCTGTGTCTTTATCCACAAAAAACTGCATTTTCAGAGATCTTTTCTAAAAATCATCAAATTTTTCAACAAAAAATACAAGGGCACTTCAGTTTCAATATGACCTACTTTTCTTCTTAGTAACCCCACTGATAATGGTCTCTCTTCTAATACTTGACTCCTCTCTGTAGGTGTGAGATCCACAACAGCACTATGTTTTCCTAAAGAAACTATTTCATCACCTACTCGAATGCCGGCTCTTTCAGCAAAAGTACCAGATTTCACTGAGATAACAGTCATCCTATGATCTTCTAAGACACAATCCATACCAAGTGGTTGATCTTTTTGACCAGCAACTCGTTCAAAACGTTGCTCACCGGTGTCTGGGGTATCAAAATTTGAGAGTAGGTAGTGCTCAGAGCCAAAACCTCTAAAAAGTTGGGGTTTCATGGTTTATAATCCACAAAACACTGAAACCCCACAATTATTTTCTTCTGCACTTAAAATCAGAAGAAACTTAAATATCAAATACGTTCCTCAGCGTTTCCATGACCCACATAGCAGATCCCATCTTTTGGTATATAAATTCCTTGTGGCGTTGCCTTATCATTAGCATGTAATTCAGTAGCACTCATAGGCTCATCAGTTCCATCTTCAAACCGAACTACGTAGTCCATATTCCATCCAGGTTTTGCTGGAAATACAACCCCTTTACGACCTGGTTGTCGTAAAGGATGTTCAGTATATTGAGATCGACGAGCGGATTTAAATCCACCACCTCTAAGAATTTTGTTAAATTGTTTAGTGATTTTAGCCTTTGTTAAGCCAAATCTTTTTTCTGGATCACCACCTGATGCACCACCTGATCCACCGCCACCTGCACCATCAGCATCTCCAAATTTTAAATCAAAATCATCATCATCATCATTATCTCCATCATCATATGGATCAAAATTAGGATCTGCTGGTACCCATTGTCCTTGTCCTAATCCTACATTAATTGGGGTTTTTAATAAATAAGTATATGGACCCATTATAGCTTGAGTTTGATGATACCAAAGCCAATGAACTCTGAGGCAATATAAGAAGCCCCGCCCTTGAAACCCTTTTGATTCCTGTGTTTTTATCCAAAAAAAACGGCATTTTTTTAAGATCTTTTCTAAATATTTGTCAAAAATTTCTTCAAAAATACCTTAGGCAGTAAAACTCTAGATAGACTTGTAAAAGAAATCTTAGTGGTAAGGATATTTCCATATGCCAACATCTGACGGCTTCTTCCACAGACGATAATCTAGGTTGCTGTTCTAACATTTTCCTAGCATTATAAGATAATTCAGTCCCAATAGACAGTTCAGAATATTTATATCTATTCCTTGTACTTGGATCCTTTTAAAAAAATTTAATAAATTTGGTCAAATTTTTTCCATCTGTACCAAAAAATATCTCATTTCAGAAAATTTAAAACAGATTACCAAAGGATCGCCTAATCGATGTAATTCGCCTCCAACTAACCAATCTGGACCACACAATTGCATCAACACGGGAATATCTAATATAAGCTGTGTTACAAAACTTATAAATCTTAGATTTAGATATAAATAAGGCCAGATATGTAGATCCCAATTATAAGTAAGAGTACAATATGCTGAACAAATACCAAATAATACTCCTCCATATCCTACTATACATCCAGAATGCCACCATGTATATTCATTATATGATTGATATCCTACTATACTTTCATCTATTCTTTTAGCCCATTCATAACCATAACTCCAACAGAAACCTACAGCTAATAAAACAAGGGCATGTAAAAGACAAAATAATGGCACCGGTACACAACCAAAGACAACATGGTTAGCAGCTCTTCCCGGTTCCCCAAAACCCCGATGACCGCTAGGTGGTAGGCCGTACACGCTAGAGAGGAGTAATTTGACAAATTTCAATCAACTTAGAAATTTAATACCATTAAAGTTGTCTTCAGATACAGTGAAAGGAATTATATTACACACTAATAATTTTGAATAAAGCTTGGTTAAAAATTATAAGCAACTCCAATTATCTTAGAAATTTCACTGAGAATCATTTTTTTCAAATTTAACATCAAAAAGCAAATTACTAATACAGTTCTCTTATCCCCGTCATGATATATTGGTGTTTTTTCCAAAAAACACCTCTTTATTGGGCTTTTTACGCCCTAAACCACTTCACTGTCGAAAATATACCATACTGTAATATTCTTTCTCCTTGGAGAACTGCTGTTGAAAAAGTCACAGGAAAAGTTCATTCAAAATTAAATGTGATGATATAATTCAGGGAATCATGTTTGCGCAAAAGTTAAGGATTGTAGAATTGAGAATGCATAAAAACCATTATGCAACTCCAGTATCATAGCAAAATTTACAGAAAATGGTTATCAAACAAATCTCAAGCTCACACAAAAAATTCTAGGTCTCTCTCAAAAGTTTAAAATCATATCTTAATTCAACAATGTGGAGAACACACATCATATCAAAATTTCCAAACACATAAAGACATGCTATAGTGCAATGCCAAATTCGTATCATAATATTTTAGTAGACTTTTCAGGTCTAAATTTCCCATTTAAGTCATCCGGTGACCTTTTAAATTTCGTCAAAAATATTAATATCCCAAAATCACAACGCCCATTAATACCAAGATCGTAAAATTACATGGCCATTTCGATTAATGTTTTAAAAGTACCACAATAAAGAATTCTACAGCGTTTCTGGCAACAAAATGTTGTTCATTATCTGTTCCTCGTCGATTCACGCATAAACCTTGATACATGGCTGCAGCTAAAAAAGCTAAAATTGCTTGTGTGATCCCAGGTCCCAGTGATTTATGTGGTGGTAAACCTGTTAAATCTGATCTTACCCAACCCGGAGTTATACAAAATATTACTTTTAATAAAAAAAATATTCTTAAACCCCAATTTATTAATCTAACAGGTGCTAATACTCGTGGTGAACATCGAGCTGGTTTCCATTGTAATACTGCTAACTTTGTTTCAGGGGTAAATGGGTAATCTGCCCTTAATTCCGCTAATGCTTGCCAAGCTGCCCAAAGATGTGCTATTAGAAGTAAACCACCTCCTAATAACGGCATTATTGAAATTAATGGTAAAAGTGGACTTTCGGATGAAGTACTTTGTGCATTATTATTAAACAATATTGGCCAGAATAATGCCCATAATAATACAGGTGCTAATGCATATTCTGCTAAAAATCTTGTTCGATGTAATTTTTCCAACATATGACTTCCTGTAGATGTATAAATATAATTAGCTGGTGCAAATGTTGATATTGCACAACATATATATTGATAAAGTGATGAGAGACATAATATTTGATGTTTCTTTAAATGTGAATATACCCAGAACCAAAGAATTGAGGGAATTAGTAACAATACTATTCGCTGACCCAAGAGTCTGGCGGATTCAGGAAGCGACATGATTATGTCTAATTTATTAAATCTTTTTAATACTGAGCTAATATAAATATTATTAGAAGGAAAAATGAACTTTTCTTTTCAAATTTTTTGAAATATTTTTTTATATCCAAAAAACATCTACTAGAATATCACTATCCTTAGATTTGTCGTTATAATCATATTGCTGCTAGACTTGAAGTTGTAACGTAATGTCACAGTCTAAAATCAAAGTTTTGAAAGACCTGGTTTTTTTTACGTTTTGCAAGGAAAATGCTGTTTTTTATGTCTTTTCTCCAAAATTTTTTTTGTTTCTATTAAGGAAAATTGAAATGTTGAAACTTGGGATGCATCGAAATTTCTGTAAAGGCATTGATCGGTTAATCAGACATTGATCCAATTCATACATTGAGGGCATAGTAAGAGACAATGATTCCCTGAAAAGCCCCGCCCCTGAAACCCTTCTTTTTTCTGTATTTTTATCCATAAAAAACGATATCTTTAGGAAAGATCTCTGAAGATGCCGTTATTTGTGGGTAAAAACACAGGAATGAGAAGGGTTTCAGGGTGGGGCTTTCTATCTACAAAAAAATGAATAATTTTCTCAAACATCTATTGATAACAACATAGAACTTGAAATTATTCAATTTATGAAGAACATATAATATGTCCAGGGTAATCCGTCAACACTGACAGAATATACCCATGTCACACCAAATTTGACTGAGTATACTAATATTACAGTTTTTATATAGTTTATTTAGGAGATCGTGCAGTGAAGTTCTATATAACTTCTTCAGAAATTTTTTTTATAACCTGTCGTATTACATCAACCTTCTTCTGTATTAACTTTGGTGTATTAAAATAGCTCAGCAGACTGAGCAAGCTGGTAATAGTTAGAATATACGTAGAGTGGGGAACATAATGGAATAATTATATTGGGACAGTGACATGCGAGGATCTTTCAAATAATTGATACAGAAATTTTGACAAATTTATGTTTAAAAAAATAACCCTATTACTTGATAAACTTAGTATCATGTAACTTTAATATTAAACTACCTATAAGCTGCAAAATATTTAGTATAAAAAAATGCTTATCAAAAAAATGCAAGTTATCCGCCAGACCTCGTTTGAGGCTGCTATCATCTATGATTCAAGGTATTAATATTACTATGTTTCAATATGGATGACTCTTTCACGCAATCGCTATCTCGAATTCGTGTCATAGCGCTTGGGTCAAAGATTGTTACTGCGATCATAAATAAGATTTTTATAAGTTTATGAACTGGAAATATAATTCTTTTAATGGCTGTCCTATTGTCGACGACAAAAAAAAACACCCCTATTTTACTAGTTTGTTAACAAAACAGTCATTTTTGTTCAAATATTATTTCCAAATAATAATTTTGGGGAGTCCCTTTTTCAAAATAATTAAAAACCAAAATCTTTAGAACATTGTTAATGTAGAACTATTAATATTATGGCAATATAATTCTATCAGAGCTGTTGGTACGAAGAGAAGAAACCCTTTACTTTTTAAAAAAAGTGCTACCTTCGTTTGTTGCGGGGTGGCATATCAAAAACTGGAGCTACTACTTGTCTCGTTTGTGATGACTTCCCTGGACCTGTACCATCAGGTGGTCCTAAGCTTCGAGGAGTTATGTTATTATTTATACTATAACCTCGTGGACGACCTGCAGCAGAAGAGCCACGTGCACTACTGGGACGTGTTCCTTGAAAAACCCAAAGAAAAAAAAAATCGCCATTTTTTGAAGAAAAATAGCTTTTTTTAGGAATAAAAACATTGTATTTAGAAGAGTTTTTTGCGAACAGGTACCTGATAACATCGTATTAGGATCATTAGAAAAACCTGTCACTATTGAAGTATTATTCACATTATGTATAACATTATTATTAACCCCAGATTGGCTATCTATAGGCAGTTAAATTTAAGTGTTTTGATGACATTATATTTTTGTAACAAATCTATTTTTTACTAAAATTAACAGATCTCTAAAAAGAGATTTTTTTGTGGATAAAAACACAGGAATCAGTAGGCTTTCAGGGAGGGGCTTTTGAAATTCTCGAAGAAAAAAGGTGTTTTGGAACTAGCTTTCAGACCAAAAAAAAAAAAAAAAATACTGCCTGAAAAAAAACCCATAGAAGCTGTATTGCCGGATACACTTTCACTGGCTCTCATTTTTAGAAGATCTACCTGTTCACAAAGGTAAGTTTGAAAAAGGCAAAATTTGAAAGCGGAAAAAAATGACATTTTTCTTTTAAAAATAAGGTAAATAAATGAGTTTTTTGAAAAAAAGGTGTGGCAATTTTTTAGAAGGTCTACTAATGCTGCGGATTGCTCCTCTAATTTCTCATGATTTTTTGCAAGTGAATCTAAACCTGAACGTACTCGTGTTGACAGTGCAACTAAATTGTTAAAAATACTGAGAGTATTAGAACTACTTTGATTATTTGAACTTGAACTTACAGATGCTACGAGTTCACGATGGAGACGAGCGAAACCATCTACTACTGATTTACGTTCAGAAGCAAAAGATTTACATACACCTGAATTTAATGTATTATAAAAGTCCCACTCCTGAAACCCTTCTGATTCCTGTGTTTTTCTCCACAAAAAACGGCATTTTCAGAGATCTTCTTCAAGAATTATCAAATTTTTCTCTCATACATCTACTAATAACTATAGAAAGTAATAATGATTAGATAAAAAATCTAGTATTAGTTTTCAAAGACTCTATATGTCAAGATCAAACTAAAAATTCATAAGTGAAAAAAAATACCTGTTCCGCCTCTTATTACATCATTAATAGGTAAAAATTTTGTCAAAATTTTTTCTTTTCTACTATGAAATGTTTGATAAAAACATGCTTCTTTTAAACCAGATACTTGTGCTTCTAAACCTTGTCTATGAGTACGTTCTTTTTCAAGCTCTTCTTCAGTCTTTCTGGCTTTTTTTAATACTTGATCTAAGAATTTTTCTGCATTCACACCTCTATTGGTAAGATCGGTAGTTACTTTTCTTTCTTCTCTTAATAAGGCTTCAGTACGCTGCAATTTAGTATTCAGATCTTTTACACACTTTTGAACGAGGGCGTTGGATCGTTCGGAACTATGAAAGTATTTTTTTTAGAAAATAATTTGATGTCAGTGTAATATAATACGATTGTTAAATTTTCAAAATTCTGTAGCATGAAAACATCAAATCATACTTGTCAAATTGTCAAGCGATGTGATACAAAACTATGAAATATTAACTAATTATCTAAAATTATAATATCATATCACAAACTAAAATAATTATATCCTATTCAAGTTATACCGTGCAAAATCTCCTTCTCGCTTTTTGAATTCTCGCAATTCTGCATTCAGATCTCTCACAAAACGTGGTAAGGCTTCTCGATCAACCCTTTCAGTACCAACAGCACTGTCAGCCGCATAATAACTACGAGGATTATTAATACTAGAACCTCTTTCCGCTGTTGATCCTCTTATTGGTGACCTAGATGATGCTCTACCTGTTAAATCAGAAGCACCTATTCCAAGTCCACTACCTGTTACAACCATACGTTCTAATTTAAGTTGTACGGCTATTGTTTTTTCTTTTTGACGTTGTAATTCTTCTTTAGCAGCAGACAATTCTGATTCTAGCTCGTCAAAAAAAAGGACTGGATTCCTAGACGCATCCTCGGATACGTCAAAATATGCACGGGGACTATTACCAGTCTGCCCTTTATATAAGAAAAATTTGATAATTTTTGAAGAAGATCTTTAAAAAAAGATTTTCTTGTGGATAAAAACACAGGAATTAGAAGGGTTTTAGGGTGGGGCTTTCTTTCCTAAATTTAAACCTGGCGTGAGAATACTAGCTGCTGCAGAACGTAACTTTTTATTAAGCTGAACAACATGTAATTGTAAATCGTGTATCTGTAATTCTCTCTCATATAGAGCCTCATTCGCAGTTTCATCCAACTGCTTTTTTAGCTACCCCGCCCCTGAATCTCTTCTGATTTTTGTGTCTTTATCCACAAAAAACTGCATTTTCAGAGATCTTTTCTAAAAATCATCAAATTTTTCATCAGAAAATACAAGCTTATTCCTGCGTTCAGAGGCCTCATATTTTTCGTGAAGTGTGGTAAATTCGGCTTCTGTTACCTTAGCATGTTCAAGGGTCTGGAAAAAAAATTTGTATTTAATCCAACTAAATATAGTGATTCCTATAATTCTAGCAAACCCAAAAAAAAATTTTCGCGAATTTTTAGCGAAAAAATGGCTCTTTTATTTACAAAAATAACGTTAAAAATGTACCTTAACTTTCTTTAGAAGACGTTTGTAACGCACGACAATTTCGTCAATATTTCCGACCTCTGGATCATAGTTTCGTGTATCAGATGAACCATGGAAGCTAA
>JACKZZ010014899.1_pt1 | contig 18000 bp, 1 predicted proteins | sample 8027871 | NCBI WGS metagenome assembly JACKZZ01 (sample SAMN15724774, study PRJNA655200) | protist metagenome | isolation source: fluorescence activated cell sorting (FACS) single amplified genomes of... | place: USA: West Boothbay Harbor, Gulf of Maine | collected 2000-07-19
AGTTTGATGTGAATTTTGCATCATTATGAAAACTAGGATCGTCTGACCTTAGTTTAGGACTTTGCACTTTATTCAACTCATTCCGCTCAGCTTTTATTTTATCTACATCTTCTCTGAAGTCTTCAAGTACTGCTTCACAATAGTCATCGGAATCTTCACCTTCAGAGTCAATGTCAAAGCTCTCACTAATTTTCGTGCTCATTTTCCTATCAATCAAATTACAACACTAACAATTTATGTTTTGTCATCAATTATAATCAATTATCTTGGTTGACTTGTTGGTTTACCAGATGGCTGAGCTGATGGAGCATGAAATCTCGGGTAGAGGCCGGAGCACGACGCGGGACGACCAGAATTTTTTTGAGGAAACAGGAGAATTAGTTAATTTTTTTGTGGTTTGTATAAATTGGTAATAATTACACAATATGTATAAATTTATTCCTGTATACCTCGTTTTACTATAACTTAGGATTTGGTGAGGTTTTGACTTGTTGTGATCTTGGCTTTCCCATTCTTTCCTCAAGTGGTACTTTGGTATCTACAGATGGAACTGATACGCTGAACTCGTCTTCGTTACCATTTTTTTCATCCAGAATCTTCTGAGCAAAAGCGCGTCGCTCAGCTTTACGCATTTCCTTCCTTCGTTCTTTTTCACGACGCTCGTCTTCGTCTGAAGAATCGTCGTCGTCTGAATTAAGTGCATTTTCACGCCATATAGGTGCAATGTAATGACCAACAACACTCCATGGTTTGGGTTCTGTAAGTTTTTTTCTAACAGCTTTATCATGCAATTTCTTTTCTACCTGCAATGCTCGATGAGCAAGGATTGTACGCAAATGAGTACCCTGAGCTCCAGGTAAATTTGTCATTCTTAAATCTCCACCAGCTAAATCGAGTAAGTCATCCAGTTCTGGTTTCACGTAAATTTCATTTTCCGCTTCACGAGCTAAACGTCTAGCGACATTTTCTTCCATCGATCGCTGAACTCGATGAGCTTGATTTATGTAAGTTTGATGCCTCACAACATTAAGGCCACTTCGTTTTAAGCGTATTATTCGATCTGCTTTATTTGTTTCGTCTTCAGCACGCTGACGAATATTGTCCGATACGTGAAGTATATCGCTTGGTACTATAGAATAATCTACTACTTTTTGCTCTTGGGAAGTACCCTCTAAACTTTTAATGTAATCACGAGCTGCTTGTACGCGTAAATCCAGATTCGACGGTGGGGGTAGCCTTTCCTCTTCTTCTTCAAACAATGGTTTCTTTGCATAATAACTACCTTTGTTTGGCCTGAGAGAATCAGGACCATAACTAAACCCTGATTGATGAGAAGCAACTGAAGTTAAACTTTTTACACTGCCACCGTTTTTTGAAAAAGAATCCACGAAAAACTGGGATCGAATTGATGCATCCTCAGCTCCAACACTATCATTTTTATGAACACTGGTAAAAGTTCTTGGACTTTGTAATTCATGTGCTGCATCACTATTTCGACGAATGTTATTCACAGGCAGCCTCTTAGATGCATTTGTATCGATCAAACCTGAAGTGTCTGATAAAGCAGAAATATCATCACGATATTTCCCTTCACTTCTTGCATCATTAAAAGAGTCATCATCATCGGATGATGATGATGAGCTACTATAACTGTCACTACTTATATCACTATTACGTTCAGTTCTATTCGATCTAATTTCTTTGGAGTCCTTTTGAGTATTTTTCGCGTCATCCTTTTTCACAACAATTTTCTTAGACTTCGCGCGAACCTTACGGTATGCGTCTTCAGATTCATCCGATGATGTATCGATAGAAACACCTTCTGGAAGAGGCTTTGGAGGTGGTGGCATTTCAAATGACGGCGGCATAAAGTGCTGTAAACCTGGTCTTTCATCCGTTATTTCACCTGTCAATGTATTTGTCCAGAATGACTTTTCCGTGTAAATATCTTTGCATCTTTTCCACATGTCAACACGAGCTTGTGCAATTCCAACAGATTCCATTGCTGCATTGAACGCTAAAGTTGAAGTACGGAACTCAGCCCGCGCATCACGACGTAGACGCTGTAACTTATTAAGAGCCCATCTCTTCCAAGCTTTAAATATCTTTTCAACACCAACTCCCCCCATACTTTGTCTAACTTGATCAATAACGTCGAACTCAGTTTTAGCTCTGTCTCGTGCTTGCTCTACACTATTCTCTAAATATTGTCGATATAGTTCATGTTTTGCTTCTTTTTGTATTTCATCAAAGTTACCTCCAACTTTTTGAAAGAACTTGCGAATTCGGATATCCACAACATCGAGGATGTGGGAAATATTAGCTTTCATTTTTTTATAAGCTTGAGCTCTACCCTTTTCGCGAGCTCTGTTGTGAGGCATGATTATGCTTGTTATGGGATATATAGTTTCTTTTGCTTTCAAAACTGCGTGCTCTAAATGCGATTTTGGCATAGGTCCAAGTTTGTTCTTACGACGCGCAATTTTTTCGTTTTCAAGTTCTTCCTCGTGCCTTCGAACATACCTCTCCCTCCTTAACTGAGCTAATTCTGATTCATCTTCCGAATCCGGTAAACTTATATCAGAATCGGAAGAATCTGATGATTCAGCATCATAGACAACATCTATAACATCCTTACATTTACGCTCACACTCTAGCGTTAAACGCTCAAGGTGAACATTCTCGTCCATATTGGCAAGTGTTTTCATAAGTTCCTGCATCTGTTCTTCGAGTGTTGTCTTCATATAACCTTCTTTGGCTTTTTTCCACTCATCCTTAACTGTGTCAAGCTCCTCTTGGTATACAGCAGCTTTTTCATCGCGTACTTTTTCAACATGATCCTTCTTTCTATCATAATGAGCAATAATATAAGCCTGTTTCCTTTCTACTGCCTTTTCACGCCATACTTGCTGTGCTTCACCTCCCATAGCATTCAAAGTTATTTCAGCTTGTTTATAAGCTTCTGTTTCTAACCACAACTTACCAACACTAGAGTGCAAGTACTTTAGAGCTGTGGCCTCAGCAGTTTTTACTGCTTCATCAATACCAGACTTTTTATATGCAATCCATAGACGCTCTTTGCGTTGCCCAGACATAACGAAGTGCATTTTTAAAAGTGTAGCTATACGATTACACATAAACCCATACGCGGGGGGCACACAAGGTTTTCGACGACCAATTGCATCTACACATGCACATCGGCGAAAGTTCGCCTTTTGGCGCTTCAGCATCATACCATATGCATCAGAGAAATTAGAGAATGCCCAAAGAACATCCCTCTCATTGAATGGGAACGAATTCACCCAATTGGGATTGTGAATATTACGCAAACCTTCATCGCGCCATATATTTTTCATTTCCGGTAGAAGTTCACCCCAAAAATAAGATAACTGAATAGCGTACCAACCATCGTCACTACCTTCTACTTTTGTATTAGGTTCAAATTGAGAAGAATCTGTCAAACCCCGATCATGCGCTTGCCCTAGAACGGCTTGGACAGAGCTTATAATTACGCGCTGACGCCATGTGACATCGTCTTCAAACTTTTTCTTAAAATATTGCACAACAGCTTGCGCTCCGGCACCAATGACGTCAGGTGGGGGATCGGTTAAACTTTCATTACCCTCTAACCGCAGAATTTTTAATTTATTCAGCATATAAAAAGACATTGGCAATTTAAATAACGCATTATAATCGATCGATAATTCTTTTAATTTTCGAAGACCGCCAAGCTTCTCAGGAATTTTTGTTATTTGATTTAAAGATAACCGTAATACTTTTAAACTTTGACATTCAATAATTTCGTCTGGTATATGTATTATTTTATTATGCGTCGCACTAAGTGATGTCAAACTTGGCATACGCCCGATGCTTCTTGGTAATCGCATCAATTCATTATTATTACAAATTAAAGTGGTACAACTCACCAAGTTATCGAGATTTTCAGGGAGTACAGCAAGCTTATTACACTCTAAATCAATACGATCCATCATATTCAACGCTGCAAATGTGATGGGTAAGCGTGTCAGATAATTGTTTGCAATATCTAATTTTTGAAGAGAACATAGCAATCCAATTTTTTCTGGAAGACAAGTTAATCGATTTTTCAATAAGTTTATCTCTCTCAGACTCGTCATTTGTACAAACGATTCCGGAAGATATGTCAGCTCATTATTCGCAAGACTTAAAAAATGTAAATTCGTTAAATAGGATCCAAATTCAAGTGGCAATTCTTTTAACCCTATTCCAATGAGTCGTAAGCTCATTAGAGGACGTCCGAAATTTTTGCTGAAGTCAAAAACAACAGGAGCAATACAACCCATATGTTGCCAAGACAAAGACAAATTTCCACCAGCCATATCAGCATCCATCAATACTCTTTGCCATACATTTTTATTTTTCTGTTCTACTTCTGCTTTAACTCTGGCTTTATGTTGTTTAATTTCTTGCTCTTTTTCTTTGCGCATTTTCTTAAGAACTAGATGGCGAATATCTTTAGAATCCTTTTCTGGTGAATTTCCTATAGCTCGATTATGCCTTCGCTCATGTGCTAGTCGAATAGAATCAATTTGTTCAGGTGATAGATAAAGTGAAATATTTCCTAATGGCTTATCCCATGTCGTTAATCCAGAAACGTGATCATAATAATAAAACTTTCCTAACGATTCATCATAATGTTTGGTAAAATGTGATTCGGCTCCATCAGGAATAATGATCTCGTGCTTATATTTTTGTTCTTGCCAGTATTCATCGAGTTCTGACTGTATAATCTCATGCTTTTCCGTATCCGTGAGTTGTTCAATAGGATTTTCTTCCTCGTGATATGAAATGTTCGCCATTGCTGGCAACGAACCAGCCATAGACCGTGTTTCCTCAGAAATAGTATCAATTTGTAGAGAACTCTGTTGATTTTCATTTTCTGAAAAGTCTTCATCCGATAGTTCCTCAACTTCTAAAGAAGGAGGTTCTTCATCAGGCACAAAATTTCCAATAATAGAAAGAACACACTTCGCATTTTTTTGATACTCTTCGTGTATATTCCAGGTCTTATTTAATGCGAAAATGTTTGGCGTTTGATCTGTGACATCCATAATGCTGTCACCAGCTTCTTGAGCTTCGCGCAGCTTGCGCTCGAACTGAAAACGATCCGGAGTTTTATAAATGAAATTAAGCAGTTCTTGACCTGTTAAGCTTCTCATGCCGCAAAAGCAATCAGCACCTGACTCTTCTTTTGTTCCGCGGTCCCACATCCACATTTCTAGAACGCAATCTTGTAATAACTTCTCTGAGGGTATAATGAAACTAAACTCTTCGTTCAACCAATGATACTCAGTATGATAATTTATATCTGAATACGGGATGTAAAGATTTGAGGTACAACCAGTTTCATTTCCATTCCATATAAACTGCACATACGGCTGGCATCGAGAAGTTACCAGCGTCATTTTAGGAATACCCATTCTGGGCGCCAATGATTTTACACCCTGTACAGATAAACGTATACGGCTAGGTTGGTATGTATCAACAGTCCTTGGTGGCACCGATGCCACACCATCATCATCATAAACAGAACAATATATACGAAGAGCGCCTTGACATTTAACGTTCTGGGCATCATCATAATATCGATTTCTTTGTAAATCATACCATATAGGCTCCCCATTGCTCCGTGATAACCTTTCCAAATTATCTCCACTTATAATATGATGACCTAAAAATGCAATAGTTCCCATTCTTGATTTATTTTCAACTTTTAATTCTAAAACGCAATCAACTAGCCGTACATCTGCTGGTATTGGGAGCGAAAAGCTTGTATCTTCCCATACAGGATTTAATTCATTAGGACAAACAGGTGTTGATCCTTTATCACGTCCATTCCATTTTAATGATACAAAGGCGTTTGCAGTGCCAAACTTATCCATTTGCATCAGTTCTGTACATTCCAACACACCAATTTCCAATCTTCGAATGTTTTTAACATGAGAAATATCAACATCAATATTCTCTAATTTATTTGCATTTAATTGTGCCAAATCTATTGTTGCCCCTCTACAATCTTTAAAACGATCATATTCACCTTCTTGCTCCATTTCAACAAGACCTCTCAACTTTATTAAACCTCCGACTAACTTTTGATCATCAACAGGAAAGTGCTGAGATTTGTTTAAAACATGTATATATTCTTTGTAGGTACCACTGATAAATTTGTTGGATAACAAATCCACAAGGTCCTCCCCTAAAATATTTGCTTGTCCTAGAAAAGGGCCTAACTCCCCAGTAAGCGTTGGCTCTCCATGGACAGCAATTTCAAGCTCACATTGATATATCGTCCAAACAGGGGGTACTCTAATAAGAAAACAATCATCATATTTCGGTGCTTGCGTTTCATGAATCACAGCAGTACGCCCGATTTCAGAGCCATTCCATCGTACAACACACATTGTACTGCAATTTATTTTCTTTCCAGTTTCCTTTTTACTGCTAAAAAGTGACATCGATGCCTTCTTTGTAATCGAAACAGGAGTTTGAGAAAGATCTTGCGCTGATAAAATGTGCAATTTTACTCTATGATGAGGAGCATCTTCTGCCAGAGCGCCTTCTCCAGGCGTTAATTTCCCAGATATATATGTTCCAGCTAGCTGAAGAGCTCCTTTAACAAATTTATTCTCCTTAGTTGTTCGTGTGTCAGATTTGGATAAGTTAACCCAATTTGCATGACCTCGCTCAATGGTAACTTGGGATCCATCCCCTGTTGTTACAGTTGCAATAGTTGCAATAGTATCATCGTCATTCACATTCTTTTTGTTCTTCGTTTTTTTAGTGACAAAACCAAGAATATTTTGCAGAGTTAGGCCCCCAACCAACGCATTACCCAGGAAAGTATCGGCTCCAATGTTTGATTTATCAAAGACTTCAACAAGTAACTCACCATCGCTGCCATCTTCATTAGTACACCCCATTCCAGCAGGTACATAAATTTGGAAAATTTCGTTGTTCCATCGAGGGTACAAGTTGTTTTCTACGACGTTGGTACGACCTATTTCCTTTTTATTGTAATACAGGACACAATAAGGATCACTTAATCCAAGCATATCTACTTTACTGAGATTTTTTGCTGCTAATACTTGAATTTGTAAAGTGTCTTCTCCATCATCATCATCATCATCATCATCGGAGGTATCCTCACTATCGCTTTCTTGACTTTCCTTATTATCGACCAGATTTTTATCTGCGTTATTGAGAAGAGTGTGTTTGGTTACTTGTTCTTCATAATATCCAGTCATTTCTAACTCGCCTTTCAATTTGAAATTCTCATCCACTATTTTATACCAGCGAGATTCACCATTTTGGCGTAAACTACCTAGTATGTGCAAATCAGACCCATCTATACTTAGGCGACCTAAATGCTTTCTCTTTTTAGATCTTTCACCATAGGGAACACCAACACTTGCAAATAAAGCTGACAAGAGCGAGGTCTTAAATGAACCTGCCTTCGCATCAGCAATATGTTTTTTCTCCTTCCGTTCTTGTTTACCTGTCACATCTGATTCATCATCACTTTCTTCAGCACGCCAATCCTCCCCATGGCCGCCATCGGCATCATATACATCTATAGTCAATAGACAATCTTCGAAAGGTCGATCTAATGGTAACTCAATCGTACTTTTCCAATTCCATACAGGATAAGGATTTTCCCTTTCTATAGAAGATTGATTAATCAAAAGACCATTGAAATATAATTCGAAGAAAACATCTGGTGGAAATCCTAGAAGACTACTCTTTGATATATTTCGTCCTCCTTTAATTTCCAACTCGAAAGTGCCCGATGCAGTATCAGATTTGAAACCAGCAAATTCAACATCAAAGTTTGCACCTTTTCTTAATCCTTGCCTTTGCCATGCACTTGCCCGTCGGACTTGAAGCTGATTACTTGTTGCTGCAGCACGTCTACGACCGACTACGCCACCTATCTTTTCTGCGTTAGGATCGACATCATCCATTATCTGGAAGCCATCATCATCATCATTAAAATCGTCTTTGTCTGCATAATCTTCAATAGGCAATGTGTTTTCTTCAGTGGACTGCAAATGGGGCGCGGTCCTCGTACTAATCGTTGTGTTATCTTCGTCAGCATTGTCATGTTCCACAAGTTCACCAGTTTCATCAATTTTCGGTATATCAGGATCAGCTTTTGCTAAATTGTCAACTTTATTGGACGGGCCTATACCCATTGAAAGTGACTGTCGTCTCCTCATATCAACTTGTCCCTATCATTTACTGATTCGTGCCATACTTTATTCGAATCTCGGCCAGGATAAGTAAATGTAAATTAATTAATTGTTGTTCTTTTGAATCATTACGAACCAGTTCCAAAGTCTGCGCCCGCCGGGAGTAGCCCGAAAATAATATACTCATTCATAGCGCCGTGAGTAAGTATACATGTGGATAAAAAAAGTGTGATAAAGGAGGGTTGGCGAGGCTGCTTCAGTGAGTCCATTACAGAGCTTTAGAAGAGTTACTCCGGATGCAGAACCAACAGTTATCGAAGGACGTCAACAAATATCTCGTGCAGTGCATGTAATAGCTTGAAAATTAATGTAGTAATAACGATACGGTAACACATGTAATGAAGCTAAACGCCAGGCGTGTCACTAGTTGATAGTTGGGATAGTGATGAATTGCAAGTACAATGTACGAGACAAATATTCAAAATTATGCCTTATATGATACATGGAGGATGACATGAAAGAATGATGTTCTGTCTGTTTTTAAAGTCTGGTCTAATGCATTTATGCGTATTATAGATTTACGAGAGCACTCAATGTGGATGATTTTGGAGATCTTGGAGTGCACATAATATGATGTATATGGTAGTATTGAAGTAAATTGTGATGTGGTATGGCATAAATTTATTTAAAAGATACGATAATCAACATGTCCTGTAATCCAGGAAAGAGATACTGGGGTGTCTTCATGCACGCACTTCTGTCAAGTCTTTGTGAAATAAGGGACTGTCGTGATCATGTTTAGTTCCTGAAGCAAATGCACAATTTCCTTCAGAAGAATCATCACATCACAGATTTAAGTAATTTCTATGCCGTATCTGTAGATACGGAGTACAGTGAATTCAGACGTGCTGTCAACGAGACACTTATTTAGTCTTTTGTGCACAATCATAGTACTACTTCGATTTTGCTGCATTTGGTGGTTTTAAACTTGCTGTCGATTCATAATACGTCACGTTTTTGAAGTTTGAGAAGTTTGATGACTCCTGGCAATCAACAGTGCTCCAAGATCTTTACTCAAGCGCATTACTTATTCTTCTGATCATGACGTCCTTAACAAAAAGCTAGGTTGAACATCACCTACTGAAATATAATGTCTTATGGTCACAAGGAAGTCAACATGACTAGCATCAACTTTATAAGCATTGCATCATATTTAAAAAACGAAATTTAAGAATACGTCTTTCTATTTAATCTCGAAATATATCTATATTAGTAGAGTTCGATATGCGTGAGAGGGAAATTCAATGATGTCTTATTTATTATATTATTGAAAAATGATTGAATATCTGTATTTAATGTAATATTGTGTTATATAATCAGTTCGAAATGGTCTCTTGAAATACATTGATCTACATTGTTTACTTTAGTTTTTGCTGAGAAATGATGATATTCCATCTGCAGCAATTTTGCTTTCGTTGTCTATATTTTTCTTACTTAAGAAAGAAGATACAGAAATCGCTCTGGTTGGGGGTGCTATTGTTTTTGATACAGAAGGTTGCAAAGTATCCAAAGCATCTAAATCTGTAGCGAATTTGCTAGTGTCGCTGTCTACGTTATTTTCGTTTAAGAAAGATGATACAGAAGGTTGCAAAGTATCCAGGATATCTAAATCTCTAGCGAATTTCCTAGTGTCGCTGACTACGTTTTTCTTATTCAAGAAAGAAGAAACAGCTGTTACACTGGACGGTGATGTTATTGCTCTTCCTACAGATGAACGTAAATCGTTCAAAACATCTAACTTTTGTGGTGCAGCGATGTCTTTAGTATCATGTTTCGCGACAGCTCTCTTTGTTGACGTGTCATCCGAATCTCTCTTTGGGGAAGTCATTGTAGTAGTATCATTCTTCCATGCTCTTTTTATAGATTTGACTTGAGCGTTCAAAGTTTTACTTATTGTAAATGGTAGTTTTGAGTCAACTTCATCATCTGTAACCTTTTGATCAGATATAGTGGAAACTGTCAAATTCGAACTTGATGATACGCTCACACTACTTAAAGAACTGTCACTTTCGCTAGAACTGGATTCACTACTACTGCTAGATGATGTTTCGCTAATATTAGCACTACTTTCACTACTGCTCTCATTATTGTGACAGATGGCATCTTCTAATAATGCATTCATGTCATTGTAGGAAACTGCTGCACGCTTTTCTCCTTCTACACGGAACTTCTTGAACAATGGACCATCAACTTCTGAATTACTTATTTTATTTGTTTTCTTTCTAATAAAAGTGCTTAGTGCATATAGAACTAGAATTCCTATGCTTGATAGAACACTATAGGCAAAAGCGGGATCTGATGAAACCCAGACAACTACGTATCCACAAAGTCCGACAATCAATGGTTGTACAACTTGAATAAGAATGCGTTGAATTCCTAAAGGTAACGCACCTACCTGTAATCCTACATTAACGACAATACCGATTAAGTAAGCAATGGATCTCTTAACTGAATTGACAAAAAGCATTCGATTAATGTAAGACTTCACTTCACTTGACCTTGGATCATGATCATGCATGACCATCATGGCAGCCGCAATAACTTCTGCACGATTTTGATCATATTCTGTTTCACTATCGTCTTTGAAATTAAGAACGGGAAGTGGGTTACGATAAGACATAATAAGAGCACTTTCAGTCAAATTGGGATGATTCATGGCTAACATATGAGACAAAAATGAATAGTCGGTGCTTGAAAATTTGAACTTCGCATTTTTGGAATTCTTAAAACTGTCTTGTGAAAATAATTTATCAATAACAGTTTTTAGCTTTTTGGAAATATCATTTATTTTGGGTGATATCAAGCCCGGAATCCAATAATGAATAATAACGCCTTCAATAAAATAATTAAAGAAAACATCTATTAAAACGTTGATAACTGTTGTCACGAGCCATGCCTTCTGCCATTCCAGTCCTTTATTTGCTCCATATAACATGATCATAAAGATCATGTATACATTGAACATAAAGATTACACTGAAAGTCATACACTTAATGCCCCAAGATACAACATAATGTTCTGCATCTTCATATAGTTTTGATTTTAGTATACGAGCTTCAACCGAATGCCTACCAACCATGTCTATAAGAAAAATTCGCATGAGTTCTGTTCCTCGAAGTGATGGTGGTAAGTTAGATAATGTCTTCGATGCTGGTATATAAGCAAAAACAGCAGATCTTATCGATTTTGCTATTTCAGTATCTGCTTTGGAACTAAAAAAATACTTAGGACCGCCTTTGCGGTTAATCGCAGTATTCGCTCTATGAATCATCGTCAAGCACCATTTATCATCGAACTCTAATACATCGTCTTTGATACGTAAGCTATTTCGATACTGAAGCACATCACCTCTGAATTTCTTAATGCGCTCATCAATAAGAAGGTCCATCTGGTCTTGATAGTGGGAATCATGCCAGTTTTGACTGACTGTGTTGAGAGTTTTCAAAAACACAACATCTGCATGTGCTAGCCAGTCTTTTCTTACCTGTGCCATCTGTGCTTGTGCTAATGGAGAAGAGTGTAAAACTTCACTGGCGTTTCGCATAGCATTCTTCATAGTTTGAGATATAAGTGTTGTACGCGACAAAATTTTAGTACTTCTTCGACGCTTGTTGTCGTATAGAGATACAAGATTATTACCAACTCGAGATGCCATACCCGTCAGTGCATTACTAGCCCTTCTAGCCATATTACTTGCCCTTCTGGCACCAGATGCTAAGGCTAGACTTAGTCTCCTTGTCGCCAAAAACTCATCATCAACTTCTCTAGCAGTTGGTGCTAGTAAAATTTTCAGAAATACAGCATCAACAGCAAGTTGCATAGGAACTAATAGACAAGCAATTAACACAATGATCAGGGCAAATGATTTCATTGTAATATCTTGTTCCTGGTAATTGCACTCGCGATATTCAGTATCCCAAGAACATTGGAATTGTTCAGTATCGAACATGGAACGCAAATCTGAACATTCAGATTCGACTAGCATTGTCGCACATCTACCATCATCTACAGGGAATTGTATATCATAGAGTACAGCCATTAAAAATGAAATTACAGTAATTACTGTCAATACGTGAGATGCTTTTACAACCATACGGAATAAATCATTTTCAGAGAAAATTGAAAAATATGGATGATTTCGAGATATTTCTTGCCATAAGCGCATAGCAGGACTGGTGCCTTCATCATATACTTCAGGTATCATTGAAGTCATATATTTACGGAATTTAATAATAACCTCGTTTTGTTTATTATGATCAGCTATTTTTTCATTAACATAATTATTGGTCTTGGATTTTATAAAAAGTCTGTAAAATACCAAAAGTGTCGGGAAAACGACCCATATGGTACCGAAAAGAAACAGAATCAACCGTGTCGACATGATGTTATCCGGTGTAAAGACACTTGCAGCAGTCATTGTTATGTCAGCAAATTGATTAACAGTATATTCAGACATGGCAAGGATCTCTATTCCAGTCTCTTTCCCTGCTAATTTGCGATCAATCCCATCAGCAGTTTGAGGACACACAGTGCAAGCACAAGTAGTTGATTCTGAATTCGAAAGATCGTCAACTATGTGACATGAATTTTCTCCATAAATATCATTTGCAAAACCACACTTTGGTACTAAATGTATCTGAGGACATACAGTAAAAATTTCCATTTTAGTACCATCACATATTACTTCCACTGTTTCATCTGACTCAGGGCAATAATAGTAAACTTTCTTAACATGTTTGCGCTTACATTCTGTTGTAAAATTCAAAGGTGGCGAATACTCATCTCTACCAAACTTTTGATGTTCCTGATGTGGAACAGATAAATAAACTAAATTATTTTCCATTCCGACGTCGCAGTCAATATTTAATTTAAGTGCATTCGAGATTAAACTTGAAGTGTAGGTAGCGCCAGCTATTTCCACCTCTTCTACTCCACCATAAACAGATGCAACATCGTAAAGTTTAGAGCGTGAAACAGTAAGGGTCATGCGCAACGTTGTCTGGGTACTATTAGGAGCAGACATTGAAATCGAAGGGACTATTTTATTTTCCATACTTTCTAGCAATGTATTTGCTGTTGAAAATGTGGTAACGTCGCCTGCATTAATATCTGCGACAATAGCAGAAACACGGAAGTTTTCTTGTATTAATTCAATAGGAGCTTGCCCGCTTACCATATCGCTTAGAATCATGCCACCAATTGATTCAATACTAGATGATGCTTGTTTCATAGCATCGCCACTGAGCTTACGAGTACATAAAAATCTAGGTGCATAATATATATCACCTTGTAATCGTCTTGCCATATTTACCGAAGTATCCACAGAAATGGCGACAATAGATTTAAGATTGTAGATTGTATTGACAACTTCCATCAAACTATATGTTTCGATTGGTGATAAATTTACATCTATTGCATATTGAACAATTTTATCTGCTAACCAAACGATGATATCAAGTGATGCACGGTCGATTTCATCGGCATTTTTTGACAAAACAGTTAGAGTAGAAATCCAAGAATTAATATTCTCAACATTTGGATCCTCACTATTCACAAGTTCTTTTAAGCTATTAATGAGTGTCCTACGCACTTCTTGTCTTTCGATTAAATATGACGTAGTAATACCACATGAAACACCACTATAATCTGAGTCACATATGCAATAAGCACCACAATTCGCGTTGCCATTATCACAAGAATCTAGTTGAATATCAGTATTATGATCAATGAATCCACAATATCCGTGACCTGAACATAAACCAGGGCATTCCTTTCGTGTTTTCGAGCATAATCCTACATGACATTCCTCCCATGGACCACAATCAGAATCTGCAGTGCAGATATTATTTACCATGAAATTGGCAGATACCGTTGAATTATGAGACATCAGAGGTCCAGCAATTGTAATAAAAGCAGATGCGCTAACACATGGACTATTTCCAGGTCCAGAATCGCCGAGATATGTATCTAAGCACCTACCACATGTGTTCTCTGTCTCCATACAAGGACCCCTATGAAGACTTGCACAATTAGGCGCTAAATCACAATCAACTGCATTCAGTGTAGAGCCACCTGTGACAAGTGTTTGTTTAGTTCCATCAGTATTACCAACAGTATTCTCTAACTGACCTGATATCAAAGATTGCAATTGTGCAGTAGTTATCGACAACTTTTCAACGCGAATCGTATTATCAAGTAAAGTTGCAACAGCATCGAGACTATCGTATACACGAACACCACATGATATCATGTGATTCGTCAATTTGTTACCTGCTGGAAGCTTCGTTATTCCATAAGATATTTCCGAACGACTTTGTACAACATTGGACTTTTGTGTCACGGGATCTTTGAAAAATAAATCATATGTTAATGGTAAATCAGCATCAACCCATAGCGACGCAGACATCACGAAGTTTGTATCAAGTTCGGTACCAACATGTGGTTCTATAGATAGAATGCCTGGGACAGGAGGACCGTTTGTTTCAACAACGACAGATGCAGATGTTTCTGATCCTCCATTAATCATAGCAACAGTAAGAGTAAATGTAAACTTTAAGCGTTCACCAAGAGAACCACCATTCATAGCAAAAAACAATGGTTGGATACCAGAGACCACTGAAGAAACTGGCGTCAATGCCTCTGTGTCTAAGTTTATTCCAGAATCAGAATTAATAGACCAAGTAGCTGTTGCCAATGCTTCTGTTTCAATACTTCCACTTAACTTTAATTTTTCACCAGGATTGATATACACTGGTGTCAATGAAACAACCTGAATAACAGGTGCTCCAAAATTCATACCCCGTACTCGAATACTCATTTGATCGGACCGAGAAGAATCAGAAACTGTTACAGAAATTAGAGAAACAGTATCTGGTGATGTATCTAATGCATGTAACAAGACCTTCCACGATACATCAGTAGTATTCATAGCAAATGAACAACCTTGCTGAAATGTTGGCTCTATTTGAACACATTCCCAATTAAAATTCAAACCACCTACCACAGATTGACCCGATTGAATATCTTCATCTCGAGATAATGCTGCATCTAATAATAAAGTTGTATTTGGTTTCATAGATTGCTCCAAGCCTCCATCTATAATAGCTACTAAATTCGACTCTTTAATTGAAACTTGAATTGATGTTTCTGATTTTGAATCGTGTGCATCTGCATAAACGACAAGTTTCACACTAATTAAACTACCAACAGTGAAAGAGTGTGATGGGACAAGCAATTTCGAAGGCTCTCGAGAAAATGACTCAATATCAAGCAAGTTATTATCTAGATATATGAGCCACTCGTACCTTAGACCAGCCGATGTTGATTCAACAGAACCATCCTCAGTGCAAATTGTAATGGATGCCTTTGATGACAATTTAAGATCATCACTTCTGCGTATACTTCGCAACTGTTGTCCTGGAATTGTCACTAAAGGTTTAATATTCTTAAGAATCACTACTTGATGACTAGTTTGGCTACATCCGCCCAAAAAGTTACAAAGCTCTACAACAATATTGTATCGGCTTCCAGGATGAAGTAAATTTCTGGGAATTTTGGAAGGAGGACTGAAAACATATTCAGACTGAAGCCAATTCTTTAAATCATCAGCATCAGTGCTATCTTCAGTACTACTAGATACATAGAAATTCACGCTTGACCATGGACGTCCACCACTACCTTGTGAGCCACTTAAATCAAAAGGAAGTACATCACATGAACCTATTACACTTGGAGAAGATATCGAAATAGTTGGAGTTATAGCTACTTCAGGTGGCAATATAGGAACAGTCTGTGATGATACATACGCCCATTTTTCACAATCAGGATCAATGCTAGACCTAGATGCTGTACATAGGGCTTTAATCTTTGAACCAAATATCGTGAAATCATCAGCAATACTTGGTTTGGGTGTATTTATGTCATTTTGTGGATATGCATGAACAAGTGCATCACTTACCCACATACACTTTGCAGTAGATGAACCAATGAAATGAAAAACATCTGAACAAACAAAAACACTTTGCAGATTTCCTCTGTTAGTTTTCGAATTAAACTCTATTTCCAGATAGCTTCCGTCATCAGCAAATGTAGTGGATGAAACAACAGGAGTCGGAGGTTCAGCATTCGAGGCAATGACAAGAATATCATTTCCCTTGCGATAATCAATACTAAATTCGTTGGAATCTTTTCCTTCCGTACTCACACGAATGTAATAATTTCCACCCATAGATTTTAATATGGATAATGATGCTGTTCTGATTGAACTCTTACCAGGATTCACAGTCATGCTTGCAGGAAACACTGTACCTTCATTCACAATTTCTTCACCAGATGCTAAAACATGAATTAAATCGAAATGAAGTGTGAGAACATCAGATGGTATGTCAACAACATTTATATCGACAACGTTACGTTGATCTGTATTTTCCATAAATGCTGAAGTGTATAAATCGACTGTAATACTTTTACAGCAAATAGTTGTAACTTTAGGAAGAACATCAGAAGATTCGGAGAGCATGACTTCTTTTCGTACTACAACACCTTCAGATGAAAGTGTTGCACAATATACATCATATTGTGTCATAGGGACAAGATTTCCAATCTTTACAGTAGCAGTATACTCTGCACTAGTCGAATCTAGACTTATAGAAGCAACATTATTGTCAAGCATAATTTTCGCAACATCTAATGGTGTTTCCTCTGAGCCCAAAGAAAGAGCTTTACAATAAACCGTTCCTGGATTGGAAAATGATATATGTATATTCATAGAGTCCGTTTCTGCAATAGCGACGGCTGTAAGCATATTTGGTGGAGGTGATTTCTCAATAAATGTACCTGCAATAAATGCAGTTGAAGATGACAGCTCTCTCCTTGAACATGAAGAAGTGGCACACGGTGCAAACAAATATGCGTCAGCGGAAATACTACATGCACCATCACATACATTTTCCAGTTCTTGTGGTGTACAATTAATGCATAACAAAGGGGATGCAGAGACATCCGTAGTACATAATTTGACGACCCATTTATTGCCATTGCAATCAATTTCAGTATCATCAACAACTGATCCTGTCAAACGTTCAACAATTGTAGCAGCATTCCGTTCGTCAGTGCATACTACGTTATTGATAGGATGAAAAGCATCCCATTCGAATTCAGCTGTAACAGAAGTTTTCATTAATCTTATTGATGTAGTTGTTTGAGTATAGCTATGCATTTCTAGGTCACCACCTTTAACAAATACATTCCAACTACTACAACTACCTTGAGCAACTTCATCGTCCATATCATCTTTGTGAATAGAAATTGTTGAAAACATATCAATATTTATGTCAGCATCGACTGTGCTTTCGGTAAAATTCGACATAATCTCTTTAAGTTTGTATTCCATTATAGTCTCCTGAGATAATGTAGGAGTTGCAGTTGGACTTGACGAGGGAGATGATGAAGGCTGAACTGTCGGAGTAGATGTCGGTTTCATAGTCAATTTAACACCTTCCGGAACAGGTGCCGATGTCGTTGGAATTGCTGTTGGAACAGAAGAAGGTTGTCCACTGGGTTGTGTAGATGGCTCTGAACTAGGCTGACCAGTGGGATGTCCGCTAGGTTGTGCCGAAGGTTGAGTACTTGGCTGACATGATGGCTGAGAGGTAGGTTGAGCACTTGGCTGACCAGATGGCTGACCTGATGGTTGTCCAGACGGTTGACCTGT
>JACKZZ010000026.1_pt1 | contig 17992 bp, 25 predicted proteins | sample 8027871 | NCBI WGS metagenome assembly JACKZZ01 (sample SAMN15724774, study PRJNA655200) | protist metagenome | isolation source: fluorescence activated cell sorting (FACS) single amplified genomes of... | place: USA: West Boothbay Harbor, Gulf of Maine | collected 2000-07-19
CATCATGACTTTTCCAGCATCCTTTCATTCCTATCACACACACACACCATTAACACATCAACACGCAAATTCAGAAACCGAAACGGAATCCAAGTGTTAAGCACATAAGGTCATGCTTTCTGTCGCTGAGGCCTTTGTGCTTTTATCTCCCTTGCTGTCTCCTTCTCTTGGCGCGCTAATCAACTTCGAAGAAATCGGCGGAATACCTGGAGCCAACCTCGTCACTAACCTGACGGTCACTTGGCATAATGGAAAATTGCTCAACTCAACGCTTGCATCCTTAAAAAGTGGAGACACACTATCGTTCCCAAACAAAGTAAACTTAGTATGCAACGTGAGACTCCACGCTATTTCATTTTTCTCAATTTCAGACCTTTCCAATGATGGGCGGAATTTATGGTAGCCATTTGTCAGACGTGGTCATTCAGGTCGGCGAAGAGTCGTCTAGGGAAATTGATTTGTCCACGTATTTTCTCTTGTTTTTTCAGCTTAATGGAACTATTCTTTTCTCGGATGACATCAAGGCCTGGCCATGGAATGGAAAACAAGTTCTCGAGTGCTGGAAAATGGAATCACTGGACCGGGTCACTTTCACAACGGGTTTGTATCATCAGCCCATCTGCCTGTGTTGTGTCTGTATGCATCATTTGTTTGTGCGTTCGTGTTTATCGTACTGGTTGCTTGCCCTCTATTAAGGCATGCCAAACAAACTTTCTTGCGTTTTTTCAGGAGGTGATCCAAGTAATCCAATGATTCGGGGCACCTTCGATGGACAGGGAGCGAAGTGGTCTCAATCCCCAATTTCAATACTTAACAATACTTTTGTCGTTACTTTGATGCAATCTAGGTGGGGCTTTCCTGGCATTGGGTATTTAGTACGCACAGAGGACCGTCCAAGGTTATTGCACATATCGAATTCAAATAATGTAATTGTGGAGGGTATTTTCTTCAAAAATTCACCGTACTGGACTTTCTTGGCGGAAAATATCCAAGACGTCGTTATCCGTTATTCTGATATCGACGCTCGCAGAACACCCTACGAGGTTCATGACTTTATTGATCTGACTGCTTTCAACACCGATGGTTTCGACTTCAGCGGAGCTCGCCGAGTCCACATTCACGATGTGACTGTGTGGAACCAAGATGACTGCATTTGCGTAAAAGATGACGTTCAAGACGTAATGATTGAGAGGGTGCAAGCTTCTGGGCTCGGCCTGACTGTTGGCAGCATCGGAAACAGCGTGGTCAAAAACATCACGTTTCGTGATGCAACCATGTACCACACCTTCAAGGGAATTTACATGAAGTTTCGGTCAAATGGGGGAGTAGTTTCGGACGTCACGTACGAAAATATTCGAATGGAATCGCCTGAACAGTGGCCCATCTGGATCGGCCCTGCTCAACAGAGCGATAGCAGGGTAAGCCTCCAGCAGGGTGGAACACTTGCATTTTCTTTGCACAGTTTGTTTTTGATCTTTCAGGACTTATGTGCTGCTCATCCTTGCTCAATTTGTTGGCCTACTCTCAAGACTGCCGAGTGCAATGCCCCAATCAGCCTCTATGCTAACATTACGCTCCGAAATGTGACCATCAATAACCCAAAAGGCTCTCCTGGTGTAATGTTGGCCAACTCTTCTAGTCCCATGCAGAATGTCATCTTCGAAGATGTTGTCGTGAATGGAGCCAAGCCAGATCATCTCGATTACTTTGCCTGCCAAAACGTCCAAGGCGTGGCAACCGGTAAAACTTCTCCTGTTCCATCTTGTTTCAAAGACTTGACGGGTGGCCAGCAGAGTGACTAAAGTCAGTCAAAGCAGACAAACTGAGAAGGGAAGGGGTGGGGGCCGGCCGATGGCTAGGCGCCTACACGTAGGCAGCGGCAAGCATTGCATTGGCGTGGCTGAGCTGAGCGGCAGTGGCCAGGCCGCAGAGGGCTCGCAGCAAACAAAAGCAAGCAAGCATCACGCTAACAGCAGCAAAGCAATTTAATAGTGATAGTACATGTATAATAGAATAGTATGCGTGTAGGCGTGCTTGGCGTGTAGCGGCCCAGTCAGTGGCGAGGCGGCCCGGCCGCCCGTGGCATGGCGAGCAGCGGCCGGCATGCTGCGGGCCGCCTGCTTGTGGGCGGCCGGCCCGGCCCCCGGCGTCGGCGGCCGTCAGTGCGACTCAGCAGCAGCAGCAGCAGGCGCCGGCCAGAGGTCAGGGGCGTGCTGTGCTACGGGCCGCCCGGGCCCTGCTCGCCTATATGGCCGCTATGCGCCTGCTGCGGGCCGGCCTAAGCAGCACGCCAGCGGTCAGCATGGGCCGCGGGCCCGCCGCCTAATAAGTCAGCAGCATGCTGTAATGTAATGATTGCTGCTAGCAAGGTAAAGCCGCTTGCTCGGCGGCCATTCTCATGCTAAGCGGCCAGTCATGCGGCCTGCTGCTAGCAACTCGCCGGCCTGGGAAAAATGAGGGTAAAGTCAAGCAGAGGCGCGGATAGTCATGCTGCCTGCTCGGCCGCGCTCAGCATATGGATCGGCCGGCCCGATGCTTAGATGCTGCTTGCTAGTATAGTCACATGGATGGCTAGCTCGCAAGCATTTCGTTGTCTGACTGACGCCTTCTGACCGACGCCTGCTTTGCACGCCTACATGTAGTCTAGGTGGCGCGTAGCAGGCTAGGGTTCCATGGCCATTATCTCAACATCACTCTCACTGATAGATGAATCGCCGTCATTCATATCCTGGGCATCTTCTGCTTTTACAGAAGAAGCTTGCCTCCGCTGCTCCAGCTCAACCATCCACAACGCAAATTTATGATGAAAAAAAATCTGTCAAAACCCCAAAATAGAAAATATAAAAGAAAGTTGAAGCTAGCCAAGTAATTTCCTGGATTATCTACCACATTCAGCTCGTTAACTGCATAAATTTCTGCTCGCAAACGCTGCTTTTGAGCTACCCGATTTCTTCTTTCCATTCCAGCACCGTTCTTGGCCTTTTCTTGATTCTGCACTTCCAGCTCAGCCATTGCCTTAAGTTGTTCTCGACGCGCTGCTACTCGCCGCCGGGTCTGCAATCTATACTCACGAGCACGATTTGATTTTTCTTCCATCTCCTCTTTTGTGACGTGCTTTTCCTCGGCAACAATTTTGGGTTTTCGAGTTGCTCGCTTAACAGAGGTAGCTGAAATCTGAATCATTCCCAATGCATTAGAAGGTTCTGGAAGATTCCGCTGAGGCTGAATGCGCACAGAATTGCTTCGATCTTTTGCCACAGGAATAATCTTCGCCTTGCTTTTTGACTTTTTGATTTTTTTGTGTTTTGATAAGGCAAAGCTAAGCATTGTTTTTTTGATTTCTTGGACACAGGGAGCTTTTGGGTTCACAACATTGGAAGGATTCTCATCCTGACTTGCTTCCGAGCTCCGTTGTTTTTTTTTAAGCTTCCGCCTAATTTTCTTATGCAAAACCACTGGACGCTTTGGGGAACCTGTGGACCCACCCGAAACCAAAAAGTTAGTTACAATAGGTTGCTCAACCGACAGGGGCTCCGAGCTTTTGGTTTCTTGCGTCTTGATCTCGCCTCCACTTTGTCGAGGCTTTGCACTCTGCACGCAAAGAGAGCAACACAATCTTTTACAAATATTCCCATAAAACAAATGCTCACAAAAAAAAATTGTTTCCAGACCATCGGCGTGTGACGGTCTAAAAGAACTGTGGCGGCTTTCTCTTCCCTGGAGCGAGCCGTGTTGACTTCAGCAAGTCTTTCTTCGCGCATACTTTCCCTTTCATCATTTTGTTTGAGGGCCTCGACAGAGTTCGTTGGACTTGATTTGACTGAATTTGGCAAAGTTTCTAGGAGATAGCTATCTTGCTGCCAAGACGAAGCTCTGTTCTCTCTTTCGATATGTCGCTCCATATCTAGCTGAGTATCGAGCTCTGCTTCTAAGTCTCTCTGCTTTTCAATAGCTGCAATTTTACTAAGTACGTCTTGTTCTACATTCAACCTCTCGTTTTCGAATGCTTCTGCGTGTTTTTCAAGCTCCTCTGTGCCCAAGCCATGATTGTCGACGTTTTCGTGTGTCCTATGGATAGGCGCGTCCGAAAGCTGCTTAAGAAAACTTGCCTGTTGCTCCATTTGTTTCAAATGTATTTCTTGCAAATAGCCCAACTTGGGATCGCGTGGGGTGCTGGGGCTGAAACTGCGCGTAAGGTCCTGAGTAGGGGCCTGCGGGGTCCAGGAAGATGAAAGAGAGAAAGTAGATGGTAAATCCGCACTGCGGCTCAAAAAGGCTACAGTAGACGACTGGATTGATTGCTGCTGCTCACGCCACAATAATTCTTGCCAAGCAGAATTACTACTCTTGTTACTAAGCGTTTTCAAACGCCTGGGAGATTCTAATTGGAGGCCCTTGCGAGCGGATCTTTGCGAAAAGCCCCGTGGACTCGCCACCGATTCAAGACTAGGCAACTCGTCGTATTGACTAAAAGCAACCTTATCAGAAGAAGATAGTGGAGGTATCGTAGGTGGGGTTGGATCCCTGGATCCCGAGGAAGGCATATACGAAAACTCAGATGAATGGGAATGTTTATCATTTTTGGAAATAGAAAACGGTTTCGATTTGCGTGATTCAAACTGCATGGAAGAAGCTTCAACGGCTCCGAAGTCTTCAGCTGATCCTTCTTTCAGCTCCACTCTCTGGCCTCTTGAGTCGATGCTGGTTTCCGCGTCGCCTTGTGAAGATGCACCCACACTGCCGCTGGAAAATATTGAATACGTTTTGTTTCCGTACGAGAAAGTACTTGCAACTGTAGCTGGTTTTTCGTGGGCCATACCCTTACTTAGAAATTGCGAGGTGTCAGAATCAGAAAATGGCAAACCTGCATTTGGATTATCACTTTGAAGAACACTTTTAGGTGCATCAACTTGTTTGTCGATTTCTTTGTGCTTTCGGGACAGTCTACGAGAGCGAGTTGAAAGTCTTCCAATGTGGCTGTGTGACGGTAGAAGCACCCCTGATTTGTAAGCTGGTTGGCTTCTGGGCGGGAGAGGATGAGATGGCCTGGCCGTTCTTCGATGATGTACTGCATGGCCTACCGAATGTGACCGAGCAGACCCAGGAACGGGTGGGGGTACCAGAGCACCACTCCCAACGATTTCCATCGGAAATAAAGAGCTTGATGTGTGACTCAAATCAGCGACATTTTGCTTGGTTCGAAGCACTGGAAGCCGAGGTGGCGCAGACCACCGTAATTCTGGGAATGGCATCCTTGAGAGGTGAGATTCAAGCGGCTAGAGCAACCAACACGGCCATCACCTGCCCAGTTGCTGAAAAATGTCGAAAAACGGTTCTATTTGCATGAATCAGATGGGAAAAAAGAACATTTGCGCACTAAAAAGAGAAAATGACGTTGTCGTGGGGTTTGCGATGGTTCTCAACCGCTTTACCAATTTACGTTTGCACTTTGTTTTCTTCAAGGGCTATTTTTAAAAAAAAAGGCTTCACCATTAGCCAATTTCAGATGGCTGAAAATAGGCTTACTGGGTCCAAGGGCCGACAGCCAAGCAATTTTGGAGTTTTGTTGTGTATCTGATGTGTTTTTGTGCTTTACATCGCTGTTGTTCTTCTTTGGTTCCAACTCTCTCTGTGAAAAATCACCTTCTTTTGCACCTCTCCTGGCCCAGAGTGTGCACCGTTGGAATTTTTTTTGCATTGTGATGTCATGAATGTTGTTTTCAGGGCCTTGGTCTAACCTGTTCCAAGGCATGGCTTCTGGGCTTTTGTGTGGGAGACAAACTTTTTGAAAAAAGCTGAAAAAAGCCTCTTTTGAGGCTCATGTCGTGCGCCTACCGGGATGAGCACGGAGAATGCCCAAAGAGACGTCTTCAAGGCGATGCAGGCATGCTTCGCGTTCCCAATAGTGATCCTGCAACGGGCCGTAAGAGGTGGATGATCAATGCTGACGGTAAGTGTGTGCAAGCGACCCCTGCTACAGTGCTAAAATGGAGAAGAAATCTTTTGTTGGGTATCGGCATCCCCGATTCAGAAGTGGGCAGCTACCAGACCACAGAGGTCCGTGTATGCAGAGATCATTTCGACTGGAGTGCATTTTACACCAAAGAACAGCTGGAGGCGGTGAAAAGAGGCGGAACACTACTATCAAGCATGGTTGCCGATCTTTCGGAAGAGCAAAAGAAAGTAATCCATTCCACTGGGATGTTAAAACTCAACGAAGGCCCAGCCAGCAAAAAGCGAAACACCCCTTCTAGCCGTGTACTCCCCGCAAAACCAAGTGTTGCGCAGGCGGCCGCTAATGCAAAGGACTCTCCTGTCAACAGCAGCGCTGGCAGAGCCGGCGTCATGCTTGACTCTCAAGCAAAGACCGCAGATCAAAGTGAGCAAGAGCTGGAGACGCTCAGGCGAAGAGTTCGTCAGCTGCAGCTGCAATTGGAGATGGAAAAAGCGAAGAATGTCAAAGAAGATCAACCAACTCCCTCTCTCCCTGTTTACTCTGTGTCTTTTTGCGAATTGGATCCTCGCTTCAAGGACTAATGCAGCATTATGACTGGTTTCTCTTCTTGGGAGGTGCTTAGAGCCTTTTATCGCCTTGTTTGTTCTTGGATCGGAGGTGAAGAGACCCTGAAACAGCATAATCAAGCCCTGGAACCACTGGATCAGTTTTTTTTTACCATGTGCATCCTGCGGTCGGGCAGCAGCGAGGCAAGGGTCATACTCGACTTTGGCATCAGCACCGCCACAGGAAGCCGATACTTCAGGAAGTGGATAAGGCTGCTGGCCCAAGTGCTCAGGTGGGAAATGCCGTACCCTTCCAGATCCAAGGTTCAAGAACGGATGCCTTTTGAGTTCGAAATAGCTCTGCGCAGCGACAAACTCCGGATCATAGTGGATGCCACAGAGGTTCAGATGGAGAAGCCAAGCCGCAAGGTGCTTGATAGGCACACTTTTTCCAATTACAAGCACAGAAACACAGTAAAATTTCTTGTTGGGGTTTCTCCGGACGGGTGCATAATATACGTCTCGCTCGGCTACGGAGGGAGCATCAGCGACATCGACTTGACCAAATGCTGCGGTTTGGCGCATGCGCTTCAGAGGTGCGATGAGGTTATGGGCGACAAGGGGTTTCATATGCATGATTTTTTTGCTAATTTTGGAGTCCACATGGTGATGCCCCCCAAAAAAGGGAGGGGCCAGGCATACCTCACAGAAGAACAGATCCAGCAAACTCGGTGCATAGCTCGCTTGAGGATTCACGTCGAGCGGGCGATGGGTCGCATTCGGCAGTTTGGCTTCTTCAATAACAAAGTCAAGATAACCCAGGTAGATTTAATATCGGATATATTTTATGTTTGTGCCATGCTGTCGAACTTTCAGCCACCTTTGTCAGCCGGCCCACTGAATAAGTCTTGAATAACTCTTGCTTGCACTGCCCACATTAATGTTAATGATCGGCCTTAGCTATAGAGCCCTGCATGGGCCGGCCTAGCCTTATTAGTCGAGTCGCCATGCGGCCGGCGGCTAGGCTAAGCAGCAGTAGAGTAGTTTAGTAGAGTAGTTATTATAGCATTAAATTGCTGCCGGCCGACTCGCCATCGAAGTCATCACCATCGAAGTGCTCATCGTCATCAAGGTCTGGCGAACTGACTCGCCAGGCCCAACTGCTCTCCTCCGCCAACGTGGTCCTGTTCCTCGCTATCATCATGGTCATCAGCGCTATCAGCATCTTCATCAGCATGGTCCAGCTCTGATGAACCTATGTTGAACCGATAAACCTTGCCCTCCCTTGAGATTCTGGACACGGGTGGCGGCTTGCCAGGATGCGGCTGACGTTGGGCCGCGGACTGTTGTGGGTCCGGGCCCCACATAGCTTCATATGCCGATACTGCATCACCATAATCACGTCGCAACAAAGAAAATAATTGAGTTCTAATGCCAATTCGCTCATCCGCAGACTCTTCATCCTTCATTTTCTGCCAGTCCACAACCTCCACTTCCTTGTACTCTCGAGGCCCCTCTCTTTTTCCCAGTTCAGTCTTCAGATCATGTCGGGTAAACAGCACATTTTCAATTGGGACAGTCTTCGCGAGGCCTGGGCCGCCACCGGGAACATTCCAAGTGCACAGCTTGTCCGTGGATATGCTGCGGCGATCCAAACACATCAGGAAATAAAGAGTGGCGGCGATGTGGTGACAGAAGAACTGGTTAGATTCGCACTTGCAAGCGGAAGAAAGAATCTCAGTCACCGCGGGAAACTCACCAGGGGCGCCCAAGTCAACAGCAAAGCACACAACGACATAATACTGCTGCTTTTTGAAGGTTGCGCCCCACTGCATTCTCAGCCAGCAACGGTTGCCATCATGGTCGAATAGCATTTGTTCATTGGCATTATCCCCGTCGCCGAGCCTGGAATAACCAGTTTTCATCTGTCGTTCACTTTGTCTGCCCTGAGTGGGATCCCCTCGAACGTGTTCTGTCTGCCAATCCAGCACGGTTGAATAGCCCAGCACCGGTGCGCGTTGCCGCTCAGCTTCGCTCAGCTTCGGCCAACCTGGATCCATTTTTTTATACACAAACTTCTCTCTGTCAATCTGTCGATCCGTTTTGGTTGCTTTCACAAGTCCCACCAAATCATCAATTTTTCGTCTCAGATAGGTCAAGTTACCGTCGGATCTCCAGCCTCGCTTTTGAAGTTCTTTGATGGAAGCAGTCACATTCAAGTTGGCAGGCAAGGTAGCTTCTTTTGGCGTGAGTGACTTCATGAGGTCGTAAAACATGTTGTCTTCGGACAGCGGGAAGAGGTGATCATTTGTTTTGGATTGCAGAACATTTCCGTAGACACCGTTGGCTAACATGGAAACTGCCGAACATGCAGCATCATCATTCATGCGGTAAGCCACAGGGCTCCTGAATCTTTCCACCTCTTCACCTTTGAGCACAGGGGCCAGTCTCCATGCCCACAAACAAGAGATGAGGAGCTGTTCCACCTTGTGCTTCTGCAACTCTCGATCATCCGAAAGCTGATAGCCAAACTCTGCAACAACTGCTTTGGCTAAAGGCCCCAATTGCAATTTTGGTTCAAACACAAGCTCGCGAACTAAACGAATTGCTTTCGCTGGACCGATTGTGGGAAAGCTGCAGTAGTCACACCCAGTGACACAAGCAAACAAAGCCAAAGCCAAATCCCAGTGACCCTTGCCAACCTCCAGCAACCATCTGCAAAAATTGACACTGTGTCGCTGCTAAAAATGACCTGCTTGACTCTCCACATGCGACTGCATGCCCGTCAGAAGGACTTCGGAGCTCTTGAAGTGTCGTGCCATGGGAAATTGTTGTGGAGTTGCGAGGAAGAGATTTGGAGACAAATAAACGAGCAGGTCCGAGTCCAACGACCAAATAAAGTCTACTTCTTTCGTTAAGGCCATGTGTGCGAGCTGAGCGTCTGCTTCGTAAGGGGCAACAATGACTTTGTAGCCCTTTGCTCTCAGGGCCTGCACCACTGCTACTTTGAGAAAGTTGGGCACGGAAGCAGCATTTCGCAGGGCCCCTGCTTCTGGAATGATCCCCTGCGCATGCGTGGCAGCTACGATGTGTCGAGCGGTTAGCCTCGACTTGGATCGCTTGGCTCCTGTACCTCTTTTGGGTGGATAAGGTCTGCTGGAGTCGAGCACAAACACAGGTACGACAGGGACTTTTCTGGACAACATTCGGTCAATGTACTTGAGCAGAGCAGTGACGATGGGGCCAGTGTTAGAGTGCAGGACGAGCTCAGAGTTGCACCAAGACACCATCGAGTGCAAAAAGCAAGCCAGATCGTAGCCAACTGTCTTCCCCGCCGCGACTGTCAAATGGTCAATGGGGTCGCCCAAAACAGGCCTCAAAAGAGTAGCAAGGCCTTTTACCCCCATTGTTGGGCATAAGCCTACAAACCCACGTGCTCAGGCATCCCCCCACAGACTAAACAAAAGAAAATGAACGTTTTTTCTTCCCCAAAACACCCAAAAGCCTCTGAAAAGAGAAAAAAACGACCAAAATACACCCAAAATGCACCCCCAAACAAAGTTGCACCAATTAACAAACCAAACACATCATTCAATGTATTTTTGCATGACTTTTTTGGATTTGCAATTTTTGAGAATTATTTGTGTCTGTCGGCCCTTGGACCCAGTAAGCCAGCCTGAAATTGGCTAATGGTCGAGTTCATTTTTTTCACACTGATGGCCTGTGTCGCTTGTCGGCGTCACTACATGTTGTGTCTTATTGCAGTGCAGCCTGCCCCACGTAGCTAATCCCCGAAGTGGTTAGTGTGTGTGTGCTTAGTGTGTGTGTGTGTGTGTGTGCGCGTGCGCGTGCGCGTGCGCGGGTTATGTAGCTTGCCCCCTTCGTACAATTCAATCCTTTTTTGTATTTTAAGATCGACAGTAATTTTTCGCTCTCACCCAGATCGTCCCTTGTCCCCAGGGTTTCCTCGTTCCCGTCGCTAGCACTTAATCTCAAGGATGTCTGATCTCGTAAGTTCTTGGGCTGTCACCGCCCATTTTTTGGTTCATTCCCATACGTACCACTCCTTCTTCACAAATACAGTTACAACAAATATTCATGCGCACTAGAGCACAAAGCAAGAGCACAAAGCAAGGTCGCACACCTCATTCCAAACTCTTGATCTTTCTTTCAGGACCTCGCGTCTGCCATGCTTGTAGAGGACACGCAGGAGACAGAGGAAGAGAAAGCCGCCAGACTCGAAGCAGAAGCGGCCAAGAAGGCTCGCAGGGCGGCGTATGCGGCACAGAAAGCAGCGCGAGAGGCGAAGCGATCGACTCCGCCCTCTCGTGCACCCCCAAAGCGTGCCGCGCCGATCAAGCCCCCGCCTTCTCGCCCCGCACCTAGTGTCACTCCGCCCTCCCTTGCTACTGGAAGCCTTCCAAAGGCTTCCGGTCCCGTGAACTCGAACGTGGACAAGCTGAAGCAGCTTGCGATGCAGAAAATGCTGCGGGATGCGGAGGCAGCGCTGGCAGAGAAGGCAAGGGCCAGGAAGGAAAAGGATGAGGCCATTGCCAAAGCCAAGATGGATGCCATCGAGAAGCAGCTGGCAATCCAGGCAGCAGAGGAAGAGCGAAAGCGCAAAGCGGAAGAACGGAAATTGGAAATTGAGGTGGAAATCGTACCAGAAAAGCATAGCCTGCGCGCCTCCTTGTTCCTCATCTGCTCTCGCCCTCGTGCCCACATTTCCCCCTTTTTTGCCTCTTTGGCTGTTTGCTTGTTTTCTTGTTTTTGACCCTTTGAATGGCGCAGCGTCGGCAAAGGGAGGTTGAGCAGGCACGCCAGGCGGAAATCCAACGCCGGCGCCTGGCTGAGGAGGAGCGAGAAGCGCGGAAAGCGGCGGAAGCGAAGAGGCTGCAAGAAGAACTCAGACAGGCGGAGGAGGCCAGGGTGCGGGCAGAAGATGAGAGGAAGAAAGCCGAGGCCGAAAGGCTGAGGAGACAGACGCTGAGTATTTGCCTTTTGTTTGTGTGACTTCGAATATACATTTTTCAAGCCTTTTGGCTGTTTTTTCATCAACACAACTTTGCCATTTGTCGTTTCTTTGAAAGTTGACGAAGCCGAGTCCAAAGCCAAAGCAGCGAAACTTCAGGCGGAGAAACTCCGAGAAAAGAAAGCCGAGTTGATCCGTGCCTTTGAGGCGAAAAAGAAGGCTCAGGTATTCCAGCTTACCCGCCAGCTCATTTCCGCCACGTGTAGTTTGCCATCGAGTTGTGTTTCTGCAAACACCCTGCTCTCTCGCACTTGCGCTCTCACGCAGGAGCCCTCTTTCGAGGGACCTTTCAGTGATGTTTCAGTAACTTGTTGCGGTTGCGCGCAGGCGGCGAAAGAGCAGAAGATTACAACGCTTAAACCTGCATCCAAGCCACAACTGGAGCAACAATCACTATCCACCCCATCTGCCGTCCCCACCGCTCCCGCCAACGCTGCCGCTCCCACCAACCTCGCCGCATCCGCCAACTTGACCGTGCCGTCGACCATTCACGCACGCAGCGCCTCGTCCGCCTTCGCCGACGGGGGGTCCACTTTTGCGCTAGCACTGGACGACTCGAGCAGGTAAAATCGTTTTTTTTTCCCGCGGCTACATGTCTTTTCCCCCTTACCTACGCAAATCACAATTGACTGGTGGCTTTTCGTTTTGGGTATTTTGACTGGGCCGGTGGATGGCTGCTTGCGCAGCGATGACGAGGAGGATGAGGACGACAGGGAGCTAAGGGAGGCGGCGGCAAAAGCCAGACAGGCAGCTACAATAAGAAGGCGTAAGTCATTTGATTCTGTGTTCCGCAATTTTCTGTGCCAGTTTCAGTGTCTTTGAACATCGGGCATCGCCCATAACACACACCACGAACGCCACTCGTCAACTTACTGAGCGTCCCTTTGCAGTCGTGCAGCCGGCATGGACGACTCCGCCAGCCTCCTCTCAGCACATCACTGGGGCTGATGGCGCAGAGCATATCGACGAGGACGAAGAGAAACTGCCTCCCATGCCAAACGACGACTTGCCATCGCTTCCCAGCATTGTGATTCGGCCCCCGAGCGACAGCGACGACGGGGAGGAGAAGCAGGAAAACGCCTTTTCCATCCAGGCCAACGCGAGCGCTAACGAAGAAGAAGATGAAGACGCCGATGTGGATGGCATGGACGATGTTGACGATACTGAAGAGGTGCATCCACGCTGCGCACAATCCACAGAGTTGATTCTGACTGTGCAAGTCTCCTTGTCATAAAAAATGCCCCTGCTTCCCGCCCTCCCTTGTGTGGGAATTGATCTTTAGGAAAAAGCCCTCTCCATCGACGCTGCCGCTGATCTCGAGTGGCTGGCGGGGAAAGGAGGCTCGTCATCTGCTGCCGCGACCCCTGCCGATGACGACTCGAGCGAGGGTGAGGAGCTCGAGGGGGAGCTTGAAAATGAGGAGGAAGAAGTGTTCGAGGACCTTGGCTTCATGATTCTCAAAACCAACCGATATGGCGTCAAACAGCCGCGTAGGCTCGAGGTCGACCTCACTAGGTATGATTTGATTGGCAACTCTGTTCCCTGCTGTATTAGTATTGAATGCTTGATTTTCTGCATTTCTTTTGCGCCCCAAAGCTTCGATTTTGTTCGGTTTCATCATTATCGTCTCAATGCCTCTTTTTCACTTGAAGAATTAAGCTTTTTATGAATATGACTTGTTAGGGGGGTCATGCAAGCCAATATCAGTTTTTTTCACAAGCAAAAGCTCAAGGCGGAGATCCCCGTCCATCAGCTGCGAACTGCTCATGTTGCCAAGAAAGAAATGGTTCTGAAATTCCATCAAATCCACAACTACAACTGATACATGCCTAGCCCGTCCGACTTCTGAGCTAATGCGCTGCCTCATTTTGTACTTGGATGCCCACAGGTGCTGTCATTTCATGAGTCCACCAAGAACTATAAGATCACTTTTGCTAGCACGGACGAAGCTCTGCTCTTCAAGGACACAATGGACAGAGCCATCCATGCATGCAACCTGGCTCTGGCCGCCAAGGTTTGCGTTGTTATCTTTGTGCTTTCTCACTAGACTTCCTCGTCTCTCCCTTCTATATGTGTTTCGGTCTTCCCAACAGGACGAAAGGGCACATGAATTTCAAAACACGAAGCCGGCTTTAACTGTTGAGCCAGATGAGGTCTTTTATATTTTTAGTCTTCGACCACAGAACACATTGAGTGCTCTGGTTTTCACAACGTGCTGAATGTCAGGTGTTTATGGTACTTAAGCGTGCACGTCGAAACAAGTACAACAAACGGGTTTTGCGGATTCGGCGTAATCGCCTCATCTTGGAGGATGAAGCAGGAAAAGTGCGAAAACAGTACGCATGCCACTCGATCTACTCCCTGGAGGTTCCTGCCAGCTTCTCGTTCACGTCCAACGAGGTGCTGAAGGGTGCGAAGCTGTTCATAGTGTTTCATGAGTTCTGCAAGCAAAAGCCATTCCAGGTATGCATGACTGCCCGCTCACTGTCGCTGCAGATGGTTTCCCTTTCTCTCGACACAACGTGGCAAACGTATGGCTAGCAAGGGCTGATCTCGCGCGACCACAGGCGCCACCTCTGCTGTGTTCATGCCCCACCGCATGTGTGCAGGTTTACTTCAAAGACTCATTTGAGCGGCTCAACTTCGTGGACTGCATCCAGGGGGCCAACCCAAAGACGCTCGTCAACGAGGACATCAAACAGACGCAGGAAGTGGAGTCTAACATCCGCTTCAGCATCGTCAAGACGAACAAAGTTGGCGTCAAGAAGAAGCGCATTATCTCCATCCTCGTTCACGAAATGGTATTGGTTGAAACGTTCTTTTGTTTCCTTCTTGCTTCCACTCTCGTCTGCCTGGGCGCCGCCCTTAAATCAGGTGGTGAGATCGTTTAATAAAGCTCGCTTCTACAAGGACCTACAAGTCTGCGATATCTCGTCAGTCACGCCCGGTACACAAAGCTCTATGCAGCCATGCTGCGTGTTGTCCCAAAATTCTCTTTCCATTGACCGCAACACGAAAAATGCAACCAACATTGATTTCGGGCTGCAACTGCATGGCAGGTCTGGATGACCCTCTCAAGATTCAGCTGACTTTCTTTGGAAGGGCCCCATGTGCTTTCGTGTTTGTTAATCTGGCACAAAGGCAAAAGTTTATCTATCATCTGCGAAGGTTCGCCCTCCCTTGCTTATCTTTCACTTATCACTAGCCTGCTGGCCTTGGTCCCGAATTTTCTCTGGCAGTATTATCTGGCAAAAAAACACCATTGTTACTCACTCTGCTCCAAAACAAAACTGACCGTCAAAGTGTCGTGTGTGGGAATTCTGGGTTGTTTTTCTGTTTTGGTGCACACACAGGCTTCTAGACCCCTTGTGGCACGATAGGCTGGTGGTAATGGCTCATCCGGGCGCGGTGTACGACCTGAAAACTTCCCCCGAAGAACTGGCCAAAAAAGCTGCCATGCTTTCTTCGGCCGATGACGGCAAGCGCCACAGCTCGGTCTTAGAAAAGGCCCACTCCGCCGCTGGTGCCCAGCCAGCTCAGTTGGCGGCCCAGTTGCGCAGTGCCGACTTCTCGGAGGAGCGGCGGAAGGCCTCTCTGCAGGCCATGATGGCCTTGAAGAATGTGAACGAGCGTGGAAGTAACAAGCGCGGTACATGACACCATGCGACTCATGTCATTATTCTACCTCGCGAGAGGTTGGGGCTGAGGGTGATGGGTGAATGGCCTGAGTTGTGAGAGGCGAGTGTGCTTACATGTTCTTGCCTTGGGTTCTGACCAGCGCACTGGTTGTTTGGCACAGGGAAACTGCTACCGTTCAACAGTTGTGATCCTTTTGGAGTAAAATCTTCAAATTTGAGTCACCTGAAAAGTGAGTTCCTTAGCCCCATCTCAAATCATTCATGTGCGCAATGCATATCTTGCAATCCATTTGCATGAATTGCTTTCAATGTTTGTCCTCCAGTATATTGTGGAACTTGGAACATGGGAAACCATGTTAACCCCGGAACGGTTCCCAACTTGGAAGACTTTATCCCTCCTGGAGAGCATGACATCTACGCACTTGGCTTTCAAGAAATGCCTGGCAAGGGCCGTGAGCAGTGGGTGCACGAGATTAAAGCTCATGTAATGAACATTAACGAGGGATTTAAGGAAGCAGACACCAATTCGTACTTCTTGCTGAAGGACGTCAGGCTTTGGGATATTTATCTAGGTGGGCAAGACGCTCACAAACGCGCGCACTTCTTCATTGCCTTTATAATCTTTCCCCCTTCCTTCGCTCCCCCTCTCTCCTCTCTTTTACCTTGTTCACCCATCGTTCTATATTTCTATCTTTCTGATTGGTCCTTCAGTCATATTGGTGCGGCGAAAACTACAATACCGAATAGGCAACGTCGAGGAGAGCACGGGTAATTGGCTAAATTCGCGGACCACATATTTGATTGCAAGCTGGCAGCGTTTACATGTGGTTCCATATCTGTAGTGCCTTGCGGGCTAGGTGACGTTCTAGGAAACAAGGGCGGCGTGGCATTGGGCATGTCAGTAGACGATACGCGTCTGTGCTTCATACTGTCTCACTTAGCTGCCCGTGCAGACGAAGGCAAGCACATGCGTGCCCGCCGCACGCAAACACACACACACACACACACACTCACTCACAAACACACACAAGCACACACAAACACTCACACAATATTTCTATTTGAATCTCATACAAACACAGACGATATATACTTACCCATCCACTTTTCAACTTCCTTCTCGGCGCGCACACTTACCAGAGTTCTTTTGGAATGTTGTTGCTTTTTTTACAGGGAGAAATGCGCAAAGACGCGACAACTATCGTAAAATTGCTCGTACGGTAGGCAAATAAATTTGATGACTCAACCATGAAACGCACTCTGGGTGCTCAATTCATACTTACGTTCTCTTTTCCCTTCTTTTCTTTCGATATTCAGGTGCGCTTCGGAGACAAGCAAGTGGATGTTCTAAACCAATTTGATCACGTTTTTTGGTTTGGTGATCTAAATTACCGGACGATGATTCCCTTTCACGAAACAATCAAGCTTGTGAACGACAAAGAGTAAGAACATTTCATTTTTCAATCACTATTGCATAACAACTCCATGTTCATCTTTACTTGACTAGTTACCCATCCATTGTGGCGGCCGATCAGCTGAAAAAGGAAATCTCCCTCTTTCGCGCATTCACAGGCTTCCGAGAAGGGCCCATCGATTTCGCACCGACTTACAGATGGTACACCCACACGAGAACGCTTCATCGTTTCGCTAATCCACCCTTCCCCTCGGCTGGTTTCTTGGTTTTCAGCATTGTTTTTCAATTTCATGCTTGAGCTATACGCCGCGCTGTTTCGTCTTGTGGTTTTGCTGTTTACTTGTTTGGTTCTCTGTGATCAGGGAGCGCAAGGAAAACAAGTTCTCCAACAAAAAGGAGCAGAGCCCCAGCTACACAGACCGCGTCTTGGTCCACTCATTGGACAAGGAGGCGTGCAAGATAACTAAATACACCGTAATGACGCCTCCACCTCACACACATGCGCATACATACACAAGCACATGTTTGCGCGAACAGAATTTGATAACTGCCCATAGCGTTGCATATGCCGCCTCCAAATTTCTTAAATCTCTCTTCAGCCCTCGCCCATTCTATTTTCGCCCACGTATCTTACAGGCAGCACCCAACTGCTTTGGCAGCGACCATCGGCCTGTTTGGGCCACGTTTGAACTTCGCTCACGCATGTTTGACTTTTGTAACCCGAGCGAACCCGGACATCAGCTGTACACAATCGTTTTGGACAACATCACCTTCACGACGTAAGTGACGCAAAGCTATACTCTCCTCCTCTATCTATCTCTCTATACCTCCAAACTGTATCTCCACAAAACAGTCACAGCTGAAGCGGTCAAATTCAAATCCAGCCTCCGTGTACCCCATGCGCAGAGGACGGCGCCTCTTCGCCGTCTGCACCGGAACCCCCGGACGCCCGCTCGGCGACAATAGAAATGCGGATCAGTTGTGTGCGAAGGTGCGCTAGGTTGGCCATCCAGGGCTTGATTTGCAGGGGTTTGTAAAAGTGAAATTCCGCGCCCTGTCGTTCCACCAGCTCTTCCTGGGCCTCTTCCTTGTAAGCAAAACCGGCGTTGGGTCCCTTTTCTTTGTCTTTGTCCTTGGCTGGCTTGGGTGGGTTCCGTTGATCTATCCCCCAGGTAGCGGGTTCTCCTTGCACCAACTCACTGAATTGAGGCTTGTCGCTGAGCGTTTGGGGAAAAGGGAAATCGGCAAAAAGGGGAATGGGTGCACATATGAAAGGAGTGAAAAAGGCCTCGGCTGATTGTCGACGCGGTTGCCGATGATAAAAAGTGAATTTTGTCTTGTCGAAATCGTCTGTAGGATTGGGGGAAGGTGGGCAGCAAGATACCTCAAGAATGTGGCAACTTCAAC
>JACKZZ010001211.1_pt1 | contig 17980 bp, 19 predicted proteins | sample 8027871 | NCBI WGS metagenome assembly JACKZZ01 (sample SAMN15724774, study PRJNA655200) | protist metagenome | isolation source: fluorescence activated cell sorting (FACS) single amplified genomes of... | place: USA: West Boothbay Harbor, Gulf of Maine | collected 2000-07-19
TTTTTTGCATACAAGGCTATAAAAAAACAACCAAAAAACGAGCCGCTGCTACAGTTCTTTTTAGTGGTGAACCAGGCGCAATTGCCAAACAAACACATTCAGTTTCACTCTCGCTCTACTGAATTTTTATTGGTAGAGGTAGGTCTCACCCTCTTTTACCCTAACTTCTCTTACGAAGCCTATCGTCATGCAAGCAAAAACGCTACGAAGACCAATGGACCAAAAAACTGGTGGTCGTTTTTGTTTAAAGCAGAACGACCAAACTGCAACCTATTTCGGCTCTACAAGCTCGGGCAAGGTTCTAACCCCTCCACGCCGTAGGTCTTACGAGCAGCCTACTCACCATATTTATAATATAAATGCACAGGCGGGAATTCTATAATTCGTTTTCTCTCTGTTTCATCTTCTTCTTGTAATTCTTAATGCCTTCTTTTTTCTTTTCTCTTTTAATCTCAGATGGCTTAGAATAGTGAGAACGTTCTCTTAATTCTTTAACGATACCTTCTCTCATAACTTTTTTCTTCAATACTCTCATGGCTTTTTCTAAATTACCACCACGTACTTCAACAGTTATACCTTGTTTAGTCACTTTGTCTCCTTTCCGTAAGTAAAATGGGGGTCGGACACTACCCCGACCCCACAAGGACTTACACTATTAATAGATTTAGATGACATCACTGTCTTCTGACTCACTATCATTGTCACTCATTTGAGAATTAACCTCAGCAGTTCTTTGCTCTTCACTTATCTGCTCAGCAGTAGCTCCGGCATCAACCTTTGTGTATAATTCAACAAATGAATTCTTTGTATCATCATCAAACCTGTTTGTACAAACTTCAATTGCTTTCATTTTGCTATTGAAGATAGTGTAGGCTTGAATAATGTGTACTAATCTTCTAGTTGAAATTATCTCATCAACACCACCATCAAAGTAGGTCTTTCTGATAACGTCAGCCCATGTAACCAACTTGTTACAAAACTCTTTGTCTGTTTTACCAGCACTAGCAAGAGTATTAACTAAGATTTTTTCTTCAATCTTAGCAGTTGGATATTTCTGTTCAAATGTAATTGGAAACCTTTCTAGGAATGCCTCATTAAGAACATTGGTACCGATAAACTTACCATCATCACTACCTTGACCTTTTGTATTGGCAGTAGCAACAACGTTAAAACCATTCTTAGGTTTTACAAACTTGTTAATCTTTTTAACGTAGACGCCAGAACCTTCTAAGATAGGTTGTAAACACATAATCTTATTAGACGCTAGGTCAATTTCGTCAAGTAATAATAAAGCGCCTCTTTCCATGGCTTCAATTACAGGACCATTCTGCCAAACAGTTTGGCCATCTTTAAGTCTGTAACCACCAAGTAGGTCGTCTTCATCTGTTTCAATGGTAACGTTAACCCTAATCATTTCTTTTTTGTTCTCGGCACAAGCCTGAGTAACACCAAACGTTTTACCATTACCAGATAGACCAGTAATAAAAACGGGATAGAACATGTTAGATTTAACAATTGATTTTAAATCTGGATAATTACCAAAAGATACAAAACTTTTATCTTTCTGAGGAACGATATCGCCAGTTAATGATGAAACAACATATGCAGCTTCTGTATTAATTGTGGGTGCCTCCTGCTTTTTAGAAGACAATACATTCTCACTAGCACCAAAGGTGGGAGAAGTAGTTTCGCCTGTCTCAGTAGGTACTTGAAATAGTCCCTTACCGATTTTGTAATCTTTATTTTTAATTAACCATTGTGGCGCATACTTATGGCCAAAATTCTGGTTCGCTTCTTTTAATTGTTTGACGGTTAACTCATTAGTTCCGTACTTGTCAACAGCGTAATCAACAAACTCTTTTTGTGTAGTGTTCAACATAGTGTTTTTATCCTTTTTAGTTATCATAGTTTTCTTATTTTACTGGTATATCCTAACATAGTTTTAGATGAAAGGCAACCTTTATTTTGCATTTATTTTTTTGTTACCTGGTAACAGGTTAAGAGTATTCATTATGCAATTTCCTGAATAAACTTGTTTAAAACAACTCTGGAAACCAATCGATTCGCCATTGATTTACCAAATGCTCTTTTAAATTCAGACGGCGTACCTTTTTTAATATCAGCCGTGTCTAAATTAAAGTTCTCTACTTTCATTTTCTTACCATCAAGTAAGAAGTATTTTTTATAACCATTCTTATCAACTGCAAGTGCTTTGTTTTTATTCATTTCTTTTCTAGCAATACCAGTTTTTCTTTGTCTATCAAAATAGTCTTTAGCAACAATGTGTTGTTCAATATCCATCAACCTAACTCTTTTAAGAATATAGAAACCAATTACATTAGTATCATATGCTTTACCAATATGTCTTAACAAACCAGAAGTCAAAGAATCACTAGTTTGATATCTACTAAGCAATAGTTTCTTTTTATTAATACTGATAACAGCAGTTTTATCATAAGTGCTTTCCCAATCTGAATCATCTGAGGTCTTACCATGCTGACCTTTTAGTTTATGTCTGAAACCATTGGCACCACCATCTGTTAATGTAATAAATGTCATCTTCTCAATACCATATTTCTTTTTGAACAAAGGTATTAAACCATTACAGAATATTAAAGCTTCATTAAGTGGCGTATTACCTAAGTTGTACTGTCTTGGAATATCATAACTATCATATCTAGCCATTTGTAAATCATCATTCCATACTTTGTGGTAAACATAACTAGCATTATAATGTAATGCCATGTGGTACATGTACATCAAAGCTTGGTTTAGTTCTTGTTTATTCATTCTGTGACTAGCACAGTTGACCATATTAAAATCTTCAAACATCCAGTTATTATCTTTTTTGTAGGTAAAAGACTTATCATAACCATTGCCATTATCTTCTCTCCAACTTCTTCTTTCAGAAGTAAAGAAGTAAACTTCAAATGGTATGTTAACTTTTTTGATAAAAGATACAAGGTTGATTAACTGCTCAACTGTATTCATTAAAGTATCAGACATAGAACCTGACCAATCAAGTAACAACATCATACCATGGTTCTTACCATCAGGCATAACTGTTAATCTTTTAAATAAGTCATCTGAAAATTTGTAATCTTTTAGTTTAAGACTATCTAAGACACCAGTTTTATCTGTCTGTGCTCTTTTGTAAGCAGTAGCGGACTTCTTCATCTCAAATTCTTTAACAAGATACATAACAGTTTTCTTGTTTTCTTTTTGAAAGTTACCAAATGCGTTCTTCAACCAAGTATCATACTTAGCAACATCTGTACTTCTTCTCATAGAATTTTTATGAGTTTGAAACTCAGATAAGAATTGTTTGTAATCAGTTAAACTATCTTTGTAGTTTGGTTCTGGCAACTCACCATAAATAAAACCTTTAACTTTCTCATCTAACAACTCTTTATGCTTCTTAGCAAAGTGGTCAGCAGTAGTGGCTTTTAATAGTTTATCACTAGTAGATTGACCGCCAGCACCTGAACCATAATGTGTAGCTTCTTCTTCATCTTCTTCTGTAGATTCTGCAACATCACCAAAGTCAGCGTCTTTATCAGAAGGCTTTTCATCTGAAGCTTCTTCACCACCAAAGTTATTGTAATCATTTTTTTCATCTGCTTCATCTAAATTTTCATTAGCAGACATGTAATCATTCATATCTTCTTCATCAAAGCCTTCATCTGAAAGTTCGTAATTTTGTGCGATAGGCATATCATCAAAGTTTGGTAACTTTTTAAGGTCTTCAACTTGTTCCCACTGCCAAGCAATCATTTCTTTTGCAACAGAAACAACTTCATCAAACGTCTTAATAGAATCAACTTTATCTAACCAAAACTTATCTTCTTTTGTAAATGCAAACAATAATCTATCTAAAGACTTAGACCTCATATTGATTTTATCAATCAACATTAAATCAGTTTGTATATTCTTACCTTTTAAACCAAAAAAGTCTTGGTTTTCTAAGATATCAAAACCATTCATATAGTTTCTAACTACACCAGGATACTTCGATTGTATCAACTTATCAATTCTTGTATCTTCTAACACATTCACATATGATTTTAATTCTTTGTCTTCACAAATTGGTTCCCACTGTTCAAATGGTGTCCATAAAGCATGGGCACATTCGTGAGCAATCAACATATCATAAACATCACCACTTTGCTCTTTAAAAATAGGCAAAGTTAATACACGGTTCTTTACATCAAAAGAAGCCGTACTTACTTTATTGTGTTGTATTGTAATATTTTCTGTAGCAATTAATTTTGCTAGATTTGATTTAACGTCAAGTGATATCATAGTGTGTGTGTCCTTTTTCATTGTATAAGTATATTATACAGGTGAAATTCGTAAAAGTCAAGCGTTATTTTAATTATTTTTCATTTTATTTTCTATACCAGGTAAGGGTTTCCGAATACACACAAAATAAAAGCGTGTTTGTCGCACTTTATTTTCGTTTAATATCGCTTTCTTGACATGATTCTCCGTATTGTATCTCTACGATTCGCAAAGGATTACCAGTTTCATTAGATAACATGTGCCATTCACCTACGCCTATGTGTAAATTATCATATACGTTATATCTACCACGCAATTCTACATCTGTACTATTGTTAATTGTATATACGGTGGCCTGTCCTTCTGATATGAACCAATGTTCTGACCTTTTCTCATGCTTTTGCATAGATAGTCTCTGACCTGGTTCTACCTCTAATTCTTTTACTTTAACATTTAAATTTTCTGTTTGATATAATACTTTATAGTTACCCCATTCTCTCATGGTAACATCATCTTTCCACTTTTTTAATAGTTTACTTGAAGCATTAGTCTTATCACCACCTACACCAAATTGAAATTGAATGTAATCATCATTCTTATAGTATTCATATTCTGGTATGTTATATTCATCTCTATCGCCACCATTAACAAATACTAACTCACAATTAACACCATTGTATTTCTTTACTTTATGAATTGCGTCAATAGCTGTGTTGTCATGGTCATCAAAATCAATAACATGGTCTACAAATGATAATGATTCTATAATTAAAGACCTTTCTTTAAGAGACATAAATGATTTACCTTTTTTACGTTCTAACCATTCGTCACTATTAACACCAACGATAAGTTGGTCACCTAGTTTTCTTGCCTCTTTTAAATAGTTTATATGACCACCATGTAATGGGTCAAAACCTCCAGTTGCAACTACAATTTTCATCTGTTATCTCCAGAGCCATGTAATGTACCACGTTCTTTTCTACTTTTAAGCTTCGCTAAATTCTTTTGTACAATGTCTTCTAGTCCAAAACCTAAGTCTTGTGCTAAACAAGCAACGTACCACATGACATCACCTAGTTCATCAGCAGCTTCTTCTGCTTTCTGTCTATCAACTTGGTCTATTGTTAGTCCTAAATTGTCATCTCTCATTAACTTCTTAATCTTATTGGCAACTTCGCCAGCCTCACCTGCTAATCCCATTGCTGGGTAAACAATCTTAATTTGTTTTGGATAGATTGCTGTCTTGTATGCTTCTAATTGGTAATCGTTAAAGTCCATGGTTTATCTCCCTACCTGTGGTAAATATTTTGTTTTAGTTTCTTCCCATGTTAGATATATAATATCATCATAGAAATGTGTTTCTTTAGAAACACGCTCTTGTTTAATAAGACTTGCTATTCTTTTCTTAGCGTATTTGTTTTTCCATAAATCAGTTAATGCTTCTATTGAATTATCAAATTTTCTAACTAGCTTATCTTCTTTAATTTCTTCTCTTAGAAATGCATTAGTATTTTCATATAGTTCACCAAAGTATATACCTCTAGCATGTTCAGACTTTTGTAACTTCTTATCAATGCCTAGTTTACTATATGTGAATGCTCTACTTCTATTTCTATGGTCTCTTTTATGAGGCTGACCACTAGGTTTCTTTGCAACATACCATTCAAAGAATTTATATGTGTGGTTCTTCATTAACCATTGTTGTATCATGGTGTTGGTTGTTTTCTCAGGTTCATATGAAACTGAACCAGCAGTCCAACCCATTTTCTTCCAGTTTTTTAATCTATCATATTGTGATAATGGTATTACTTTAGTTTTACCATATAGACTTGTAGTTGTAACACCTACTAACTTGTCTTTGTATTGGTGTTCCCATGTTTTTTCTACAGTATCACTCAAACATAATAAAGCTAGTAGTTTCCCACCAACCAGGTTGTAACCAAGTGGTTGTATTGGTACGATTGTACTACCAATGCAAGTATGATTAATCATTCTTTGAGTTTTTGCTTCTCTTTCCCAACCAATGTATGCGTCTCTTGGTGTTAGGTCTAAGAAATCTGAGGACATACAGATAACGCCTAGGTATTTCTGTGTTACTTTATCTCTTACTAAAAAGTTTAGATTTCTACCAATGTTAGAATTGTTTTTCATAGTAGATAAGAATGTTCTTAATGCATTCCATATCTCACTACCTTTGGCATTTGTATGTGATTGTATTTCAGCACCATCTGTCCAGATAAGTTCTGGTTGTAGGTTCATATATTCCATTGGGTCTTCTGGTAACCAAAAGTTATTCTTTACTTCTTGTATGACTGTTGCCTGGTCTGGTCTTAACATAGCAGGCTTATCATCAAAGAATGAATTGGTCTCAGTTGTAGGGTATCTGAATTTTACTTCTTGAAATTTTTGGTAAAGGGTATACTCTTGTACTGTCATAGCAGATACAAAGGTCAAATCTTTTATGATTGTCTCTTTTAATGTATCTGTATCAATATCTGGTACTTTAGATAAATCTGTATTGTCTTGCCAACTTTGCCATTGGTCGTCTATTGACATGTCTTTGTTCCAACTGTAACTCATAATATATACATCCTATCATAACTAATTCAAAAAGTCAAGCCTACTTTGGCTGTTTATTATATTTTCTTAACATATCAATCTGTTTCTTCGCTTTTTTCTCTGCCATCTGCAATTTCATTTTACTTGCATGTTCAGTAAACGTTCTACCTAACATATGTTCTTGTTCATGTTGATACACTCTACTAATAAGACCATCTAGTGACGCTTCTTTTAGGTCACCTTTCTCGTCTTCGTATTTTGCAACACACTTTCTAGGTCTTTTGATTGCTAAGAATATAAAAGGATAAGTTAAACAGCCTTCTTTCATCATAATCTCTTCATCACCTACTGATAGAATCATAGGATTAAAACATGACATTTTAAGGCCGTTCTCTACTTGTGGATGACCACCGAGTACAAACATATTAAAAGGTAAACCAACCTGATTAGCAGACAGTCCTATGCCACCGTATTTTACCATAGTTTTAAACATAAATTCTGTTAAGTCTTCTCTATCTTTAAAGCCATAATCTTTAAGCATATCATCACTGAATGGTGCAATTGCTGACATAATTCTAGGGTCTGTTGGTGGTATTAATGCTATCTTATCTCTGTCTATCATCTGTTTGTGTCCTTCCAAAATATATTCAATGTTAATCTTCCATCGGATATAGATTTGCCATGGTTATTAATTGGTTTATGATTGTAATGACTATTAAAAGTTATCGCTCTATTCTGTACAAACTTAATATCAGTAGTCATTGTTCCTTCGTCATTGTATAATTGTGTGCCACTATTAAAGTTGGTATTAGATAGATAAACAAGTGTAGAATAATCAGCACTTGGTGTATCTCTGTGCATAAACTCTTCCTTGTTATCTTCTTCTAGTCTTAAATGTGTATATATTTTAAAAGGCAAATTTGCTGGTATAAAATTACCAAACTTGGACATCTCTTTTAAAAATAAGGCTACTGCAAAAGGAGCTGCTTCTTTTAAATCTTTACTTCGTTCACCTGGCCATTTAAAACTTAACTCTGAACCATCTGTTTTCTTTAACTGAGAAACTTGTACCTCTGGATGGTCACTGTAATTATATCTTGGTATGTCCATGAAAGCTTGTTGTAGGTTTCTATAGTTAGAAAAAAAGTCTTCTATTATTATTGCTTTCATTATACTGTTCCTAACTGTGTAAAGTTCTGGTGCTTCTCAAACTTAACTATGTTTGCAAACTTATCAAATAGAATGTCACCTTTGTGTGATATGATAAAGATGTTTTCTTTTGTCATACCTTTAATAATTTTAAAGAAGTCATCTGTACCTTGGCCATCTAAACTACTATCAAAGATTTCATCTAAGATTAATAGATTGGTGTTGGTACTGTTTTTCATTCTTGCAATATCTCTCCATGTAAATAACAAAGCAAGGTCTATTCTCATTTTTTCACCCTCACTAAAGTTATTATAATTAAAGTTATCTCTAAATCTACTCTTAACTGTTTCATTAAACTCTTCATCTAATACAAATGAGATATAGAAATCCATTGCTTGTAAATATTTGTTAATAAGACTATTCATAATAGGTACATACTTACGTATAATCTGTGCCTTAGCGCCTTTATCATTTAAGATTGTTCTTAATATATCTACGTAACCTTTTTCTTCTTGTACATCTGCAAGATTAGCGTCTGCAACACCAAGGTTAGCTGACAATTCATTAAGTTCCATTTTAATAGTTGTAATGTCACTAGTTCTATTACTAGCCAATAGTATTTCTTCGTGTATAGAATCACTAGCCTGTTTTAGACCTCGTAAAGAAGTATCAATCTTAGCAAGTTCTACATTTAGACTATTTACTTTAGCAGACACGTTAGACAGTTCAGATACTTTTTCTTCTGTCTTGGTAATCTCTTTGATTAGTTCTTGTAGACCACTTTCTAGTTTAGCAATAGTTTTACTTTCGTCATTACATTTATGTTCTTTAAATGTTTCGTCAATCTTTTGTGTACATGTAGGACAACTATCATTCTTTGTGAAGAAGTCATAGGTTTTCTTGTGTGTTGACAAGTTACTTTCTATCTTACCTTCTAATTTATTTAACTGTGAATGTTGTGCCTTAACTTTTTCTTTGTCAACTAACAATGTTTGTGTGGAAGTTAACTCTTCATTCAATTCTTGTATTTTTGCACGATAAACCACCTCATCCTGCTTGTTTTTCTCTAGCAAATTTTGCTTAGTAGTCTGGAAGTCTGTACCTTGGTCTTCCAGAGACTTTAGATACTTTGCTTCAGTCTCATGCTTGGACTTTATTAACTCACACTGGTGCCTCACCTCCGTCAACTTTTTTTGAAGGTCGCTCTGTTGGGAACGCAAAATTAGGTCCATTAGGCCAAAAACTCTAATATCTAAGATTTCTTCCACAACTTCTCTTCTATATCTTGGTTTCATTTTCATAAATGGTTCGTATGAGGAAGAACCTAACAAAACCACCTGAATGAATGACCTGTAATTAAGTTTCATTATGTTTTGTTCTAAATATTTTTGATAATCTATAGTTGAAGCGTCTTGGTTTATCAAAGTACCATTCTGAAATATCTCAAAGATGTTTGGTTTAATACCTCTACGTATTTTATACTTCTTAGTACCAACTTCAAAGTCAACCTCTACCATACAATCACTAGCATTAATGGTATTGACCATTTGTTCTTTCTTAATGATACGAAATGGTTTGTTAAACAATACGAAACATAAGGCGTCAAGTAATGTAGATTTGCCACTACCATTAGTACCTACTATTAAAGTGGTCTGTGACATATCTAAGTTTACTACAATAGGTGTATTGCCTGTTGATAAGAAATTCTTATACTCTAATCTTTTAAATGTTATCATTTTATAAAATTCCAATTTAGGTTACCAGATACACTAATACGTTCTACATCTGGCGTTTTAAAGGGAGAAACCCAATGTGTTAATTGTGCTGGAAATATAAAAATCTGACATTCTTCCGGAATAAACACATGTTGATTAACAATCCATTCAAGACCATACATAGGCTCACCATAATTAAAGTTAATTGCACCTGCTGACATGTCGGCAGATTTTTCTGCCCAATATTTGTTTTCTTCTACAATTTCTTTTGGTACTTTTAAATAGATAACAAATGATATATCACCACCATGTTTATGTGGTGGATTAAATTCGCCTGCAACCTGTGTGTTAATCCATAATGATGTCATGCTAACAACACTTTTTAATTTGCCTGCTTGAATCTTAGGATAAAATCTATTTGTAGTTGCAAAATGTTTTAACCAGTGGTCTGTATATGCTTTGAATACAGGACCTGTGTTTTCTGTGAACCACGACATATCATTCTCTGAATAACCAAATTCTTTTTCAATGTTACCTGCTAACATTTTATTACGTGGTTCTGTAGAAAGTTTACCACGTCTTAATAGTTCATCACAAAAAGGTTGTTCTAATTTAGCTTGGAATAATAAAGGACCCCAGTTATAAGTTCTATATTTACCCATTATTCATTTGCCTCGGCATATAATTCTTTCGCAAACTGTTTCAGTTTTTGTTTATCAATCTCAGTGTCAATCTGTTCAATATAATTACCTAAAAAGGTCAATGTATCTTCGCCTTGTTCTAGTATATCTTCTCTTACAGTTGCACCAATATCCGACATGTCTTCTACTACTTGCAATTCGTGTACGTTTATGTCATTGTACATACGGTCAATAAATCTATCGTACATATCTGAATCTCTTCTATCTGCTATAAATAATTTAACAAATGTATTATTATAACCTTGTATGTTAAGTTCATCATAGTTCTTTAACTGGTCATTGTAGTGTATCTTTTTAAACATCTTGTTAGGATTAGATACTCTTTCTAGTTCTCTTGTTTCTGTATCAAATATATGAAAACCTTTAGGACAATTAAAGTCCGACCAAGTCATTTCATATTGAGTACCAAGATAGTAAATCTGACCATCATCTGACTTCTTATGAAAGTGACCAGATAATACTTTTTCAAATCTTTTAAAAGCACCTTTCTCTAAACCATGTTCATTGTAGTGTCCGTTGTGCATTTCAAAACCCTTAACTTCTAAGTGACCCATTGCAATGGCAGCTTGAGAATTGGTAATTAACTCTACTGATTCTTTTTCATTATCATCACAAATCCATGGTATGAATAAGATAGGTAAACCATCAAACTCTACTTGTGTAGTTTTTGTATAAATTTTTACATCATTTGATAAATTAAGATTTTGCATAGCATTAACTTCATTTGTATTCTTATAATACGTATCATGGTTACCAAGTATGACATGAGTATCAATATTCATATCGTCTAACTTGTTCCAAAAATGTTTCTTAAAGTTGTATGCTGTGTTATGATTAATAAACTTACGTCTATCAACTACATCACCTAGGTGTATAAGTGTATCTATGTTGTTTTCTTTTAGATATGGAAAAAACAATTCATCATAAAATTTATTCATATATTTGATAAACGCTGGGCTATCATTTCTAGCACCAAAGTGTGTATCATTTAACAGAGCGATTCGCATAATTTATTCCCAATCAGTAAGTTTAATCATATTAAAATTTATATTCATTCTATATTTACTATCACTTGTAGATGAGCTGGTATGTGGTACGCTAGGGTCAAATAAAATACATCTATTGGCCACACTTGGTATCTTCTCGTCACCTATCTTTGTATAACCATCACAGGTATTAATACTAAACAATGCTCCCATGTGGGAGAAATCATAATCTTTATGTTCAGAATGTTCTACTACACCTATACCTTGATTGACATACATGTTACCTTTAACTCTAAGAATGGCCGTAGGTTCAAACTTTCTTAATAGAGGTATACATATATCAAAAAACACTGACCTCTCAAAGGTCTTATGTAAATAGAATTGGTGGCAGAAATAATGGTAAGGATTACTTTCGCCTAAGTGAGTAGTAATGTCTTCTGTATAGTGCCAATCAAACTTAGTTTGCACCATAACGTTTTCCATCTGCTTAAATGTTTCTTCATCTAAGAAGTTATCTATTACTTCAATCTTAGCTGTCATTATTAACTCTTCTTTTTAGATTTTGCTTTTGTTCTAGCTTCTTCGTTCTTTAACTTTTGTGCTTTTCTTAAACCTTTAAGTCTTTCGTTAGTTGCTTTTGTTTGTGCCTCTTCTTCTGAATTTTCTTTAGGTAAATTTTGTTTCAAAAACTCACTAAACATATTCTTAAATTCTCTGTCTTCACCTGGCTGTAATGTCATATCATCATAATTAGACTCAGCAATCATCTTTTGTTTAATCGTAACCTGTTTCTTTTCTTTTTGAATACGTCTTACAAATGCATAGTAAATGATTTGTGTAAAGTAAGCAAACGTATTGTTTGATTTTTCTGGATTGAAGTTATCTAAATATTGTAGGCAGTTCTCTATACCATCACTAATCATATCATCTCTAAAAGTATAGTTGATAAAGTTAGGTCTGTAAGATAGGTGATTCGCTATCTTTAAAAAACATTCGCCAATGTAATTAGTTACTGGTGGTTTAGCTTCACCTGATTCTTTCGATAGGTTAACTAGTCTTTTATACTCCGTCATAGCAATAAGAAATTCTTTATTGTTGACGTAATGTTCTGGTTTCTTTTTACTTATCATAATATCCTTAATATACTCTATAATTGGTCAAATGTCAATGCTGGTTTAACTATTATTTTTATTTAAAAGGAGCATTGACTCTCCTGGAAAAATCTGTATAATGAGCGGTGTAGCGTTTTCAGATAGCTGAGTCTAATGGACATCCTAATGTATAGTCTCTTCGTTATCTTCGTAGAAATCATCAAAGATTTCATTTAGTTCATCATTTTGTTCTCTTGTCATTTGTCTAGTCGGCGGATTGCTTCCGACATTCGGAGCGAGTGGCGATTTATCATACTCTTTAGAAATATGTTGCCAACTTTCAGTCATTGGAATACTTGCGTTAGTAATCGTCATTATCTTATCTTTAGGAATAGTTACAATATAATCTTCTGTGTAATTAGTCCATCTAATCAAAGCAATGTAATCTCTAATACCAGTAGGTGTAACCTGTGGTACATATTTAACTTGTAATGGTTTAATTAACCGAATCAAAGCATTTGATTCAGGCAGCTGGTTCTTACTAGGTATGTGGCAAACAATATCATCGCCGTTTACCAGTTTGACTATTTTTACTTCTGTACTAATTACTGTCATTGCCTAATCCTACGTTGTGAATTTCATAATCAAAGTCTTCGCTGTTGTATATATTTATCCTCTCCCTAAAGTGTGCCAAGGTATAGTTCTCTTTCTCGTTATGTGTCATATCATCTGCTATATCATATAGAGTTGCATGACTATTATTATCTTTTAATCGGAGACCACGTCCAATTGATTGTAAATTTCTTATTCTACTTTTTGATGGACTTGCAAACACAATGTTGTGTAAGTTTCTAATATTAATACCTGTAGAGAAAGTGCCGTAAGAGGCAATGATAATTGCATTATCTGTTTTCTCAACCAACGTTCTTATTCTTTCTCTTTCTTCCGTATCGACACCACCATGTACATAGTATACTTGTTTCTCTGGTAATTTTTCTTTTATATCTTCATATAATTTTTTACCATGTTTTTCTACATATTGAAACAAACATAAAGAGTTGCCTTGTAAACCTTTACATAGGTTCCTAATATAAACGTTTCTTTTCTCATTGGCAACCAGATAATCCATTTCTTCTTGGTAATTTTTATCTACCATCCATTTACCAACTTCTGGTGGGTGTTTTAAAACTAAACAATAAATTTTTAATTGAGACAACTTACCTTTGTTCATTAACTCAGTAGTAGATACAACTTTATTAACAGAACCAAATAGTCCTTCTAACACTAACTTATGTGTAGTCGAACCATCTAAAGTACCAGTAAGACCTACTCTATAAGGACATTTCTTTAAGGCACTCATAATTTTTGTTAACGAAACTGCTTTGAATAGGTGTGCTTCATCGCCGATAATCATACCAAACTGTTTAAAGTAATTTTTAGGTTGATTATAAATTGATTGCCATGTAGAGATAACTACAGGTTTAGTTGTGTCTTTTGAATGGCCTTGATAAATTCTATGTACACTTTTCTCAGGCGACCAACCATAATCCTTAAAGTCTTTAAACAACTGTTCTACTAGAGATGTTGTAGGTACAATAATTAAAATTTTCTTTTTTTCAGCCTTCAATCTTAATAGATTAAATCTTACCATTAGATATACTATAAGTGACTTACCAGAGGCGGTAGGAGATAGTAACAATGTTCTATTCTTACGTGTTGCATAGATAAAGGCTTCTTTTTGATAATCTCTTACCTTAAATGGTATTTTCAAAGCTTCAATAAACTTATCAACCTTTGCTTCATCTACCTTAGTATCAACAATATTTGCACCATCTACAACATGTACATCATTGTCCTCGCACCATTTTTTAATATAAGGATAAAGACCTGCATATATCTTACCTGTTTGATAAGAAAACAATCTAATCTTTCCGTCCCATACTCTACTTCGGTATTGTGGCATAAATTTAAAACCAGGCACCTCAAAGGTAAAGAATTCTCCAAGGTCTCTTCTGATTGAATCTTCTGCCTCAATCTTTAGATGTACGTCATCTACCTTATCAATTATTATATATTTTGTTACTGCCATTAAAGTATCCAAGTCATTAAAGAGTATCTATGTCCTTTGGTCACTTCTTTGACCTCATGTGGGAACATAAAGTTAGAAGGAAATACTATTCCACTACCTTGTTTTTTTGGTGCTACATAAGCACCATCACATAAACTTATTTCTCCGCCCTCATAGTCATCATTTAAAAACAACAATGCTGTTAGATGTGGAAACCCAAATTTCTGTCCGTGTGAGTGATGAATATTATCAATATGATTTTTCATAAACCCACCTTTAGGATAATGATTCAATCTGAATTCTGTAAACTGTTCTGGTATAATACGTTTCTGTTCTTTAACATATTGGTCTACCATCTTTTTAAAACCATACTTTAATAACTCATAATAAGGGTCACCATTTTTAATCCAATATTCATTCATCAATACTTTATCAGAAGTCTCTGGAGATATTCCCTCTGCTGTACTAAATGATGATTTATGCCACTCAGCATTTGCATAGTAATGGTCTATTACTTTTTGACATGTAGTTTCTGGAACGGCACTGTTCCAATGCCTTATAAACTCTATTTGGTCCATATTAGATTGCGCCGGAAGTAAATCTTTGCCATTCAACTGCGTTTTTAATGGTAAAGGTTCTATTTGATATTTGTCTGATTGTTCTATCTAAGAAGTCAACAGTAGTTGAAAGATAATCTACCTTTTGTTTTGCTTTAATATAAGCTTCATCTGAATAGATGTATTGGTCTACGTCTGTTCTAAGTAATTTTATAGAGAATGGTCTTTGTTGATACACTGAGGCGTCAGCCTTACCTGTATAATATTCCCATAAAACTTTCTTAACATTCCATAGTTCGCTTTCAGCTCTACTCAACATAAGTTTATACTTTGTTAAGTGTTTCATAAACTCGTTATGTAACTGAGGCGTTTTGATTGACTCTAGGTCAAGTTCTGTGTTGTTGATTTTTAACTTGGTATCAGCAAGTTCTTGTAATTTTTCTAAATCCATAATATCTCCATAATTTAATAAGCATTATAACATAAAACCTTTTAAAAGTAAAGCTTCTAAGAGGTAGTAACGCTTGTTTTACTTTCGCCTTTAGAGGCAAATTCATATCGTTTGTATTCAAAATCTACAGTGGCAGATAAGTATTGAACATCTTCCGCTTGTTGATTAAACTCTAGTCCACTCAATGTTGTAGGGAATACATCCGAAAATCTGACCTCTACGTTACCATTATTCTTACTTGATAGTATATTTAAAGTTGCGTCAGACATAATGGCGCCTGTAGGTGTTGCACCGTACTTGACTTTACCACCATCTGTCTTAGGAGAGGTGCCGGAAGACGTAGGAAAGCGGTCGTTTCCACTCTTTACTAAGTTTGCAAACTCTTTATGGTCTTCTGGAAAAGCAATGCCTGTTAACCAACCATGTATCTCTCTATAGTTCTCTAAGTTTTCATCTACCATGAATGACATACGTAAAGTGCCATAAGTTAACTTCTCTCCTGGTTGTGGTATATCAGCTAATGGTGTTTGTTGTTTTATTACACCAAGTGAAACGCCAGGCAAATTAACTGCTGTACAAAAATACTCTGTCTTAGGTATTTTGTATATCTGAAATCTAAACTGAGTAGGACTACTGTAGTCTAACTTAGTTGGTTGTCTTGATAATGCGTTTGTAGTTGTCATACTATTATTTATCCACCTTGGAGTTCGCTGGTTCCAAAGTATGTGTATTTTTGTATTCTGGTTTCATAAAAATTGATATGAAACATAGTGCTAGTATTAAGAATGCTGTAAACCAATGGCTATTAGGATTCATAATAAGTCCTCCCTTTTTAGTTTAAACAAAAAAAAGGGCGACACAAAGGCCGCCCTAATTTATTTCTGTACTGTGACAGGTATTACATCAAGTTAGCGATTTTAACTCTTTGGTAATATCTGTTAGCGTTAGCAGAACCAGCGTCATTAACCGGAGTAGCTGCACCAGACTGAGCGCCTGTTTCAGCAAATGGGTTCGCTACTAGACCATATCTAGTTTTGAAACCAATTTTCGGTTGGAACGTGTCCTGACCAACTGCTCTAACCATTTGTAGAGGCACATATGGACAGTAGAACATACCAGCGTCATAAGGTGAAGTACCTTTATAACCCACAACATAATATTGTGAAGCTGATGAGTTCGCACTGTACGGGTCAATGTACACTTTGAATCTACCGTTAAGAACGCCGGCAAATGTATTACCAGTGTCATCAACGTTTAGGTTGTTATTTAATGCAGGTGTGTAATCTAAAACACCAGCCATTTGAAGTGCTGAAGCAACATCAGAAGAACAGATAATCATGTTACCTTTTCCTCTTCTTGTTCTTTGAGCGATTCTGTTTGCGTCTCTTTCCAATTGGAACATAAGACCTTTGAATCTTTCAACTGACCATCTACCGTTTGAGTCAGTATCTAAATCGAAGATACCAGCAGTAGTTGTGTTTGTAGCTGCACCTTTTTCAGCATTGATATAGATAGTTCTTACAACTTCTCTGTTGATTTCCGCAAGGATTTCAGCAGATAAGATATTTGCAAGTTCTGTCTCAGCGTCTAAACCGTGGATTGCTTTAAGGTCTTGAGCAAGTTCCATTGTGTATTCAGCTTTTAGCGCTCTTGATTTAGCAGTAACAGTCGATTTCTCGATTGAAAATGCCATTTCAGCAAACGCATTACCTGAATCATCACCTAGAGCTTCAGCCGCAGCTGTAGTCATAGCAGTACCTTTTGTGAAGGCACCAGCAGATGGTGAGTCATTTAATACACCAGGATTTGTTCCACCTTGTGCAGTTGTAGAATAACCATCTACAGCTGAACCAGCAGCATTTCTACCTGAGTAGTCAGTATCAGCTTCGTCAAACATAGCTTCGTTGCCAGTTTGTGAAGTGTATCTGCTTCTCATAGCAAAAATCAGTCCAGTAGGACCAGTCATTGGTTGTACGCCAGCGATATCGTATGCGATAAGGTTAGGCATTGCTCTTCTAACTAGTGAAATTAGGATTGGATCCCAATTTGCAACAGATGAACCTGTTGAGTTAGTTGGAGCTGCTTCATTAAGAAAAGCGTTGTCTTCTTTTGAAGCTCGTTCTTGGTTTTCCAAGATAACAGATGTTACGGCACGTCTGTAGTTGTCACTGATTTTTGGTAAATCAGGGTGTTCTAAGACTGGCTGCCATTTCTTTTCATGTGTTTCGGATAAGTACATGTTTGTTTTCTCCCTATATGTTACTTAATAGATATTTTCATATCTTTTGTTTTGCTTATAGCGGCGGTGTAAGCAGCCATGCTAGAAGAAAGGTCTTCATTTAATGAATTCCCATCTGTAGCCGCCACATCATCTAAATCTTCACTAACTACACTTTTTCCAAAGTAAGACGTTTTAACAGTC
>JACKZZ010007630.1_pt1 | contig 17980 bp, 6 predicted proteins | sample 8027871 | NCBI WGS metagenome assembly JACKZZ01 (sample SAMN15724774, study PRJNA655200) | protist metagenome | isolation source: fluorescence activated cell sorting (FACS) single amplified genomes of... | place: USA: West Boothbay Harbor, Gulf of Maine | collected 2000-07-19
GTCTAGATGGTCGCCAGCCGCTTTCGAGAGAGCTAGTAGAGACATAGTCAGAATTTAAATCTTTTAATTGATTTATAATTGGGTCACTGTGTAGTGGTTAGGATACAGTTGCAAACGTTGGTTTAGGATTAGAGTTAGAGGGGTTATAACATGGGTTGATGAGTTAGAGAGGGTGAAGTACAAAAATCGGGTTGAAAAATGGCAGAGGGGGGCTGGTGCATCGCATTGTCTCAAAATTTATAGAAATTAATGAGGCGCACAATAGCACGTTCAGCTGTGTTGTCATCGTCCAGGAACGTATGAACAACAACTCAGGTTGTTAAGTGGCTATTTCGAACTGCAGCGCAGTCCGAGTTGAAGTCACTTAGAATGTATTGGCAGAAAGCTCCGAGCTGCAGCGCAGATCGGTCCGTTTCTACTTGAACATTTCAAAGGGAGAAGAACACAGCATCGCCCAGCCAGTAATAGATACCGGTTGCGAAAGTGTGTTACAAGAGCGGATTTTTATTTGGGGACGGCACCAGAAACATAGGCATGAAAGGCAGTATTGACGGGCTGTCATGCATCGTGGTGACAATAGGAGTGCACCGGACGACATGAAGTAGAGTCTGTGCCATATGAACCACGCCAAGGGGGTGTGTTTCGGTACCATAGGTTTATAATCGCATGGCTATTCCGCGTGAACGCAGCAAAGTAGATGCATTGCGCGAGGTACCTCTTACAGAGATAGATTTATAGTGTTAGCCTCCGATCGCTCATTGTGTCGCTCACTAGATAGGTGAGGATGAGACGGTTTTGGCGTTTAGGTTGTTATACCTGCCAAGAGATCGCATTCAGTGCGTGGCTTTTATTGCTTGCTGGGGCAATATGGGCTGGCGCCCAGTATCCTACGGAGTAGGTTTATGATTGGTTTACGCAGGGTGTCCTGGCTATGATGATGGTTATATTTTTAGTGGGAAAGACCCAACTCTATCCGCGGGTATGTTACTACCCCGATAGGACTCAGCGCCGTTACCCGGTGATACTTGCCAGAAAAAACCGAGGTCTTTCCGATTGCGTCAAGTATTATTCAAACCAGGAGCGCCTTGCGGAAACCGCAGAGCAAGTTTATAGTTTAAGTTTATTATTTAAATTATTACTTGGTCACTGTTTATTAATTTATAAGAGGAGGTTAGACGCATGTATGATAGATAGAATTGTATTTGGATAGTTGACTCAATTGAAACGCAATCACTCACGTAGGGAAAAGTCCACGCAAGCTTAGGGTTCTTCCCTTTCCTCGCTCAAGCTTCTCAACATCGAACACAAATGTAGTCTTATAGTATCAATTGCTTCTGTTAAATATATTGGTCGTTACGACTTATAAAGTGTATTAAGCAGATACCTTGTCGGTTGGTGTAAAAGCGTCATAATTAGCGATATTACTAATTATATATTAATTTCTACAAATATTGGAACATAGGCAGCATAAAGCGGCTGCATAATAATAGTCCTAAGGATAGTTTGGAAAAGAGGTTGAGTTGTTATAAGTATATTTTAAGCTAATTGTGACGGTTAAGGGTTTTCGTGACCTGAGTCATCAGGTAGCTGCTTTGGTAGTTTTGGTAGGCGGCGCGCACCGAGTGCGGCTACCGAGGGACGAACTTGTTGGCGTCCTTTGCAACTTCTGCAGCGAGCCAGTCGGCTGAGAAGTTGCCGTTGCCTGCTGCCGGCCTGGTGCCGCTTGGCAGTTTGGCAGCAGTCGGTTTTGGGTTGGTGGTTTTGCAGGCAAGGAATTTGTCTGCGAAGGCGGTTAGCTCTGCTCCTTGCTGGAAGGGGGAGCTTAGCCTGGGCGGGTGCTTAGTCACGTCTGGGAGCATGTCGAGAATTTGCTCGAGCTCGTGCCTAGTAAGCCAGTCCGCGATGTTCTCTTCAGAGAGGATGAAGTCGACCACTAGCGGGGTGGCCATCGTTCTGAGCCTTAAGATGGACTCGGTGGTGATTTTGGAAATGCCGATTGATTTGTGTGAGCACTTGACTAGTGCGTAGCAGCCGGCGGCGTTGTCCACGTGGCAGATGAGTTGTTTGCCCTCTGTCAAGGGGGCAAAGGATTCGATGCCCAAGTTGACACCGAGGGCTTCGTATGCGTCGATGACTCTGCCTGGTGGTAGGTCGCTGTCGATCTTGGTGGAGTGGAGACAGCCTTGTTCATCGACTAGTATCGCGCCAATGACGGGTCCGCCATCTTTGCCCCCATTGGTTGAAGCGTCTAAGAAGAGCCATATGAATGGTTTAGTCGCGCTTTCATGTGAGAGGGTGATTGGGACGTGCTCCTCTACTAGGCGCCTTGTGTTTTGGAGAGTGACTTTGAGCCTTTTACGGTTCTCTCTGCTCCTTGTTTTTTCGTCGAATTGGTCTTTATGGATAAGACTGTAGAGGGGTCTTAGTACTTGAATCCCCGCTCTGTCATGCCTGCTGCAAGCGATGAAGCAGACGTTGCCGATAGCTTTTTCAAGGAGCTTATGGCAGACTTGTTTTTCGTCGGTTTGCGTGATTAGTTGGTCGATCATCTCGAGGGTCGCTAGCCTTTTTTCTTCCGGGATCAGGATAGAGGTTTTGTGTCCTTCGAAGCTCCAGTTTAGGCCTAGGTGCTCGATGGTGCTTTTTTCCCGGGAGTTTTGGTTTGAGGCAGCTTTGGGTGACATTACGATTCCTAGGCCTGTCATTAGGAGGTCGAAGGCATCCGAGGTGTCGTCGTTGTCTTCTTCCACGCACAAGATCATACTGTCATCGATGTATGTGAGGAAAACGATTAGTAGCAGAACGCAGCCGAAGTGCATGGCGGCCTCGACTATTCGCAGCCACGACGGCACGCTCAGGTTGTTGCCCATGTCGAGCACCGCACTTTGGAAGAATCTCCACTTGTTGTCGCTGTTGCTCCAGGCTCTAGCGAGGTTTTGGTGCGGGTTGCTGATGCCAACTTGGAAGTAGGCTTTTTTGAAGTCCTTTGTTCTGGCGGAGGGCGCAAGGCCTTTCCTCTTTTTTAGTTTGGCGTTCGCAGCTCGCGCTTTGGTTTTTATTTTTTCGAGAATGGTTATTGGCCTTGGTGGCTCCTTGCATTTGGTCGTGCATGGGCTGGCTCTCCTGCGTTTTGCTTGCTCGTCGACTCTTTCAAAGATGTCGCGTTTTGATTGTGACGATGGTAAGCAGTTGCTTTCGTTTTCGTCGCTGTCATCGCTGCCGTCTGCGGTGCCTTTGAAGAAGGTGGCGATTGCCTCGACACAGAGTCTCGTGCCTTGGAGTTTTATTTTTTCCGGGAACGAGTTGAATTTGTTTCTTTTCCTTGAGTCGACCAGTTGTCTGATCTTGCCTTTTTGTCGGATTCCGAAGGCGAGCATCGAGGGTACCTCAGTGTCCTGGGGATTGCACTCGACAAACCTGCCAATTTTTTGGTCTTCGAGAATGTCGTTTAAAATGGAGTCGATGACTTCGTCCTCCATCCAGTCTGGCTTCACTTGCTTCACCTTTTTTTGTTCGGCGGTAGTGTGCGTGAACTGGCTTAGCTTTTCATTGGCCGGTTTGTCTGCGTCAGCGCAGTAGGGCCATATCATAGTCCTTGGGTGCCTTCCTAGGCTTTGGAAGCCTTTTGCCATGTCGAGTGCTAGCTCTTTGTCGCAGAAGTCAGTCAGCTCGATCAGCTTATGGAAGAGGCAGATGTTCCTGGTGCGCTCCGTGGCCAGGATTTTCTTTAGGTGAGCCGGGATCTTTACTCCAAAAATTCTTGTGTCCTTGTACAAGGTGGAGGAGTTGTCCGGGGTCAGTTTATTTTCTAGTAGAAGCTTATTATCTTTTTCGGTGGTGGTGATGAGCTTCTTCAGCGTAGCCATGTTATGGTTGCGCTCTTGCTTCACTTTTTGGATATCCCGCACTTGCTTTTTAATCAGTTTGATGAGTTCTGTTCTTAGTCGGATGGAGCTGCCCGTCAGCTTCTTGCTGTTCTCCATCCTGGAGAGGATCTCATCTGTTGCAAGCTGCAGCTTGCCGGCGAGGGACATATGGTATGGTTAGGTACGGGGAAAAAACCGAGGTCTTTCCGATTACGTCAAGTATTATTCAAACCAGGAGCGCCTTGCGGAAACCGCAGAGCAAGTTTATAGTTTAAGTTTATTATTTAAATTATTACTTGGTCACTGTTTATTGATTTATAAGAGGAGGTTAGACGCATGTATGATAGATAGAATTGTATTTGGATAGTTGACTCAATTGAAACGCAATCACTCACGTAGGGAAAAGTCCACGCAAGCTTAGGGTTCTTCCCTTTCCTCGCTCAAGCTTCTCAACATCGAACACAAATGTAGTCTTATAGTATCAATTGCTTCTGTTAAATATATTGGTCGTTACGACTTATAAAGTGTATTAAGCAGATACCTTGTCGGTTGGTGTAAAAGCGTCATAATTAGCGATATTACTAATTATATATTAATTTCTACAAATATTGGAACATAGGCAGCATAAAGCGGCTGCATAATAATAGTCCAACCCCAATCGTTGACGGACGCTTAATGCGCCATTTGTATTTATGTTCAATTTATTGCTCTTCGTCCGAGGAGAACGTATCGTTTTCGAGGTTAAGGCAGTCGAAGTTGTTAATGTTATTTTCAAATTTGGTTTGTCTTTTTACCGCCTTTTCGAGGGAGTTCATCAGTGTTTCTCTCTCTTTTTCGGTGCCCACTGCATCGGGGTCGATGATCGCCGCTGAGCCGGCTGCTAGCCAGCATTCGAGCTCCCTCTTATACGCCTCCGCGGATTCTCGCTTGACGGTGAGCATGTCCTGCTTGGCCTTCTCTTCGATCTGTTTCAGCTTCGATTTCTGTGATTTGAATTTGAACTCAGTAAGGCTGGGTTCGTCTTTCACAAAAGGGTAGAAGGGGCAGCATTTGCATGCGCGAATGAGTGGCATCAGAGATGGGAAGTTGCTCTCGCAGTGGATGAGCTGGCTGAAGTCGTCGGAGTAGTCGGCGAGCTTCGTCGCTTTCGCTTCCCAGCCCGCATGATATGCGATGAGTCTGGCAGTGATATGCCTTTTGCAGTCCGAGAATTCGACGTTGTCTCGGCTAGCTGCTAGCATGTTGCTGTTTGCCTCAGCTAGGCTTCTACATGCCAAGGCGAATGCTCGGCGGAAGCTGTGCGGGTTGATTCCCAGCGCCGCCGTCAAGTCGTCGATCTCCCTCTTGCTGATAGGGAGAGTGAGCCTGGGAAGCGTGTGCACTGGGCATAGGTTAAACGGGTTCAGCGTTGTGGTTAGTTTGTTAAACGTTAGCCGTCCAGTGGGCTCCGTGTTACAGGAGCAGTAGAGCCTGATCCTTCTACCAATGACTAGGGAGACTTTGTCCGCATCGATCCGTATCTCGATAAAGTGAGACCGGTAGTCGGGGCTTGCGCCTTGGTAGGCGATGCTTGTCGATTCCAATTTCCTTAACGTGTCTCCTCTGACTGACGAGAGGAACCAGATGTAGGCAATCGTCTTCTGGCGACCAGTCAGGAACTTGGTTTTATCGTTCAGGATGAAGGGCTGTGCCTTTACAGGGTCGCTCTTCGTGATAGCGTGGTTTACTTTCCTTCTACAGATTAGAAGTCTGTAAACAGTAAAGTGGCTTTCTTTTAGGAAGCCTTGGTGCGAGATGAGCATCTCGATGAGGGCGCTCATGGTTTTCTCCACCACCAGCCAACCTTGGAGAAATTCTAATCTGATCGAACACAAATATAATTTTACTCAGTTCTTTTTTCTTACTTAAAAACTCGAGTGAAAACTCGTCCATTCATCTTCTTTGAAGGATGTGTCCACGTCTGTGGGGAAAGTCTAAATCATTTCACTCGAATTCCTATAAGTATATATATTATTTCTATCTATTCGCGTATTCTAATCCCTTAATTTTCTCTATAACCCATACTAAGTCTAATATAATTATAATATGATTCCTTCTCACAACTCGGCCTTCTTTCGGCCCCCAATGTATTAATAGAGTCTTTAATTAATGTAAAATATGTGTAATATAATATATGCGTAGTATAATATGATTTTTACGATAAACCAGCTCGACATGTACTTCTATAGTTAGATAATCTCGGAACTTCTCGGATCACTCGGCTTATTAAAGCGGGAAAGGCTCACATCCTTCCTCGACGCGACTCGACTCACTCGCAGCTTAAGGCTGAAACTCTACCAACCACCCATTTTAAACCCCTTCTTCTACTGATCTCCCTCTCTTGCGTGCCCAAATATCACCACTCTACATACCTCCTTGAGGTCTTGCGCCATTTGGGCTAAATACAGTTTTTGGCTCTGCTGTATTTCGCTTTTTCTCATACCTCCTCTTCCACTACCAATCAACGGGGTTAGCAACAGTCCAATTCCATTTTCTCTTACTGCCTGCGCCGCTTTTGCCAAACATTGTTTTATCCATTGTAAGCGCTTTTGCTCACTGTCTAAATCGCCTATCGGCTTCCCTCTCTTCAGTTGTGTCACCCCCCGCACAACAAAGGCCCCCTCAAAACATGACCCATGTTTCTTGGCATTTGCGCTCTCCATGAAGATAGATCCTACTTCTCTCCTCACTGGCTGTGTTTGTATATTGACAAATGGCTCGTGTGACAAGGCTCTTTCTAAACCCTGTTGCTGTCTCGCTTCGACACCCGCTGATGATATGCCAGAGAATATCATTCTCTTTTGTGTACAGGTTTTTAGGAGTTGGATGACATCTCCCCTAAAGAAAGATAATTCCCCTTTTTCTCCTTCTTTCACTCTGCCTTGAGTCATGTTCATAAACGCACATGACTTCTTAAAGCCTTCTTCATCCACTTCGCTCTGTTTGTCTTGGTACAAGACCACTCCTTCAAAACCTGTTTCTCTACATTCAGCATTTTTGTTTCCCCTTTCCTCCGTTTGGGACTTTTTCTGCTCCGCCCCAAACCTACCTTTGGGATTGTTTTTTGCGGAAGCATTCCCGACACTCGCCTCTGGCTTCCCTTTCGCTTCTGCTGTTCGAGCATTGCTCACTGCGCGAGCTCCCTTACCCGCTCTTATTCCGCTGCTAAACAACGAGAGGGCTGGTGTGACATTCTCTGCTTTCGTTTTGTCACCGGCAGTAGAGGATTTACCTTCTTTTTTCTCCCACACATTCCATTTCCCTTTCTGTTCGGGAGAGTTCTTCCCCTTCTTCCTCACCTCTTGCACACCCTTTCTTTCTTCTCCTTTTTGTTCTACGCCTTGCGTATTTGTCACCCCTCCTTTTCTTGCGCCTAATCCGATGCCCGAAAATCCTTTACCTTTCTCACCATTCTTGCCATACGGCTGGTTAGGCGGCTCTTCCTCGGCTTTCCATACTCTTCTACTCGGCCCGTATCTGAGCTGAAAATCTCTCTCCTTCTCTGACTCTCGTCCCGTCTCACCAGAGCCCTCATTCTGCGGGATTTTCAATACCTCCATGCTCACTGGTTTCAGCACTACGGGTACCTTTTGCTTCACTGCCACCTGATTCCTTCCCCCGCTGCTACTATCTTCGTTATTAACATTCTTGTTGAAGTTGTTGTTATCTCTATTATTATTCTTATTACCTTTGCTATCGATTGTCGCATCGTCACTCTTCGTCTGTTTATTCTTCTCTTCATGCTGTACCGTTCGGACAGACGCATCGCCTCTGTCTACTGTCGAGTGGCCACTGTCTATGTTGGTCCTCGCTCCGCGTTCTACCCCCAGTTTCTCTGGCTCCTTCGCCGAACGGGCACTGTCTATGTCGCCCTTCGCGCTTGTGGATACACCAGATATTGCTCCGTCTGACCCATGCTTCTGCGCTTCCACTATCTTGCGGCCTTTCGCCTTGCTCTCCGCTCTGGGTATGTAATTTCGGACGCACACTTCTCCTGGTTCTGCGCTCTGGTCCACTCTCCCTTTTTTATCAAGTAATTCGCTTCGTTGACCCATCACTGTCTTCACTTCTCCCGCTGTCGGCTCCGTCTTCACCCCTCTGGCCTTCGCAGAGAATAGACCCTCACGCGCTCTATTTCTTTGCTCTTCAAAGAGCCTCTTCCCTTTTCCTTTCTTCTCTCCTTTCTTCCCATCTAACACGCTCTCACACTTACCCTTACCCTTTTTGGGGACAAAATGTCTCATAGTCTTAACCTTTTCATTCTCATCACTACTGCCTTCCACTACGCTTGTGCTCAGCGTTGAATCGCTCCTGGGGCTCTCTAATCTGTTTCGGCTTAGCTTTTTAGCTTTCAAGGTCGTAACTCTCTCGAAACTCTCAGCCTCCGCCTCCTTCTCGCCACTCTCTTCTGACCTCGCCTGCTTTTTTGTTTCCTCTCCTCCTTTTTCTACACTTTCGACAAAGGATTGTGCAAATACACGGAACGTCATACTCAATCTAATATCGTCAAAATTTTCTGCTACCGATTCTCTAATACTGTGTTTGTACTCGTATTGAGTTTTTCCAAGCATGGCTATCACACTACCATGCCTCAACCTCACCTGCAGTACTGGACCGTTCCCTTTGGCTTGCCCTTTTTTTGCTTTTTTCTCAAAGTTCATGATGCATTCAGCCCCTAAGCTGAAGCCTATGACTGAAAACGGCTCTTCTCGTAGCCACTCCTTACTCCATGGTATCCCCATCCATTGAGCTTCGTCATCTGAATGAGGCGCAATTCCTGCCCTATACCATTTAACTAGTCCAGTTTGTTGGTTTTTTCGAGGTTCTGCTAAGTAAGCGTTTACAAAACAGCCCCTTGGCTGTTCTTTTGTTTTTACTTCCTCCTTCCTCTTTGAGTCATAAGGCTTAACTAACCTATCTAACTCATCATTTATGGTTCTGATGCTGCTCAGATAAGGGGAACTTTTCATCTTATGCTTTCCAAAATTATAGCTTCCAAGCTCTCTTTCGCTGAAGAAAGCTCCTAACTTTGTCTCTCTAGCCCCGTCCTGTTCAAATTTGTGGTTTTTATTCAGATGGCCTATGAATTCAGCTACTCTTTTTCTGACGGCGTTCTTATGAGCTGCAGTCTGCGCTCTATCCTTCGTATCACCCCCTTCCTGTTCCCACACTAGTACTTTTGACGACTCTGACAACTTATAGCTTGTCGGCGTTCTTTTTAAATAGCGGAGCATTCCTATAAAATGATCTCTATACTTCCAGTCTTGCTCCAGCGCTGCCAGTCTGTTTGCTTCCCCGATCGCCCTCTTCTTTTTTACTTCACTCGCTGAGGTTTTTTCCCTTTTGCTTTTTGTCCTCTCTAGTTCTCGCTCTTTTTTCATTTCATTATATTTTTCATAGAGATGCAAATTTATTTCGCGCCCTCTTCTCTCTAATATTTCCTCTTCGGACGGCCACGCCTCTTCTTCGGTCCTTGGCAGCTCGCCTCCGAACTTTTCCTCCAGACCACTTTCTACGTTTACCAACTTAAACTCATTATTCTCACTTAACTTCTCCCCTCCTTTTCCGTTTTTTGTTTCTTTCTTCTGACACGGAGGTTTTAAGACTGGCAACTCAACTCTCTGTTTCCTACTATCGCCTCCTTTGGCGCTTCCCCCTGTTAACGACTCGACTTTCTGTTTTTTACTACCGCCCTCCTCGGCTTCACCTCCTGTTTCGTCTTCGTTTTGTCGTTTCAGGCTTCTTGTGCGTAGGTCTTCCTTTCTTATACACTCCCCACATATCTCATCCTGCTCATCCTGCCTAAAAAATAGCATTTGGCAACTAATACAGTTTCCAAATGTCTCGTTTTTCTTCTTTTTACTCCCACTTTCACCCTCTAGTTTTTTTGCGCACTCATGCAAGCTGTCCTTAAACTTTTCAGCGCAGACCTGTAGTTGACTCCTATCCTCACTAATTTTATTTTCTGATTTTCTTGACCCATTTTTACTCCGACCCGGCTGTAGCTCTAGGATTCCTCCTTGTTCACTCACTATTTCGGCCACTGTCTTACTCGGATTTTTTCCCGTTTCCAATTTCGGTGTTGTACTACTACTCGCCACCGCGTCTCTTGGTCCTGCTGCCTCGGCCGGATTCACCTGGGTTTCTTTATTTGTAAACGACTTAAAACCGTCACCGTCAACATAGTTAATTAATGATTTATTATAACTATTATAATTTTCTAAACTATCGTTGGAGCACCCGTGCTTCTTTTTGTTACTGCGAGTTACACCCTCTCCCGGGACCCCTGGCAAAGTTTTTGCTTCTAACGGTCCCTCATTTTGGGGATTTCTTTTCCTCTTTTTTCTATTTTCTTCCCTGCCCCCTGGGCTTGTCTCTCGAATTAGTTGGAAACTCTCCTCACTCCTTTTCCAGACCTCTTTTAACGCGTCTTCCCCTTCTAGAAACAAGTGTTTTACTTCAGGGAAGTACTGTTTCAGCTGTTCAACTTTTTCTAGCCTACTGGCGCAGTCTCCTAAGTCATTTTTCTCACCAGCTATCCACCTGAAGTATGAGGAACTGTTCTTCTCAGCCTCTTCTCTCCAGAGAGCATGTGCCAGTGCTCTCAGCACTGGGCACGCTGAACTGCCGTAACTCAGGATCCTGGCGTCCGCCTCGTTATCCAACAATCTTATCTTAAACCTTCTGTTTAACTTTAACCCGAAAAACTTTTCGAACACACTAGGGGCAGCTATCGCCCCTAAGGCTTCCGGTATGCCTATGTTAGGTGACGACACGTTTGCTGCTACCCATTCAGGTACTCTCTCCAACTGAAAGGAAAAAGCCACCTGTCCGAATTTTCTCAACTCTTCATCCTCTGATAGGTCACAAAACCCTCCTATCCACACGTCTTCTCTTTCCCAGTTTACCTTCTTTTTTCCCTCCCTCGCTTCCTTCTGCGCCTCTTTAAAGTTCCCACTGGCATCCGTATAGATCACCACTTCCTTCTGGTCAGCACTTTCCAGGCTGTTACGCAGTTTGACTTTTTTCTGTGCAAGCATCTGCTCTAAAATAGCAAGCAGGTACTGTCTCTGCGGGGGTCTTCTGATTTGCTTCTTAAAGAATTCTGGTTTCAGCCACAAATTCGTTGCGCCAGCTAGTACTGTTTCACTTCTACTGAGCGCCGCTTGCCACCTGAAGAGTCCTACTACTTTCTGTAGTCCTTCTAAAGTGACTCTTTTTCCCTCTACTCCTCTAATTTGCTCAGAGATCTCCCGGAGTCTCTTCTCGAACTTCAGTATTCCTTTTTCAGGGATGCTGTACCCTATCCCCCTAACCTCTAGGGTGTGAGTCACGCCCAGGTGAGTCAGACTCTCTCTGATCCTTTCTAAAGTTTCGCTCTTTTCGATTGATTCCCTCTTCCCGCTGAGGTTCCAATATAAGCTCAATAACCATGCACAAGCGGGCACACTTTTTCTTCTAGTGGCTCCGAAAGTATCGTCAATATATTGGGTGACCACCAGTCTGAGAATTAATCTCAAGACGAGGAGATGCCTTTCTGTGGCTGATACGGCCTCGTATATACTGGTTTTACTCCCAAATAAGCACCCTTTGCTTTGGAGCAGCGTATATCTCAGTCTCACCAGCACTTTGTCTTTGCACTCTCCCTCGACTATTCCTAGTTTCTCCTCTGAACTCCCTTTCTCACACCAGATCCTTACAAAATGGAATTCTGGCTTCCTTCCTGCTGCTTTCTCCAGCAAGTCACTTAACTCACCGAAGCACTCCGCTATGCCTTCACCTTCTATACTGACCGCCCCTTCCGTTTCGTCTGCTACCTCTTCGCCTGAGCATTTCAGCTCCCCTTCTGGTACCAGTAGCCACGTAAGGTCATCTTCTACTCTTTTCACCGCTATGTTCGAGTACGTTGCTTCTAAGTCTGAGGCATATGCACCCGGCACAAATGCGATGTCCGTATCCACATCCCCGTCGACCCCAGCTGGATGACGTGTCCAGGTCTCTTCGAGATCCTCTAACCACTCTATCTCACCCATTCCTTTTCTCTCCGCTTCCTCTCTCATTTTGTCTGCCGCAAAGTCCTTTTTCTCCTGAAAAATTACTTTCCCTCGTTTTCTTTTTGCCATCATCCTATTCTGTATTTCTATTACACTTCTTACTCTTGACAGCGCAAGCTTATAGCCCGCTACCTGGTACAGATTCCTCTTTCTGAAATCTGTACACAGGCGCACTTTCCCATTTTGTGGGACTGGGAATGAAATTGGGGGCCGTGCGTTGATCTGCTCCCTCTTCCCTAGAAAAATAAGCCCCTGTCTCAGGTTTTTTATAACCGCTTTAAACATACACCTTGCCGTTGCTCTTCCCCACCAAGGTCTGTACTTTGGCACCTCTGTCTTGTCCCCGTTATCCTCTCCTCTTTCTTGTTGCTCCTCAAACTCCTTCTCTATTTCCTCTACCTCTCTTCTCTCAAAAAATCCACTATCCGGGATTTCTGTCTTCGGGGGCGGATCCATGTCGAAACCCCACGCCTCTCTTTTTAGTCCTTCCAAAATTTTCTCCGACTTCTCTTTCAGTCTCGCTGGCGCCTTTTCCAGCGCCCTCTTCAATAATTTTCTATCGAAAACAAAATTTCTATTACACGGCTTATATAAGTCCTGACAGTGTTGCGGTAGGCTTTCTAATAATTCATTATTCTCTCTTTCTGATTCTTCATGCACTCTCAAGAGTTCTCTCGCCAGAAGCTTACATCTCAGAATCAGCTCCTCCGCCGTTGACTCCTTTGTCTCATCTATTACATCATCCAAGTACTCGGGATATGATCTCTTCATTCCCAGCCTCACTCTCTTCATCTTCTCCATAGTCCCATACACTTCTCCGCTTCCTCTCGCCTCGTGAAGCCCGTATACTATTTTGTCCCTTTCTCTATCTGCCTTCGAGTAGTTTTCTACGAGCCCCTGCTCCTCATCCCACTTCTGCCTTTCACTCTCACTATTTTCCTGGAATTCTCCTAACCACCCTGGGATTTCGTTCACTCTCCATAACCCAAACAGCCCAGACCCAACGCCTGCGACCTGGATCCCCAGTCCTAGCAAAAAGCTACTAGCCTTGACCATATTTCACGGAGACAAAATTATTTCTGTCCAACTACTAATGTTTTTCTCTATATACTACTCTCCTAAAAGTTCTTTTTCTAATTCCTTTTCTAATGTATACATTTCACTTACTTTCTTCTCTGTAGATCCTTATAGGCTAAAACACTACACCTACCCCTTTCGGGATCTCTAACAGTAGCCTAAAGCACGGTCGCTACTACACGCAAACTACTTAGGGAAAAAAGAGAGAGGGGGGGGGGGATGCTCCCGAGAAGAGGAGGAGATTTAGGACTCAAAATTCTAGAAACTCTCTCTACCTAAAGAGCCTACCACTCTTGTACGAACACCGACCACCCTTTACCTTAGGGCCCTTTCACTGCTACCTATCACATTGCCCACTTACCTATTGAATGGGCCATCTGGTTTTTCTTATGCTCCTACTTTCAATGTGAGACCTAAAAACAGTTTTTCTTACTAATTAAAACAATTTCGACTATATCTCTATTTTCAGTTCTATCACTTATGTCACTCACTCCTCAGCTTGACCACTTTGTGTCTTACGGCTGCGACGACTCCCTTGCGTTGAACGCCTTCCCCTAACTCACTTCTGCCTTAGCTATTCTGGCTTTTCTTAAACTCTAAACTTCTCACTTACTTGTTTGTGCTCTCCTTCAGACTCTTCTTGCTTCTTTCTTACAACTCATTTCCTCAATTCAAAAATCATAAAACTCATGTACCTCATTTGCATACTCTTTCTATCATTATCGCTCTTTCATTTTCAATTACTGTTCTCAGCAACTACCTACATTACTCTCTGTCTTCCTGAAATTCTCTAATCTTCGCTCCGTCCCACTCAGACGGCCCAACTTCTATTACGTTATCGTGTATTTAAGCGTTTTTAAGGATCCCTTTCGGCATCGCTCCCGGGTTAATTCTTGCCCTCTTTGCTTCCGGTTTGTATTCTAAACCAGACACGCTCTCAAACCCGCTTATGTTTTCCGCACCCTCTTCCTCCTGATCTAATATCGCTTTCTGGCTAGCATTTTGCAGTCCGAGACTTTGCAAGAACTGCTGATGCTGACCTAATTGATGCTGGCCCATTTCACCCCAACCATTTTTCCCTTTTCCAAACTCATTATTCGATGGCAGAAAAGACACTCCTTTCGCCCCTACAACTTTTCTCAGCGGCCTCCCTGTCTTATTCGCTACAATACACCTGATTTCTTGTTCTGATTTTGACAGCCGCAACGCACCCGCGATTTTCTTAGCCCGATCGAAATTCTCCACCTTGTGTTCTCTTCCACATCTTTGCTGATCGCACCATTGGCCCTTAAACCATCGCTCACAGACCCATCCAGGCTTCCCTTTTCCGCCGGCTCCTGCAGCCGCTCCCCCTTTCTGGCCACCTTTACCAAACGCACCTCCTCCATTTCCTTTAATGAAGTTTTTCATTTTCATCTCACTTTCCTCCTTACACACCTGTTCTTTAAACCTTCTCATAAATACCGATCGACCTCCTCCTAAGATCCCTCTAAAGACCCTGGGCATCATAGGCTCATCCTCATACAATTGATCTTCTGGGTCTGTCTCACGCTGTTCCTCATTCCAAGTAATGATCAGAGAGGTAACCATTATTTTCTTCATTTCAAACCCACTCAAAGTGAAACTAAAACGCTCCTCCGCCCTTTTCTTCTCAGACGACTCTTCCGTTGTTCTACACATGTAATCCTTCACAAACTCTTTCACTTTTTTCGCCGCTTTCATGGCGCTATTCAGCGACTGAGACGACGCCACACTCTTATTGTGTGTTTCCATATACTCATTACTCGTATCCACCGACTGTCCATTAAACTTTTCGCTAATATCCCATCCGAAATACGGATTAGGCACAAAGACCTTTTCCGAAACGGTCTCGTCCAACTCCCCGAATATATTATTGGCCAGCAGCCCAGTTAATAACATGTCTATCGTGCATTTTTTCTCATGTATTAACCCTCTCAAATGTTCTTTCCATGAGTCCCTTTCTATGCTTTTCGCAATCCCATTCGTTACCCTAGAATCTCCATCCTCCAATTTGAGCGCCTCAAGCGCCTTCCCGTGCGCTTTCCTAGTTTGAGGGTCGATAAAGTTTTCAGCAACTTTTTTAATCAGGATCTCAGGCGCGGTCAAAGCATCGCCTAGCACCATTTTCTGGTTTTTTTACTACTTCACACAAGACTTCAACTAATTATTTTTCTGTTTTCTTAGCTCTATCTACTTTTCAAATGATTATTCTGATAAACTAAAACTAACTTTGTTCACTTCCTTTCTTCTAAACACTTTCAAGAATTACACAAACAGTTATTATTTTAGGTCCCTAATAAAACCCCTTTATTCTTTCACTGGCCATTTATTAAAATACATCAAAAAGGGGTTCGAGATCTTCCACTCGCTGTTTATCACGCCTCAACTGCGAACATGGGAAGAAGTATAAGGGAGGGGGGGAGAGAGAGGGCACACGCTAAAAGGTATATGTGGCTACGCTTACTGATTCACAAACACTTAAAAGGAGACGCTTGGACAGGTAAATTCACCCCACTAAACGAAATGGCTTCTTTTACATCAGAACACCTATACCTACTTTCCTTACACTGCTCACTACTACCTTCGTTTTTTCTGCGTTTTCTTTTTCTTTTTTCACCTGTGTTTCTCTCTCTCGTTTCTCTCTTTCACTATCCTCAAAAGCGCTGCCCTCTTCCGAGATTAAATTTAACACCTTTTAACTGACACTCCCTCAATTTTTCAAAAGTTTTCTTCTGGCCTTCTTTTCTCACTTCCTTTGCCTTTCTCACTGGCCATTCTCGGATTTTCACCACTCCCGGTGCTCTTCTGGTATCGCGCTCATAGCGCGTTACACTCGACGACGATTTCCACCTCCCATAGGCCATTATTTCTTCCGTCAATGCACCTGTTGACGCTGCACATCCTGCTCCCCCTGCTCTCAGCAGGTGGGATACCTGCCTGCTGCCTGCATCACCTAATCCACTTCTTTTGAACAGTTCACGGATGCCCTTATTAATCACTGTTGGTGCCACCTTTTTCACTTTTTCCCAAATTTCCACTGAGCATCCATGAATCGGGCACAAATTAGACTCCTTCGTCTCCGCCTGCTCCTCACTAACCCCTACGCTCTCTTCTTTAAATTCCTCACAATTACAAACCAGCTCAACTGAGCTGCTTGGTTCCGTTTTAGTAGGTTTTTCCCATTTCAGAATTCTACATTCCTCCTCATTAATTACTCTGTCCATAATTGATACGTTTTTCCACTCCGATATTCGCATCATTCCATAAAACGCCAGCACCATAGCGCTCATTAACTCATCCAACTTTACTCCTTTCACACTTTCTAAAGTCTTGTCCCCTAATTCGCTCACTAACTCCGCACTGCTTACACTCGCACTCACTGCCCCACTCTCTTTATATACCTTTCTCTTGCCCTTCCCTTTCTTTGGCCTCTTTCTACTCAGCTCCCTACTCTCCGACGAGCTCTCACTGTTACTACTCTCTGATGACGACGACTCTGATTCGCTTGTTTCACTCTTCTCACCCCCACTAACTTTCGACTCTTCTTCTTCCTTAGACTCTACTTTCTTTTCAGGTTCTCTGAGGAACCCACGCAATAAAATTAATTGGTCCAATTCTATCCCACGCTCTGATGCATCTGGCTCTTCCGCGCAGACCAAACAGTTTTTAACATCGCTCACGCTCTGCTTCGCCTCTCTGGGAATAGACACCCCACAATTCATTGCTGCAACCGACACAAAACCGTAAACCCTATCTAGAATTCTAGCTTTATCGCTTATTTTCGCTTTCAACAAGTATGCCCCGAAAGCCTGCGCTATTTCTACCTGTAGCAACTGAAACACACTGACTCCACTCCCAAAACCCATTCTTTTCATTAAAAACGGAATAAAATATATCCCAACTCCAGACCTGTAGTCCTCGCGTGTTCGGGGATTGACTCTTCTGTCAATTAGCTGTTCCGTTGAATACGCGCCGTCCAAAAACTCTTCCTCTTCGTCTACTATCTCTTGTTTCGAAAATCTCTTAGCTCCTTTAGGCAACCTACTCCGTGGTAACACTTTGAATAGTCCTACACCTAGTTCTATAAATTCGTCTATATTTATACTCTTATCATTAATCTGCTTGTACCATTGTCTCACTGTTTTGACATTCTCACCCTCATTTTTCTGCACTTCTGTCTGCACTTCCATCATTTTCTTAAATTTCTCAACTTTCTCATCCATTTCACCAAACAACTTCACACTTCCATCTACCATCTTCCTCACAAAATTCCTATTTTTAGTTGCGTTTTCCGACCCTGTACCTCCATCCGCTTGCTTGATTGCGCACTCCACTCTCTCTTTCATTTCTTCCATTTTTTTCTCTTCCTCATTTTTTCTAGGCACTAGGGTCACCTTCCCAGTAGTTCTGGGCCTCCTCCATTCTCTTTCCTCCGACGACTCTGTTCTACGTCGCCCTTTTTTGTACTTTTCTTCGCACTTTCCTTTCTCCTTTTCAGTTTTTTCTAATGTCGCACCCAACCATTTACTCCCCATTAAACTTTTAACCTCTATCCTCTTAGGCTCGTCGTGTAAAAGTCGACCACCCTTCATCTTTTTCAATTTTTTCGCTTTTAAACAAATATTTTTGGAAAAAACCCCTTGAAGGCCCCTTATTTATAATATATATGATGATTTATTCATCCATTTGAACTTCTTAATTTCTAGACACTAACTCTCGACTTCTACATTTATTTTCAAAGGTAAAAATTTTAATTCATTCACTCGACTTCTGAGCATACTTCCTGTCTCCTCTGCTCCTCTGACGGTCGCCGGTCTTCTTCTTCCAATCTTTCCATCTTTCAACAAACGATTTATCTTACTGCTTAAATTATTTTAATTAATTACTTATATTAATTTATTAATTTAATTTTATATTAGTTTT
>JACKZZ010014509.1_pt1 | contig 17980 bp, 14 predicted proteins | sample 8027871 | NCBI WGS metagenome assembly JACKZZ01 (sample SAMN15724774, study PRJNA655200) | protist metagenome | isolation source: fluorescence activated cell sorting (FACS) single amplified genomes of... | place: USA: West Boothbay Harbor, Gulf of Maine | collected 2000-07-19
TGCGATACAAAAGCCGGATTTGACGTACCAGCTGTGGTGCAAAAGAGACTTGGTCCCCTCCGTCTTGTGCGATATCCGTCGAAGAGCAAACGCGATCCGTGGCATGATGCAGTCCTCATTCACTGTTTGCTACACCTCGCTTGCCCGCAGGACTCACAAGGAGCTCGATCTGCCACGGAGATGTGGGCTGCAGGGAGGCACGGCTCTAGCTTTTCAGTGGGTGAACCACAAGTGGGAGCCACCGGCTGTGCTGGCGCAGCACCGATCGGGGCTGCGGCTGCAGTATTCCGCTTTCAACCACGCCGTGCACCTGTGGAGCGGCGACGCGGGGAGCCTCACGCTATTCAGCACTGCGCAGATCGTGAACGCCGGCGCAGGGCTAATCAAGATGGTCATGCAGTTCAGCCACCGGCTCGGGGAACACACCACGGCGAAAGTTGGACTCGCGGGAACCGGCGTGGGCCCTCCCGAGGCCGATTTCTCGCTCAGCAGAAAGCTCACGAAAGATGTAAGCGAACGCTCTGTCTTCTACAATCGTCTATCGCCGACTGTCGGTCAATGTGGCAACTTGAAAGTACTGCGCTCTAGTGTATCCCAGAAAATGAATGAATCATGAAAATCAAAGTGCCAGAGCCTGCACGCTTCTATTTTCCCAGACCTCGATGACGCTCGGCGCCACCGTCGACAAGGAGCTCGCCCCCTCGAGCTTTGCGTTTTCCGTAGGCACGCGCCTCGACCCGGACCAGTACCTGACTTGTGCGTTGGAAACCGGTGCCCACGACGACGCTGTAAACACCACCAAGCTGCGCGCCTCGCTGGACCGCAAGCTTTCCGCGTTGGTGAGCCTGAAAACCGCGTTTGTGGTGTCCCCGCAGCAACTGGAGCTGAACACCAAGTGCAAGTACACGCCGAGCGACCTGCTGTCGCTGTTTTGCGGCGGTGCGCTGGCGCTCAGCGGGGGCCCGAGCCTGAACGCGGGCTGCGAGCTGCGCAACGTGCCGGACGATCTCAGCAGGGTTAGCTGGACCATGAATCTGGCGCCGAAGAGCGTGGCGCTGCGCTTTTCGCTGCACCGCGCGGGGCTGAACTTCGACGTGCCCGTGGAGGTGCGCTCGAGCGAAGTATTGCACGCGGAGGCGCTGTATCTGTTCTCCCTCGCCTTCGTCACCGCGCCGCTGCTGCTCAAGCTCAAGTACGCGCCCCGCAAGTGGGTCAAGCTGCGCCGCAAAGCGGCCGCGGCGGGCGAGCGGGCGGGCCTTTCTGTGGCGCTGGAGGCGATCTCGCGGCGGGTACTCTCGACGGCGCTGGCGTGGGGGCGGCGCGGTGGGGATGATGGCACTGGCGCTGGCGCCGTACTGAAAGGCGACGGGGCTGATGAGCCCCGGTCGGACGAGGACAGACCGCCGGGTGGCGGGACGGAGGCGCGCGGAGCGGCGCCGAGTGGTGAGACGGAGCCAGCGCCTTCTGCGGAAAGGGAGCGCAGCGAGAGCGCGAAGACGTAGCACCCGGTGCGGGGAGGCGCGACCGTTCGTGCGGGGCTCCTCTGTCGCGAGCTCTCTGCCTCTAACATAGAACAAATTTCATGTCCGAATTCAGTGTTTACTGCACGATCTCGTTGATCGGAGATATTCCCATTCGCAAAAAAACAACAACGTGGAGAGCCACGACGATCGAGTTCCTGCATTCTCCAAATTGTAGTATGTCATGGTCAATCGCGCGTCTTCCTCGCTCCCAGTGTTCAAGCACCGCAGCTTTTCGATTCTTTTGCGCCAAAGCGCACGCCATGGAGACTAGGTGACCGTGCCGCAGGTTTCGCACCTTCTTGGACTCAGCGCCGCCAATTTTCTTCACGCTTCTCAACCGCCAGAAACAAGGTTGTCGGCGAGATCGAGTGCGATCTCGTCGCGCGCTTAATCTTGGTTCGTCTTTTGTTACGTTTTAGTGTCCAGAACTTAGCTAGCGACAAAGCTGAGCAGTGTCAATATCAGGCTGACTCCGCTATGTTGGCATAAGATTTACAAATTTACCATAGTCTTTCTACAGTACATTGATCCTCCTTTCTTGCAGAGAGTCTAGTCCTAGTATCTCTGAATTTTGGCAGGAAGAAAGATGATGTTGAACGGCGCCCACCCGGAGCCAGTGGACTCCGACAATGAGGAGGACGTCGAATACGTGGAGCCGCACGCTTCGCTCGTCGGCTTGTTCTTCAAGCGCATTTTCACCGTGCCCCGCATCTGCTGTCTGGTCGCACTGGCGGCCATGCTTGTCTTCCTGGAGCCGCGGCACGCCGTGAAGAAAAGCCTGAAGTACAAGAACCCGGTGCCGCCTGCGAGTTTGGCAAAAAACGAGGAGTCTCAGTTCGGCTGGAAGCCGCTGCTGGCCTTCTGGAAGCAGGGCGACGCGGGCAAAGGGAACGACCCCGTGGACCTGCGCAGCAAGCCCAGCGCTGCCGGCGCCTTCGCCGGCGACCTGCGGGCGAAGCTGCTAGCCGAGGAAAAACCCATCACGCACGTTTTGCTGGAGGACTGGGGCCGTGATTCCAAACTCGAGGACCCGACCACTGCAACCGCCCCTGCAATTGACGGGTCCGGCAACGTGCTGCGCAACATCCTCGCGGCCTGCGACGGGATTACCGCGGGAAGCACCGAGGAGGAGAAGCACAAGAGGATCATTTCCTGCAAGCAGATGATGCTTTTAACCGAGCTACGGGACGGCCTCGGCACCCCGAAGCTGCACAAGCAGGTGGAAATCGCGCTGGACAAGCTCGCGGAACAGCAGCAGGAGAAGAACCAGCAGTACGTGCTGGTGTTTTTTGGGATCCTCGGTTTGATCGTCCTCTGCGTGGAGGGCAAGCAGTCCGAGGCGGTGCTCGTCTTCATGGCGCTCGCGTTCCACGACCTCGAGATCATCACCGCCAACGACATCTTCGAGGGCCTGATGAAGCCCGCGACCATTCTGTTCGGCTCTCTGTTCGTGATTTCGGCGGCCTTCGCGGAGACGCGCGTGTTGGAAAAGCTGTTGTCGGGCGTAATCGGCTCGCCGCAGTCCTTCACGGCGATCATCGTCAGGCTGTTCCTGCCGGTGATGGTGCTGTCCGGTGTGTGCGCGAACGGGCCGGTGTGCTCGATGGCGATGCCGCTGGTGGCGGTGGCGGCAGAAAAGGCCGGCTTCGACCCGCGCAACTTCTACCTGCCGCTGGCCTATGCGACCAGCCTGGGCGGGCTGCTCACCCTGATCGGCTCCCCGCCGAACATGCAAATCATGAACGGCATGCCCACCGCCAAGTGTGCAGACTTCATGGTCAACAAAATCGAAAAGTACAGGGGACTGGACAAGGTATGATCTTATGAGGGTCACATGGTCAACAGGATCGAAAAGTACAGGGAGATGGACGAGGTATGATCACATTGGAAATTGGAAATCGCCACCACATCAACGTACTCGCATTGGAAGCGTACCGTAGTACGACCGAAGGTTCGATCATCGCGTTCTGCTAACACCGGATCTAAAACTAGATTCGGAAATTCGATCTTGCAAAATTTCTTCCCCTCGGCTCCCAGAACGATCCCGACGTGCAGGCCGCGTGCAAGTTCGAGATCTTCGACATCGGGTTTCTGCTTACCGGCGTCGCGAACTGCGCCGTCGGTTGCCTCTTCCTTTGGATCAGCATGTGGCTGCTCTCCAAGAAGTACCCCGGCACCAAAGCCATCGAGGCCGCGAAGGCCAAGGAGCTCCTCGCTGCACCGGACGCCGCAAGCAACAACCCTGTTGGCGTCGCAGTGGTGCAGGGCGAAAAGGTCACTATGAAAAATGCCGATACTAGCAGCGCGCTCTCCAAAGACAAGGAGTCGCATGGCGAGGTCGCGCTGCCGCTGCTGGACGGCGTGGACGACGAGGAGGAGCAGGAGCGTAAAAAGGCAGAAGAGCGCGTGGCAGACGCCGAGCGGTGCGCCTCCAAGTACGTCTGCGATCTGGTGGTGCGCGAGTTCTGCTCGTCGTTGATCGGGCTCACGTTCGCCGACACTTCCCTGGCGCTGCAGCCCGGGCTCGAACTCGTCGAAATGTACGCTAGCGAGGCGGCGCACAGGCTCGCGCGCCGCGCCGAGCAGGGGCTGGCGGCCATTGAGGGTACTGCTGGTACTAGCGGTGCGAATAATGTCCCTGGAACTACTGGCGCGGCGGAATCCGCTGGCGCGGGAGGCGAAGAAGCGGTGAACTTCGACGTAGACGCCGTGCGCGCGGACGTGCTCGGGGAGCCCATTGGGCGTGTTGCATCGGACGACCTCACCGTGACGGACAAGCACGCGACGCCGCTGCGCGCGGGGCTGGTGCTGCGACTCGCCTTCACCTCGGCGGCGCAGCTCGCGAAGGTGCGGCGGACGTGCGAGGGCCTGGAGCCGGTGTCGCAGTACGCAGCCAAGCTCGGCCGCAAGCGCTACAAGCGCCTGCTCTACGAGGTGGCCTACCACCCGGAATTCGTGGACAAGAGCCATTGCGTTACGGTGCGCGAGAAGGAGCTCTTCGACTCGCTGCAGTGCGCCAAGGTGGGCATCGTAAAGCGCAAAAACCTCGTGCTTGTCGAGGCCTTTTCGCACAAGTTCGAGAAGGCCTGCGCGGGGAAGAAAGAAATACTCCTCGTCAAGCCCGTCGCAGGGACGAAGCCGCCAAGATCGGTATTAGAAATTTCAAAGTAGAATCGTTTCCTTCACGGAAGGTAGTAGAAGTAAATCTGTCTCTGCGAGGGGGACCGGCACCGTACCGGCACCGTACCGGCACCGTGATGACCGCTGCTGCCAGGCGGCCAGCCGCGGACGCTCAGCGATGCGGTCCGGACTATCACTCAAATATTTGTGTACTGCTGCGGACAACTATTAATTTTGACATGTTCTCGTCGGAGCACCGTTCTTCCCCCTTCAAAAACTTCTCTCCGCGCTCCCCGTTCGCAGGTGACCCTGACGGACCAGGGTCGTGGTCTGATGGCCTTTTTCCTGTTTCTCTTCGCCGTGGTGATGGCCTCGTTGTCGGCGAAGCTGGACCCGCTGAAGAAGTTCGGGCGCATCGACGTGTACTTCACGTGGACCGCGATGATCATCGTGATTTCGCACCTGCTGACGTGGAAGGGCGCCGTGGCCAGCATGAGCTCCTCCGTTTTGTTCACGTTCGCCTTCGCCGACGCCACGGCATGCGCGCTCACGAACTCCGGTGCGGTCGGCGTGATGAGCGACGTGATCACCGCCTGCGCGGGGGGCCAGAAGTGGGCGGTGCTCGTCCTGCTCTTCTTGATCCTCTCCGTCGTCACCAACTTTATCAACAACAACACCACCAGCATCCTGTTCAGGGAGTGCGCCTTCCAGCTGGCGGTGGCGAACGGTACTACGGAGTACTTGGTTTAGTAGGGTAGTACTTGGCTCATTCTTAGTAGTAGGACCAAAGGGGCCGCCCTCCTTCGGGCCCCTGATGCCTTCCGGCACGGATATCATTGCGCTCGGGCAGCTCTGAGTCTCCCGGCCATCATGGTGTGCCCTCGGCCTCCCTCGAACGAGTGCGTATATTAAAGCGATGGCAAGTGCGTACTATCATGCCGACGTGGTTCACCACGCCGCCGGCGCGCATCCTACGGTGGGACCGTAGGTCCGCAGAAGGAGGACCCAAATAAATTCCCCCCAAACTCCTCGCAGGCATCCCACCGAAGCCCGTGATGGCGCTGGTCGTGTTTGGGGCGTCAGCCTGCTTCTGCACGCCGTTTGGCACCAGCTGCAACATGTTCGTTAAGGAGCCGGGACAGTACAGCTTCGCGGATTACTGCAAGTCGGGCTGGATGTTCCAACTCTGCTCGCTGGTGGCCAGCGTGAGCTGCTGCTACGGATGGTGCTACCTGCTGGGGATGGAGGGCAGCTAGGCGCCGAGCTAGGCGCCCACATAGGCGTCTCGCCGAGGGAAGCTCTTCGAGACACGTTTTTTTCGCCTTCGCTGCCGGGGAGCCTCCTCGGGAGGAGGGAACTCGCAGCAGCGAAGTCGACTCCGCAGTGAGCGACAGCTTCTAGTCTAGATTTACGACTCGGTACTAGTATTGTGTCAAAGCATGGGGAGGGTGTGTCTGTGGAATTTCGAATTCTGCTCGTTTAGTTCTGCTTAGTTGGCCAAAGAACCCGTCGGAAATCTCGAGATGATGTACCTCGGAGACTCGGATGTAGAGAATACAGTATATGAATCTGATTATATATTCCATTGGTTTGTGGTCTGAAAGGGGCCTAGGAGTTTTTGCACGGGAGTACAGGTTGAAGTTGAGCGAGTTTGGGACCTGTGCCGTGAAGAGGATATTCTCGGCCGCTGACTCGGCGAGCAGAGCTTCAGATGGTGCCGTGGAACCGTGGCCCGACGGATGCCCGTGGCCCGCTGAGCTACAAAATCAGTGCACGGTACAACCGCGATAGTTGAGAGTGGTGAAGTTTCGCGAACCACTGCGGCCAGACGATCTTCGTTCGGCCTGAGCGATACTGGCAAGTACAGTTGGGAATACAGAGCCAGCCGTGCAAGCTGCATAAATTCTATTGTAGAGTGTCCTCGTGATACCTGCATGATATTAATCTCAATATGCATTGGGTAAATGAATGATGGTTCACTGATTTGTCTTCGTCAGACACCCTGTGATGTGCCAAGGTTTTCGGTGACGCGGCGCGTTTGCTAAACGTTTGTGTAGCCGCGGTGTGCCTCTCGCACACAAATGGAACTTCAATTTCCATGGCTAGCGCGTCGTTTGGCCGAGAGCGAAGAGTGGATATTAGTGGTTTCGATTCAGACTCGCATTTGCCAGAAGCACACGTGATACTTATTGAGTCGAGGCAGCTACTATTCATAGTGCAGCAGTCGGGATTATGTTTCCTTCATTGTGCGACAGTCGGGATTATGATACCAGACTCGACATGACGATGTTAATATTATGGGGTTTGTACGACATGCGAAATCGCCGGTGTTCGAGTGCATGCTTTTTTGAGTGACTAAATAGCATCTTTCGCGATGATCCCACCCGATCTGTTCTGCGACGCACTCGCTCGAAATCGTGGAGTGGACACCAAACATACGATTCAGAATATTCAGGACGAAAAGGTGCAAACATGACTTCCTTTTTCAAAACACAGCCTCCTGAACCGAGCCGATTCTTTCTGATACCCACCCAGACTTCCGTAGATCCTCCTTCCGTATGCGATTCCATTGCATCGAGCACGGCCTAATCGCATCGCTCAACATCCCTCTTTTTTTCCCCGGAGAAGAAGATTAAAACTAGCCTTGGGGCAATACTACACGCGACCGTCACCGACGCAACTACACCTGCCTAGCCAGACTTAAAGAATAGTATCTCGTATACTAACTATTCCCGTCCCCACTTCCACCATGGCTATCAACGCCCCGATCGTGAACCGCTGGACAGACTTCGACCCCTTGGAGGAGGTCATCCTGGGTATTGCCGACGATGCCTGTTTTCCCCCACTGGAGCCGAGCTGCCAAAGCGAGTACAACGACCAGTACACCAAATACGGCGCGACCATGTCCCATCCCATCTCCGACTACGTGCCGTGGCCCACCGGCCCTAAGCTCAAAAAGTTCATCAACGGCGCGAACAAGGAGCTCGAGGGTACCATAGAGGGGAAGTTTTGGCTTTTGGCTCCGAGTAGAGTAACTTGGAGAATTGAATTGTCCCTAGCGCGAGAAATGATTCTCACCTGCGATTGATTCTTCGTGAACCGTCACTCCATCATAACTGCCGTTAAAAGTTCGCGCTGCATCTGCGTGAGTCGTGGCACCTCCTTCTTCGCAGGTATGAAGGAAGCTCTGGAGGGCGAGGGCGTAATCGTGCGTCGCCCGGACCGCAGTCTGTGCAACTTCAACGTGCGCACGAAGACCCCGGACTTCGAGAGTCCGAACCAGTACTGTGTGGTGTGCCCCCGGGACGTGGTTATGACGATCGGGAGCGAGATCGTGGAGGCGCCCATGTGCAAGCGGAGTCGCTTCTTCGAGTACCGCCCCTTTCGCCCACTCATCAAGGACTACTTCGACCGCGATCCCCGCGTGATCTGGACGGCGGCTCCCAAGCCCTTGATGGGAGACGATGCCTACAACACTGAGTTCTGGGACTGGACCGTCGAGGAGCGCATCGAGCGCATGCACAAATACGAGTTCTGCCTCAGCGAAAAGGAGGTATTCAATTAAAAAAATTGCACAGATGTAGCTGCGAAAGATGGGTTTCACCATGGTAGAGAGGAAAGGGAGATGATTAGGGCCATAGGACGTACATTGTGGATGTAGATATCCGTGCAATGTACTACATTCAAGATTAGGTCATCATCCGATCCGTCATGTCGTGGCACGCGCTTCGGATGTGGCGCGGAAAGTACTAGATACCGGCACCCGCCTTGCAGCCCGATAGTAGCGGGCACGAATCGTCTCTTTCCAAGTGAATTGAAGCTGCCGCAACACGAACTTCCCCCCAGATTATGTTCGACGCTGCGGACTGCATGCTCGTAGGGAATATGATGTTTGTGCAGCAGTCCATGGTGACGAACATGTGCGGCATTAGGTGGCTGAAGCGGCACTTCCAGCCCAAGGGAATCCAGGTGCACACGCTGCACTTTCCTTATGACCTGTACCCCAGCCACATGGATTGCAGTTTCGTCACGATCAACTCCAACATCGCGCTCACCAATCCCGACAGGCCCGTGGTGGCCGAGGAGGTCAAGATCTTCAAGCAGAACGACTGGAGACTCGTAAGTGCTTTGTTGCGTAGCCAGTACTAGGTGCGAAGCAGCTACTTTCCGACTAGTAATGCGACCCGAAACGCCCGCAGTGGCCGAGAAGACAGCGAAAATTTCACATCCCGCGCCCCTACAGATTGACGTCCCGTTCTACACGACTACGCACGAGCACCCGGTGATGTGCCAGAGTTCGCGGTGGCTGTCGATGAACATTTTCTCCGTGACCCCGAACAAGATTGTGGTCGAGGCCAGCGAGACTCCCATGATCAACTTCCTGGAACAGGAGCTCGGCTTCGATGTCATCCCCATGCCGTACAGGCAGGTATTCACTTTGTTCATATGGAGCAGGGGTGGGATTCGATATTATCATCGCCGTGCCCTGCAGGTAGGTACTGTTCACTTTGTTCATCATTGTCGTAGCTGAACGTGTGTGTGTGTGTGCGGTTGCAAACGAGGAGTGTGGTGGATCGCGCGTGCCTCAAAAAACCTCTTCGCCTGCCTCGCAAATCCTCTTCACAGGTCTTCGAGTTTGGTGGGTCCCTGCACTGCTCCACGTGGGATGTGCGGCGTACCGGCACGTGCAAGGACTACTTCCCCAATCGCGAAGACATCGAGGATGTGGGATTCAACAACTGCACCGACCTTCCGTGATTCGGCAGAGCTGGCACTACTACTGGTACTGGTCTGGCGTTGCGTTGGCGCGAGTGGTCTCTTATTGAAACAGGCTACAGCTTATCTCTAACTTTGCTTCTTGGACCAAAGATCTCGACTTTCTTGTGCCCATTACGTTGCAATTTGTCACTTTGATTTTGTAAAGGATTCGAAGCGTATTTATGACAAGACAACAAAAAAAACAGCTACTTCACTCGGAGAGCGCATGACATACATCCTCGGCTTACAAACAAACCTAGACCTAATGGAAGGCCTCGCTACGGCGGGGTGGGGTTCGGATATCATTAGATGTGGTCATTGTCTTAAATTAAAATAGCTTCGGCTCCAGTTTGTTTCGATTTTCCAACTTGATGGTGGAAACGGACAAATGATTGTACAGTAGAAGGCTAGTGGCGTAGTACCCACAACTTGGAGACCTGACCCTCGACATTTCTAGACGCTCTAAACGCTGCTGTCTGGTCGGAGAGATCGAGGAGAGACATTATTGATTTACCCGTGGTGCCTTGGTATGACTGGATTGCTACGTAATGTAGTCTTGCAGCCTTCGCTTGAGGTGGAATGTGTGGGCCACACTAGGGTCACGGAGATTGGGTTAATACGAACGAAAGAATGTCCAGAGTCGCTAGGTTTTGAAACTCAAAGCGTTTCATGACACTACGCTTATAATGTCTTTCTCTCGGGGCTATCCCTCGAGTCTTTATGAGATTGTTGGACATTATTCCAGCTTTGATCCATACTGGCTATTTAAAGATCTGCAATCTCAATGTGTTGAGGCGAGAAATTTGCAGCATGATCCTGGTTTTCCTAGTTGACAAAATCAGCAAGTATGACATCTATGAACATAATGATGGCAGTGCCCCTTAGCAGGCAGAATGCCAGAACCCGAAACACACACCCGTTTCCCGACTCGATGTCTGTTAATATGGTCGGAGGCTAATGTGTTACGAAAATTTTTAAGCAACCTTCCAGAACCCATCTGAGAAGAAACAAGAAATTTGAAATTGAAGATTATCTGGACATCTCATTGATATATCCCGCAAGAAGCTTTGGTGTTCGGCAATAGGATGTGCATGTGCTTTGTTGCGTGACAGCCCGGGTGGAGCTTGGACGCTCGAGGGAGCGAAGAAGTACCAACGTTGCGTGGGAGCGAGCACTGGCAAGTCGAGGGTTTGACATGGCGAGATCGTGTTTCAGAAGTCCTTGCCATTCGTCCGACCAGACCAGAGCTGGCGGGTGGCGTCCTCGGTTCCGCGCCGTCAAGAGGTCGCCCTCGATTTCGCGCCGCAGCACCTCCGAAAATGGCCTCCCGCCGACTCGTGTGCTCCTTAGAGCGCTCGGCGCTCGCTGCTACGTCGCGAGGACGGGGTCGCCGCGCCGCATTTCTCCGCGGCTTCGCCGGCACCGTCGACTCGGCAAGTTCTTCCAGCACAGCAACCGTGGCTACCAGTGCGGCAGAGCCTGCAGCGGGAATCCAGCGGCAGCGTGCTGGAATGGGAATGCCGGCATTCGCAGCGGTCGCTGCCCGGACCGCGAACTCGTCGAGTGCCGCTATCCCAGGGGCGGGCGCGGTTGGCGGCGCGGACGCGGTCGGTGGCGCGAATGCTCTCGGCGCCGACGCCCTGCCCGGATTGGGGCACGGCAAGCAGCGGCGAAAGAAAACGAAGGAGGAGCGAGAGGCGAGGCGGGAGGCGGCGCGATGCTGCCGGGAGCACCACAAGGAGAAAAAGCGCTGGGACGACGCGAAGCACTACGCATCTCTCGGCGGCGCCGCCGTGGTCGGCTTCGCGGGCGGCTACGCTTCGTATCTTGCGGGGAGGTGGATGCGAAGCGGGACGAGCACTGGTGGAGGTTGTGCAGAGGGCAGTGCCGGAGGAGGCGCGTGTGGTACGGCGCAGCGGGGGCCCTCCGAGGCATCATGCTGCGGATGATGCACCCAGTGGGAAGTCCTGATTTTTGGCGCAATTGCGTTGTCAAAGAAACACGTGTGTTACGGCTTGGGGGGCGTCACCCCTGATGAAATCTGAATGATGCCATGGGCGGCCGTGCGTTCGCTTAAGGCTGAGGATGTTGTAATGTATCATTTTGTCCATGTTATCGCGAGTCTGAGTACAAGTGTCCAGTGTCACCTGAGCAGATGGAGAAGCAGCAATTCCTCAGCAAGGTTCTGAACTTCTTCCCCAGTGGAACTTCCCTGGTAGCAGTACCGTACTAGTAAGGAGGGTGATCCTGGATATCCTTGCCAAGATTGCCACGGAATTTCGGGCCCGAGAGTCTCGCGGACGGGGAGGCTCGGCAGGGCTGTTTTTTGAAGCCGTAGTCGGCGGTGGAGTCGGCGATTTTTTTTTTGGCTTGAATTAAAGTTTCATCAGTACCGCATCATGTCCGACTCGCGGCAGAGTTTGCTACCCTCTGACGACGACGGCACCGCGCCGCTGCGCCGAAACAACATTCTTCGCTTGCCCCGCGACTACCGACAGGACGAGCATGGCAACGGGGTTTGTGTTGATATTGTGCAGTCGGGTACAACTCCCACTGCCGACGAAAATGCAAGCAGCACCTGGCGGTCCCGCCTCGCGCCCTCCGCGGCATCGCGTTCGGGCCGGTTTCTGCGCTCGGCGCGGCACAGCGTGCTCTCGCGAGTGTCGACGCTTCTGGAGCAGGCGCGTCCCACGGCTCTCGCTACGGCGAACTTTACCACGCTGTTGCAGCTGCACGCGCACGCGCGCGGCTCGGGCAAGCGTTTGCCGGATTTTGCGCCGACAACCGGGGTGCGGGGTCTCGCCGCACTCATCATCCTCGTGGGCCGTTTCTTCCAGAATTTTGCGCCAAGGTCGCTTCGGCACTACGATAGTAGTGCCAGTACTACTGGCAGTGGTACTAGTGCACTGGCGGTCGACTCCATGGACCCGCCCTATCCGCTGGTGAAACTTCCCTTCACGCAACCAGTCACGGTGCTGTTTCTGCTCTCGGGGATGCTGTTCGGATACCTGTACCACGAGAGTTTCGACTCTGGTAACACGACAGCCGACTCCAATAACACGACAGCTCTTGCCGGAGAAGGCGGCGCGGCGGACACGGACCACCCGCCGGCCAGTCGACCAGCGCCCACTGCTGCGCCCGGGGATACGTCCGAGGGCTCCGAGACGCCCGATGAAATTTCGGCCGCGGATGGGCCCCGGAAGGAGGTCGTCGTAGTACCAATTTCCGAGACCCCCAGCAGCGCGAACAGTACCGCGGAGTCGCGACTTCGCGACGACGACACAGCGCAGACCTCCCCGTCTGCGGCGCCGTCCGCGGCGGTGTGTCCCTTCACCGGGGAAACGCAGCATTCGGAGGGCGACGACGTCCTGCCGGCCGAAAATGGCAGCACAGAGTCAGACGTTTGCACGAGAGCCGGAAGGGGCGGCGGGAGCCTCGGCGGGAGCAGGAGCCACCACTCTTCGCGCTCGGTCGGCAAGGCCGGGACCGGGGGGACGTCGCCGGCGGTGGTGTCTTTCGTGACAAGCGGCAGCGCCGATTCGGAGGAAAATCTGATGCGACTCGGCGAGTCCGCGGGCGCCTCCGGAGGGATATTGATTTCTGCCAGCGTTAGCGCTAGTTCTACGGGAAGTAGTACTGCTGAAGCAGCGATTCCGGAAGAGCCCGACAAGAGTCATTGTGCCGATCATTCTGCGCCGGCGCCGCCGGGGAGTGCCCCTGCCGCGCCATGCTCGCGACCTTCCCCGAGTCGCAAGCTGTTCTACCGCCGCTTTATGGTGAAGCGGGTCGCGAAGCTGATGCCGTTTTTCTACGCCGCCCTTTTTTTGAGCGCGCCCTTCTTCTTCGGTGCCCGAGAGAGTGTCTTTCCGACGGCTACGAAGGTGACAAGTGGGCTTCTGACGCCGCTAATGCTAAACAGTCTCTTTGTAACCCAGGGGAACGCCTGGGAGATCGTTGAATGGCAGGTGAGCTGCTACGTCCTCTGCTACGCCTGCGTGCCCTTGCTGTTTCGCGTGATCAAACCTGCTTTCGATTCCGCTTTCGAGTCCGTGGGTGGCCGTGGTGATCCTCGGGTTCGTTCTACTCCTCGCAGCTGGACAGGCAGTTGGAGTACTCCTCGCCGAGGGCAGGAAGCGGGCGCGCTGCGCGCTTCCGCGCCGCGAAGAAGCGGGCGCGCGCGGCTCTACGCGACGTGCCTGACCTGCTACCTGGTTCCGTTGGCCTGCTTTCTGGGGCTTCCGCGGGGTCACGTCCCCGACCAGAGCTGGGCCCACACCTTCTTCCCGATACGGCTGTTTCACTTCGCGCTCGGCATGACGACGGGGGTGGCGTTGAAGCGGCGAGTGGATTCGGTGCACAGCAATGACGATCGTAATTATTACGGTAGTACTAACGCCCACAGACGCGTTGTGGATGCGCTCACGTGCCTCTATATCGGCTACCTCCTCGCCTGCGTGTTCGTCGTAAAGCGCACCGCGCAGGACTTCGCGTTGGAGTTCTTTCTCGTCCCCGTGTACTGCTACTGGCTCTACCAGATGGTGTGGATTCGGGCAGGTGCCCTGCCGGTGCAGAGCGGCGTGGTCGCGGCGAGGGCGCCCAGGGGCCCACTACTTCTCGTCGACGGCAGTGCCTCGGACTCCTCGTGTGGCGAGGCGCCAGCGGCTGGCTCCGGCGGACAAGACCCCGGAGAGCCGGTTTCCAGCCCGGGACGTCCTCCCACTCTGGACCCGCAGGGGAGCGTGCTCAGCTCGGGGGCAGACTCCGAGGCGCCGCAAAATTCTCGAAGCGGGACTCCGGAAGCTTGTGCGTCGGTGAGGGTGACGGGAGCGCGCTTTCGGAAGTACGTGCGTGCGAATCAGTACTCAATCACGCTCTGCCTTCTGAACAGCCCCGTTTTGCAGCTTCTGGGGCTCTACTCGTATGGTCTCTTCGCACTGCAGTGCCCGCTTCTCTACTGGGCGTGTGCACTGCGGGGCAGGGGAGAGGGAAGATTTCCACCGGAGCGCGCCACCTGGCTCAAATTGGGGGAGGATGTTTTCTTTCTGTTGGACCCCCTCGATATGTTGTGGTTTGTCGTATTCTTGGTTGGTGTCGTGCATCTCTTTCGGCACTACGTGGATGAGCGCATGCGCATGTGGATAGAGCATCGCATGTTGTCGGTGTGAATTCATGAGAAGCCAATAAATTATTGCAGTGTCGATGGTGTGTGGAGAATAGTTGTGTTTTTGTCTTCTTCTGTAACAACAGTATTATCGAGTGGTTGGAACAGGTTCGCGCTCCGCAGTCTGATTGCGCGATCGTATCGAGAATGTGCAGTATGTCCTAAGGCCGTTGCATTCAGTTGTTCGGTCGTGTTCTTGCCCATTTTGAAGTCGAGCGACCCAGAGGCAATTGAGATTCCGAGAATTTCAGAAAGAGACCCACAGGGACTATGAGAGAGTGACGCCCAAGCAGTGTGGGAGACATATTCTTTTGGCCTCAGAAAAAGTTTCAGGCTTTTGCTCGGATTTCGACCTCAACACCATTTTGTAGAAGAAGTGAAGATACCAGTATCTCGCCGACTCGTTGAATCTTTAAGATCCGTGGCATGTAATAGTGCCGGTGTGTACTCGGTATTGAGGGAAGTGTACTGTAAGCGGAAGTGATAGCGAGAAAGGGATTCCAAGAACCCATCAGAGGTACTAGTAGCTCTGCGAAAATGGAAAGCGCGCTCAGCCCGCGGCACCCGCTTCACAAGATGAAGATAGAGGTGCATAGGCGGCACCTCCTCCTCCGGTTTCCCAAGCCTGTCTTGATTCTGTTGTTGCACGGGTTGCCTACTGTAGGAGCTCGGCAGATGACTGCCACTCTGCTCCAGAACTACGAGTGGGCGAAGGTGCGCCTTCGCGATGCAGTCGCGAGTGGCGATGTTGCCGGGCAGCAGCGAGCGGAAATGGCGTTGGCGGCTGTAAAAGCTGATGCTGCAGATCGTGGAATCGCGGATCTCGTTCCTGCGCTCGAACTTCTGGGGGGCGCGAGTTTGCCGACGAACATGTACGAGATGCTCGCCGCGCAACGCGGTTCTGCGGAGAGTACCGGCGGTGACAACGGAGATACTAGTACTTCGCGCAACCCTGCCGCTGACGAACGCGCGAACATTCGGGAGAGCGCGAGCCTCCTGGAGACCAACTTGGATTCTGCCAGCCAGGCGAGGGTCTCGTCGGGGGTTCCGGCAGCCACAGACGGAGCCGAGAACGAACGGGCAACGGCGGAGCCAGGTGCGAGTGTCGAGAACGCGGGTGTCTCGAGCGCGGACGTCTCGCACGCGGTTGTTTCTCCCCGCGATGGGGGCGTCTCCGCCGAGGCGGCTGCGCGGGCGGGTGCGCAGAAGTCGGAGACTGCTCCCGCCGGCACTGGTCTCGACCACAAGCGCACTTCGACCCACTTCAAGGCCGTTCATGGCGGCCACGAAAGCGTCGACGCGGCGTTTTTGGAGACGTCCGCTACTGATCGCGTCGTGGACCACAAACTGGCGGGGGTGCTCGAAAAGATGGTGAGCTCGGGTAAAGGTGCGCCGCTTGTTCGCAAGAAGGAGGAGGAGGAGGAGGAGGAGAACGAAAGCAGAAGGACGTGCGCCTCTTTGGGCTGCAAGACTGCAGAGCACCACCAGCGGCAAAGTGCGATGACACGATCTCGCAGATTCTGAGCGTCTGCAATACGTTGTCCCCGTTGGCAGTTGAGGGCAGGAACGAGCTGAATAGGTTGGTTCCTTCTGTGATTGTCGAAATCGCGAGGGACGTTACATTCGCATGCTTCGACGAGAACCCGGTTCGCATCGCCCTCGCGGCGTTCGACGAGACGGCAGTCGCTAAGGGAGGGAACTCCTGCAGAGGCTCTATCAACAGCGAAGCGGCGAAGAAAACTTCCGCCTCGCTGGACAGCCTCTCCAAATGTGACGATAAAAATCAACTTGGGGACTGTCAGACGCACGCGAGCCACGTCTTCGCGCTCGGTAGAGCATTTCCGGATGCCGCGGTTCCGTTGTTAGATGGCGCCCTCGCCCCCCGTATTAGAGACGCTGCTCCCGCATCCGGCATCCTACTCTATGACATGTTTAACAAGCACGCGCTCAAGGCGGGGGTCGAGGTTTTCGCGAATCTCGCACTCTTTCCTGAGTCTGGGCCTCCCGGCAGTGATACCGCCGGAGAGGAAGCAAAGAAAGAGGCTGAGCGCAAGGCTACGGACGTGCTTGCCAATGTGGCCCATCACTTTGCGCAACTGAACGGCCCTGCATCAACAGAGCTGAACGTGCGATTTGATGCGTTCGACGCCATTCTCAACGGGGTGCTTTGCAGCCAAGCGGCGGTGCAAAGCCGTGTCAACGTGCTCACGAACATCTACGAGGAACTTGAAGGTGAACCAACAGCTCGCTTTTTGCTTTTTGAAGTAGTCGACGTCGCTAGCCAAGGGCGCCTGTTGCCTGCTGCAGGAAGCTGCGCAGCCAGCGCCGCCGCTCAAGGAGACCGCCAGTTGCCTGCTGCAGGGAGCGCGCACGTCGTCGATAAGGTGTATCGCTCCATCAATCAGGACCCCGAACAGGAGCAGGAGCAGGAGCAGCAGAGCGTCGACGGCAAGGGTACGACGTCCGGGCAATCGTGCTGCGAAACCGCTCCCAGTGCTGCCAGCATCATTCCGGGTGCCGCGGAACCGGGTTCTTCGAGTGTCTCTGGCGCCGCTTCAGATAGTACCGAGATCTCGTCCAGTGCGGGGAGTTTCGCTGCGGGAGGCGTCGACGCGTCAGGCGTCGCGGGTGTCGCAGATTCCACTTCTTCCAGTACCGCTAACGTGGATACTGCTAGCATGGGCGCGAGCAGCGTTGCTAGTGACACAGGTGGTGCCAGTGCTGCCAGTACATCTGCGAATGCGCCTGCAGAGACCAACTAGCCATCACGTGGGCGAATTCGGACTCCGAAGGGCGCGGAGCAGGTGTGTCTTCGGAAATTCAAATTCCGGAGTACGTCGGAAAGCAGGAGGAAGAAGAGAATAACAGGTGAGATCGTCTGAACGGGAGATGCGCATAATAAGGAAAGGTGGTGAAAGTGATTATGATAAGCGGCAACACCGAGGTGAAATGTGGAGCTCCCAGGCGCTAGGAGGGGCGCCTCCAGAAATAGCCACCCGCATCAGCGAGCCGAGAGCGAGTGTTTTTCAGATACTTAATCTTTCGAGGTTTTCACACAAGTTCCAAAGCGAACGTACTGATAGACCGGAGCAGGTACTAACGCGTTTGACGACAGAGAATGTAGGTGTTTGGAAGTGCCCAGAGCTGGAATCAGCTCGTTGTACAGAAAAAATACAGATTTCAGACAAGAATGGACAGAAACTGCTGCTGATTTTTTGGATGTTCACATTACAAGACAGTATGTGCCAGCATTGGATTGGTCTGAGGCTGCCTGGGCGCCAGCATTTTTCATATTTCATGAGGCTGGGCCGGGGTCGTAGAATCAGAACATTACGAAAGAGCGCACGATTGTGATCGGGCCGACAGTGTATGTGTATCCTGGCTGAGTGTCAGTGTTCTCTGAATTTGGAGGAGAGGA